>ERZ808240.2492-NODE-2492-length-19880-cov-5.800807_pt1 | contig 19880 bp, 17 predicted proteins | sample MGYA00521084_ERZ808240 | MGnify/ENA primary metagenome ERZ808240 (study PRJEB31516, sample SAMN03275571) | gut metagenome | biome: mammalia-associated habitat; material: feces | host: Papio cynocephalus | place: Kenya | collected 2012-08-06 ...
CTTTTACGGAACGAGCGTTCCCGACCAAACATTCCCAAACATCATTCTCCAGTTGCTTTAAAAGAAGGACTTCTACTGCCCCGCCTGTTTCCTTCTTAGAGCCAAGAAGCCTTGCTGGAATGACTTTTGTGTTGTTCCTGACAAGGACATCCCCGGATTTCAAATAATGGATGATGTCATGAAAAATCTTATGCTCAAAAGTCTTGTTCGCACGATTGATAACCATGAGCTTGCAAGTATCTCTTTTTTCTTTAGGCGATTGAGCGATAAGCTCTTCGGGCAAATCATAGTCAAATAAATTAATATCCATATCAAAAACCTCTTATATCCCCATATTTATGAAGGATTTCCTCTTCGTATTCTTTAAAATGGTCTTCTTGGATGGCTTTTCTAGCGCCTTCGACCACTTTAATCAAGAAACGAATGTTATGGATGGAATTCAAGCGTTTGCCAAATTCCTCGTTGCACATGAATAAATGATGAAGATAGGCTTTTGTATAATGCTTGCAAGTATAGCAATCGCATTCCGGATCTAATGGGGTGAAATCTTCTTTGTATTGAGCCTTACGGATATTGATTCTTCCCTGAGAGGTCATCAAAGCTCCATGACGGGCAATACGCGTTGGAAGCACGCAATCCATCATGTCCACGCCTCTTTCAATTCCACCAAGAATATAATCAAGCGATCCAACACCCATTAGGTATCTAGGCTTATCTTGAGGAAGAAAACGGATAGCGTCTTCAACCATTTGGAAACAAACATCTTTTGGCTCGCCAATGGAGGTTCCTCCAATGGAATAACCTGGAAAATCCAAAGCGGCCAGCTCTTTTGCACACATTTCGCGAAGATCTTGAAATTCTCCGCCTTGAACAATGCCGAAAAGAGCTTGATCTTCCCTTTTATGGGCAGCTAAGCCACGTTTTGCCCAACGAATCGTTCTTTCCGTAGAACGTTTGGCGTATTCATATGTAACAGGATAAGGGATGCATTCATCGAAAGACATAATGATGTCCGCGCCAATGTCTTCTTCGATTTGAATGACCTTCTCTGGAGTGAACATGTCTTTATCGCCATTATAGATATTACGGAACTCAACCCCCTCTTCCGTAATCTTTCTCGTCTTTTGAAGGGAAAAGACTTGGAAACCGCCAGAATCGGTGAGCATAGGCCCATCATAATTCATAAACCGATGTACGCCCCCGGCTTTTTTAACAACGTCTTCGCCAGGTCTAAGATGGAGGTGATAGGTATTTGCCAATATGACGCCCGCTCCAACAGATTTGATTTCTTCAGGGGAGAGGCATTTAACGGTAGCGTTTGTGCCAACTGGCATAAACATAGGAACTTCCACATCTCCATGGGGAGTATGAAGAATGCCGTATCGAGCGCCGGTTTCTTTGTCGATGTGTTTGATTTCTAAATGAAAAAGATCAGGATTCATAATAAAGAGATTTTATCTCTAAAAGAGATATTAAGCAAAAAGCTAGAAACGCACGTTTTGGTGACGCGTGGGTTTAAAAACTTTGTCAAATATTTTCAGCCTTCGAATAATCATCCAAAGAAGGTATCCAATAAGCATAACGCCAAATTCACCTAAGGCCACCCATCCTCCCTGAACGGCGAAATCGATACACGTCCCCGTCGGATTCATGAAAATCCAGGTCAACTCAGCCCCAACAACAAGACCATTGATAACGACAGGATAGATAATTGCCATCCATAGCCATTGGGATGCGTAACTCATTAAAAGGCAGGAAACCAAAGTGGCCAAAGTTCCAAAGAGCATATCCCAAGGCGAAAAAGAATAGGCGTTTGAAAGGAAGCACCCTAAAGACATTCCGATCGCGAAATCAGGGCGCCAGAAACACAATAAGCCTAAGGCTTCTGCCAATCTCATTTGGAACATACCGAAAGAAATGGGTTGGGTGAAGCTCGTTAAAACGAAATAAATTGCCGCGACAATCGCATTCTGTGTGATATAAACAATCAACAAATGGGTATCCAGATGTTTATTGTTTGGTTTCGAATCTGTATCGTTCGAAAAAGATTTGTTTTGATCATTTTTGGCCATGATCGAGACCTCCTTGTTTTTTAGGCGTGGTTCAGAGGATAGAACACGCAAATGAGAGTATAGTACAAAAAACGCTTCCCCTCTACACTATTTTAGAATCTTAGCAAGTCCGCCTTTAGCCGTTTCTTTATAGGCTTCTTCTAAAGCGTCTCCCGTTAGTTTCATCGCCGAAACGACGTTGTCGAAAGAGACTTCGTTTTTTCTTATTGGGGCAACATATTTCGCATAAAGATAAGAATCATAGGAGCGAAGCACCCCCATGCCATTTCTTTCGATGCAAGGGATAATGACGTAACCGTCTACGGGATCACAAGAAAGGCCAAGGAAATGCTCCATGGCACACTCGGCTGCGTATTCTTGAGCAAAAAGCGAAAGTCCTTTGATATAGCAAAGGGCGGCAGCCGCCATGGAAGAGGCGGTGCCGATTTCCGCTTGGCACCCTCCAATAGCACCGGCAATCGACGCATTCTGCTTTACGATATTTCCGATGATTCCAGCGACAAAAAGGGAGTCTAATAAGGTTTCTTTGGAGACTCCCTCATCTTTGTATTCATAATATAGAATCGCTGGCAAAACACCGCTTGATCCGCAAGTAGGAGCCGTCACCACTTCTTCTCCCGAAGCACTTGATTCTCCGACAGCATACGCATAAGAAGTCAGCAGCATTTCTCTTCTAGCTTCATTTTCCGGAATTTGAATGGCTTTCTCATATATTTTTCCAGCCGAGCGTTTCCAGCTAAGACGCGGGTTCTCATTTGCAGGTATATAGGTATAGGTACGCAATCCTTTTTCGATAGAAAAAAACATATGCTCTAAGGTCTTTTTTAAATAAGGAATAATTTCTTTCGTCTCATAAAGCAAAGCGAATTCTTTCAAAGAAGACAATTTTCTCTCTTTCATAAAAGCTTTGATCTCTTCGAAATTTCGGAAAGGATAAATATCTTTTTCAATGACTCTAAGATCATCATCCGAGGTAATTTCCCCACCACCTAAAGATGCATAATGCTTTGAAAGCAGCACTCCCCCATCCTTATCTAAAGCACTAAAGCCCATGCTCAAAGGGTGAGCCACAGGAGTTTTAGTATCTAATCGGATGATGGTTTTAAATGGTTTTAAAGCGTCTTTTATGGCTAAATCCGTATGATGCCCAAAAGCGGTGAATGCTAAAGACCCAAACAAAGTGACGACGATTTCTGTTGCTGGCAAATCAGCAAGAAGTTCCTTAAAAGAGGAAGCGGCATTGGAGGGGGCAATCGTGTGGGAGCTAGAAGGGCCGGGCCCATAACGATAGAGTTTGGATAAAGATTTCATGTGCCTATTTTAAGACATTCCGCCTTCTTTTAGCGACAAGGAGATACGTATATCGTTTTCATTTACAATCAAAAGGAATAGACTATCGAGGTATGCGAACCTTGATTCTCTTGTCGGCAATACCTGGAAGTGGCAAATCCACTTGGGCGAGAAGGTATAAAAAAGAGCATCGTAACACCTATATCGTAGCCAGCGATGAAATCCGAAAAGAGCTTTTCGGATCGGAAGATTGTTTTAAAAACGAAAATTTGGTTTGGGAAACCTTTCGCAAACGACTGAATGAACATGTTGAGGATATGAGCGATTTAACCGTCATTGCCGATGCGACTCATTTAAGCAATCGTCTTAGAAAAATGTATTACGAGCTGACTCCAAAATTTGATAAACACATTCTGGTTCTCTTTGATATCCCCTTTGAAGTTTCTTTGTATCAAAACTCAATGCGCAAAAGAAAAGTCCCATTAGAAGCGATGAAACGTTTGAAAAACGAATACGAGCGCCCTTCAAAGGAAATAGAAGAGCTTTATGACGAAATCATCTATGTGAGTGATTTCATTTCCGCCGAAGCAAAGAAACTAGGCAAATAAAAAGGCCTGCCGCTAAGCAAGCCGAACATATCAGCAAGAATTTGATTAATAATCAAACTTTTTTGCTTTGATGGAATCGTTATTGGCAAAATAGACAACAACAACGGCACCAATCAAGAGAAGAGAACCAAGCACGATGCCCATGATGCCAAAGCCTAAATCAAAATCGCTTAATTCTTTGCTATATAAGTGAACAGCCAATAAAACGGAAGAAGACCCTGGAGCATATTGATAAACAATATCAAAAATACCATACGTAATTAACCCAGCACCGGTAACGGCAATGGCACCAGCGGAAAAGAAAGAAGAAATCTTTAAACCTTTATCTGTCTTATTTTTGCCAAGAATAAGCCAACCAAAGAAAGCAAGAACAGCAGTTACAAAACTCGCGATGATAATGATATAGAGTAAATTAAAAATCTGCGATTTTTGGTTTGCCCAAGTAACAGCGCCAATTAAAGCAAGCGTTGCTTCAACACCCATAAAGAACGTAACTAAAGAAGCAGAGCCAATAAAATCGCGAAGCAATGGGGTTTGATCGCGTTGATCAAAAATCTTAACCATCGGAATGTTAGTCGCAATCAAGAGAACTATGGCGATCAACAAGGCCATGACGATAACGAAGACAAGGTTGCCATTCGCAGTCAAATCCCATAAAAGAGCCGCTTGAAGAAAGAAGAAAATGGCGGCAATCCAGCCTTCGCAAATCAAAGCGCTGAAGGAACGAACGGCTGGCTCGTCGTTATGGATGTCCTTCAAAGATTTCATGGCTTGAATAAAGCCGAAAAGAGAAATCACCATGAAAGCAAGGCCGATAACGGCAAGTTCAAACCAAAGGAAGAAAGCGCCATTGGTATTGAAAGCAAGGCCAGAAACAGCATAAAAGTAATCAGCGTTGGCACCTAAATATTGCGGAACAACAAAAAAGCCAAACCAAATACCCATAAAGCCAAACGCCAAGAAAATGATGGCATGGGCCAAGAGAGACAATGTCCTCGATGTAGACGTATATTTCATAATGCACCTCACACTCGTAAACAAGCTTTGAATGAACGCTCGAATACAACATATAAATTTAAGTCTATCTAGGATAGATAGTCAACGAAGATTTCAGTTTTGTCCTTAAAGATGTTTGCTAATCAGCAAAGCGCTTATAAAAGCCCAAGAAAGGTTATAGCCGCCGCAATTGCCGTCAATATCGAGAACCTCGCCAGCAAAATAGACGCCTTTTTCTTTTTTCGATTCCATAAAAGGGCTCACCTCATTGACATTGATTCCACCGATGCTCACTTGAGAATCTCCAAAATCATAGGAAGAGGAAACGCTGAAAACCATATGTTTTAGGTTTGCCGCCAATGAAGAGACATCTTTGTTTTTGGAAAGAGAAAGAAGGTAGATTTCTAATGGGGCTGGCAGAATCGAAGAAAGAGGATCTTCCGGGTTGTTTCTTTTCGCTCTGCTTAGAATGTCGCACAGTTCATAAAGGCTATATTCCGGAAATAGGTCTAATGAAATTTTAGGGTTTTTCACATAGGGGGAACGGTAAATGGCGCTTTCCGCATTAAAAACAACAATTCCGGAAAGTCCGTCTTTTTTGAAAAGGACCTCCCCTTCCTCCAAAAGGGCTTGTTTGCTGTCGTTGCTCGCTTTCAATAAAGCATGATGTCTAATTCCTTGTAAGACTTTGACATTCTCTTTAACTCTGAGAGGGCAAAGTCCTGGTCTTAAAGGGCGGATGTCGTAGCCATGCTTTTCCAATGTTCTAAAGAAAGAGCCGTCAGAGCCTAAGTTCGGTGAGGATTTTCCGCCGCAGGCAATCACGATTCTATCGAAAAACCCATAGGAATCTATTTCGTACCCACTGCCGCTTCTTTTGTAATCATGAATCTCGCAAGGATTATGAAAAAGAACGCCAATGGAATGAGCAAGGGTGAGAAGATAACGAACGAAGCTGCCAGCATGGTAGGAAAGAGGATAGACATAGTCGCCCTCTTCTAAAAGAGCCACGCCCATTTCATTCCATTCTTTTTTCAAAACCGGATAGAAAAATTCCTTAAGGATGGGTTTCATGAAGTTGGGGTTATTAAATTTATTGGGGAGAAGCTTTTTGTTTAGAAGATTGCAATGCCCATTACCAGTGGCAAAGAGTTTTTTAGCAAGCTTTTCTTCTTTATCAAAAACATGAATTTCATAGGATGGGTTCGCTCTTTTTAAGAGAATGGCTGTGTATAAGCCTGCCGCGCCAGAACCAAAGATTGCCACTTTCATGCCACTATTTTAGCCGAATTCATGATTTTGAAAAGAAAACAGAGGTCATTCCCCTCTGTTTCTTCCGTGTTTTTTTTCGTAGTTTTCGATCTCTTCGCGAATAATCTTCTTCGCATCGATGGCAGCAACTTTCTTTTGCCCTTTGCCAAAGGTGTTTTCAATCTCTTCATGAAGAATCTCATGGAAGGATTCCTTTGTGGTCAGGTTGTTTTTTGCTGTGGGGGTTTCTTGTTCTGTCGTCTTTTTCTTTTGCTCCATCGGAGTCAAGGTAACAACCATGTCCCTAGAAGTATCGGGATTCGCAAAGGCGTTTTCTTCTTTTTTAGGAGCTTTGAAAATAATGTGTTTCCTTGTGAGATAGTTATAAACCAAAGTAATGCAGGTTTTGATGACAAAGATGACGACAAACGCCCAGAAGGCAAGGCCCGCTTCGTTCCAAAGGTCGCCTAAAGAAACTTTGACGAAGTTTATGGAGAGTTTCAATTCAGGCCAGAAAGAATTGCATAAAAGGACCCCTGCTTCCTGGATGCCTAAGCCAAGCAGCCATCCTAAAGCCGCCAAACCAACGTATGTCCAAAAAGCCTTTTGGGTTTTGGTATTCACCTTTTTGTCAACGTTTTGATAAACCCAGAGGCGCGAAAGGAAGAAATTCACAAAGCAAGAGGCAAGGAAAGAAATCGTCGTCGAAATACCCCATGCTAGGTATCCTCCATACCCGTTTTCACCTCCTAAAGAGGCAAGCCCATTAAATACGAACTTCATTAAAATGAAGAAAAGACCCGCATCAATTAACGTGCAAATCCCTCCTGTCACCAGAAAACGCAGAATCTCGAACAAACGGGATTTTTTTCTTTCTTCTCTTTTACGGATTTTCGTGATATCAATTGTTTCTAATTTTTCAGCATCTTTTTTCTTTTTCATAGAACAATATTACCTTTTTCTAAAAAATTTGGATATTAAAGTTCTTTGATCTCATCCAAATAATCATCCACGCAGGCATCTGAAGGCATTCTTAAATCTCCTCTTGGAGAAATGGCGACGCTTCCAACCTTGGCCCCATCCGGAAGGCAAGAACGCTTAAATTGGTTATGGAAGAATCTTTGGAAAAACGCAATCAGCCATTTCTTGATGAATTCTTTATCATATTTGCCTTGATAGGCTTCCAAAGCAATTCTCAAAAGCTTCTTAGGGCGGTATCCGAAGCGGAGAAAATGATAGATAAAGAAATCATTGAGTTCGTATGGACCCACTTTATCTTCCGTCATCTGAATGATGTTCCCGTTTTTGTCTGTGGGGAGAAGCTCAGGGCTGATGGGAGTCGCAATAATGTCTTCCAGAGATCGTTTCGTCTCGGGATGAAGAAGAGCGTATCCCTCACAAAGATAGCGGACAAGGGTCTTAGGAATCGAAGCGTTCACTCCATACATTGACATATGGTCGCCATTATAAGTGCACCACCCTAAACACAATTCCGAAAGATCCCCCGTGCCGACCATAAGGGAATTACGGTCATTGGCGATATCCATTAAAACCTGAGTTCTTTCTCGAGCTTGTGCGTTCTCGTAGGTGACATTGTGATTGTCTAAATCATGATTGATATCGCGGAAATGAGAAACCAGGGTGTTTTTAATGTTGATCTCTTCAAAAGAGACGCCCAATTCTTCGGCTAAAAGCTTTGCGTTATCGTGCGTTCTTTTGCTTGTGCCAAAAGCTGGCAAGGTAATTGCCGTAATGCCTTTTAAATCAAAATGCGCTTTCTTAAAAGCCTCCACCGTGACAAGCAGGGCTAAAGTTGAATCAAGCCCTCCGCTTAAACCAATAAGCGCTTTGTTTTGATGAACGGTATGAAGTCTTTTCACAAGACCCATGGCTTGGATATTCAAGATCGTTTGCACGCGTTCCAAATCCACTTTCTTATCCTCGGGTATAAAAGGGTTTCGGGAGTAATGGCGGTAGATTTTAGACGGCGCCTTTAAGGGCATGGAAAAAGGAATATAGCGCATGCCTTCATCGAAATTATGGAACGTGGTTGTTTTTAAACGGCCTGCTTCTAGTTTTTCAATATCGATGGTCGCGGTCGCTTCGCCCATTTCGAAAGGCTTTGTCTCAGTCAGAATCGCTCCGTCTTCAGCGACGATATTATGAGAGGCGAAAACCAAATCCGTCGTGGACTCCCCATCACCTGCGTCAGAATAGAGATATGCCGCTCTCAAACGAGCGGAAGTCATGCGAACGAGATCTCTCCGATAAGAATATTTCCCGACCGTTTCATTGGACGCGGATAGGTTCAAAATCACGTTTGCACCAGCTAATGCAAGGTCTGTAGATGGGGTGTTTGGCGCCCACAAATCCTCACACACCTCAACACCAACACGAAGCTTCGGGTAATTTTCATCCACGAAGATCATCTTTTTCCCAAAAGGATATTCCTTCCCTTGAATTTCAACATAGGAATTCTCTTCTGGGGCAGGGGAAAACCATCTTCCTTCATAGAATTCCGAATAATTAGGAAGGAATGTTTTTGGAACAACGCCAAGAATCTTTCCTTTAAAAAGAAGAGCGACGGAGTTATAGAGTTTGTTATTTTTCCTTAAAGGCAAACCAACCGTGAAAAGGACGTTGTCGTCTTCGGTTTCTTTAGCGATTTCCATAAGAGCGGCCTCGCTTTTATCGAGAAGGGTGTCGAAAAGAAAGATGTCATTACAGGTATACCCTGTTAAACAAAGCTCATTCAAAACCAGAATCGAAATGGAGTTTTCATTGGCTTCATGCACTTTTTTAATGATTTCTTCCTTATTGTGTCGCACTCCTCCTACTTCAATAGGAATCGTGGCCGAACGAACGTTAACAAAGCCAAGAGGATCGGATTGTTCCTTGCCTTTTAAAATTGGCTGTTCTCGTTCCTTCTTCTCCGAAAAGAAAGGATGACACGTATTTTTTTGGGATAGTTTTTCATATTCGTCTGGAGAGAGAATCACAAAAGAGGAGTAGCCATTCTTCGTGATGTAAAGAAGGCCGTTATTATCTTCTAGGTCTTTCTCAAGTTTTGCCGTGTCTCTTAGGGCTGTGATAGGTTGGATTTTTTTGTTCATGTCATTATTCTAGCATAATTATGCCTGTCAAAATTCATCACCATAAAGAAACAGATGGGTTAAACTACCTATAAATGAAAAAAGCACTTGCCTTATTAAATGGATACATTCAAAAAGGAGGGCCCCTGCACTTCTATTTAAGAATGAAGGAAGAACTTCTGAAGTTCGGCATTGATCTTGAAATGAAAACGAACCAAGAGATTCTTTCTTGGATTAATTCGGAAGGCTTTATCCAGACAAAAGAGCTAACCCCTTATTCGTTTTGCCTCTATCTAGATAAAGACGGCTATATTTCCAAAATGTTAGAGATGACTGGCCTTCGCCTTTTTAATTCTTCCGAATCGATTTATCTTTGTGACGATAAAATGCTAACGCATATCGCTTTGGCGAATCACGGTATAGCCATGCCAAAAACCATCAGCGCTCCACTTAATTATGTGTCTTCGTTCGATGAGCGTTTTCTTTTTGAAATGGAGAAAAAGTTGTCCTTCCCTCTCGTTGGGAAAAGGAATTTCGGGTCCTTGGGAAAGGGCGTTTTTCTTCTAAGGAACCACGATGATGTCGTTTCTTTTGAAAGAAATTACCAGGCAGAGCCTCATTTATATCAGGAATTCATATCCTCTTCTTTTGGCTTTGACTATCGTTTGATTTTGCTTGGCGGAAAATTCGTTGCTGGCATGAAGCGCCATAATGAAAGCGGAGATTTCCGTAGCAATATCGCCCAAGGTGGCAAGGGCGAGAAGATAGAAATACCCCTCTCCTATATTCATCTGGCGGAAAAAGCTGCTCAAATACTAAAGCTAAACTATTGTGGCGTTGACCTTCTGAAAGGGAAGAATGGGGAGTCTGTTCTTTGCGAGGTGAATTCCAACGCCTTTTTAAGGGGAATTGAAGAGGTGACAGGCATCAATATTGCCTATTTGTACGCTCAATATATCGTTGATTCCCTATAAAAGAAAACGGACCATTTGGCCCGCTTTCTTCAGTTGTCGATTATAGATTTCTTATTTTGCTTCGGGGGTTGATTTCTCTCCGTTGTCTTTCCTTAGCTCAGCAAGAATTTGCGCAAGAAGTTCTGCCTCGGTTGGAGCTGGTTTGCCTGGCTCTACAGGAACCGGTCTTTCTTCAGGATGCTTCTCATAGTACGCTTCGAGAATCTGGGCATCGATTTGTTTTTTCTTAGCGGCAATCGTATTTGCCATTTTCACGATGGTGAATAAAACCAAGGCAATAATGATGAAGGAAATGAAAGCGTTAATTAACGTACCCCAGTCAATAACGGCAGACATATTGTAGGTATATGTGGTGCCATGAAGGGTATATTTGGAAAGAATCGTCGCTTTCACATTCTCAATGAGGGTAGGAGTTTCACTGACGGTTGCTTCGCCATAAGTAGCAACGGCTTCAGCCTTGGCTAATTCTTGAAGAGCGGAAGCGTCAAAAAACTGCCCTAATCCGAGAGAGGCATCCATTCCCTTTTGAGCATCATTTAATGCTGGGAGAACGGTCACAAGACCTTTTAAGCCTCCTGGAACCGCCCAGGTGCAAACACTCAATAAAATATTAACGAAAGAGTTGGTAATCGCGCTGAAGGCGCCGCCGATAACAACACCAACGGCCAGCATGAAGGCATTGCCTTTGTTAATGAAATCTTTGAATTCTTTCCAAAGTTTTCCTTTTTGTTTTTTCTTTTTTTCCATAATTATTCGTCCTCCGACAACATAAAGTTATTTTATTACGATTCAACAAGAATACAAAAATGACTTTTATTTTTGCCCAGTAAGATGGCAAGGAAATAAAAAATGGCACTGACCCATCGGCAATAAAATCTCCTTCGCTTCGCTTTAAAGATATTGAAGAAATGACTAAAAAAGGAAATAAGCAAGAACTGGTATCTCTATTTTCAAAATATGTTGGTACAATAGTCTTGCTTTATGGAACAAGAATCCTTATTTTACAGCCAAAACATCGATGCTCCTCTTCCCGAAAGGATGAGACCACGTTCTCTCGATGAATTCGTAGGTCAGGAGAACCTTCTAGGCCAAGGAAAAGTCTTACGGAAACTGATTGATGAAGATAGGGTGTCTTCAATGATTTTCTGGGGTCCCCCAGGCGTGGGTAAAACCACTTTGGCAGAGATCATCGCCAACAAAACAAAGAGCAAATTCATTATTTTCAGCGCCGTTACCGCCGGAATTAAGGAAATCAAAGCCGTAATGGAAGAAGCGGATAAGAATAAACGTTTCGGTGAAAGGACAATCCTGTTTGTGGATGAAATCCATCGTTTCAATAAAGCGCAGCAGGACGCTTTTTTGCCCTATGTCGAAAGAGGGTCAATCGTTTTAATCGGCGCGACGACCGAAAACCCTTCTTTTGAGGTGAATAACGCGTTGTTGTCCCGTTGCAAGGTTTTTGTTTTAAATGCTTTGAATGCGAATGACATCGTCACCCTTTTAAAAAGGGCGATTGTCTCCCCAAATGGTTTTGGTAACGAAAATATCGCCATTTCCGATGATATTTTGAATGATATTGCCATTTTCTCTAACGGAGATGCAAGAAATGCTTTGTCGACTTTGGAAATGCTTATTTTAAATTCCGATAAACAGGGCAATAAGATTGTCGTCAAGCGTGAGACGTTAGAGCAAATCACTTCTAAGAAAACCTTCCTTTATGATAAAAAGGGTGAGGAGCATTACAACATCATTTCCGCTTTGCATAAATCGATGAGGAATTCAGATCCGGATGCCGCCATCTATTGGCTTGCTAGGATGCTAGAGGCGGGAGAAGATCCGCTCTATATCGCAAGACGTTGCATTCGTTTTGCTTCCGAAGATGTGGGAATGACCGATCCGAAAGCGTTAGAGCTTGCCATTGCCGCATATCAAGCCTGCCACTTTATCGGCATGCCTGAATGTTCGGTAAACCTCACTCAAATAGTTACATACCTCTCTTTGGCGCCTAAATCAAACGCGATGGAAGTCTCGTATAATACAGCCGCCGAAGATGCGAAGAAGATGCTGGATGAGCCTGTGCCGATGAATATTCGGAACGCCCCTACTTCCCTTATGGAAGAATTGGGATATGGGAAAGGCTATATCTACGCTCACGACACAAAGGAAAAGGTTGCGGCCATGCAGTGTCTTCCGGACACATTAAAAGACAAAGAATACTACAAGCCAGGAACGCAAGGGCTTGAGGCAAAGTACGGGGAACGTCTAAAAGCCATAAAAGATTGGAAGAAAGCTCATATGAATAAGGAGAAAGGCAAATGAAAATTCTTCTGGTTGAAGATGAAAGGGATCTTTCAAACGCTCTCGTGCGCATTCTATTGGCAAACAAATATAACGTCGACACGGCTTATGATGGCTTGCAAGGCTTGGAATTAACGCATAATGATACCTACGATTTAATCATTACCGATGTGATGATGCCAAAAATGGACGGCTTGGAATTTATTCGCGCCATCCGGAAAGAAAAAAACGCCACGCCTGTGCTCGTGCTTACGGCCAAATCAGAAATAGACGATAAAGTCGAGGGGCTTGATGCAGGCGCGGATGATTACCTAACTAAGCCGTTCTCTTTGAAAGAATTCTTAGCAAGAATCCGTTCTTTGCTTAGAAGAAAGGGCGACTTAATTGAGCCATATTGCGTCGGCAATCTAGTATTAAATCACAACACCTTTGAGATTAAAACGCCCTATGCCTCTCTTCCTTTGACGGATACCGAGTATCGTTTAATGGAATATCTCATTCGGAATAAAAACGTCGTACTTTCAACAGAAAGAATCATGGATAACATTTGGGGATACGATTCGGAAGTAGAGATTAATGTTGTTTGGGCTTATCTTTCTAACCTTAGAAAAAAACTCAACGAAATCCATTCCGACGTGACAATCAAAGCCATGAGAGGAGTTGGCTATAAACTTATTAAAGTCGAAGAAGAATAAGGAGCTTTCTTCTTTATTATTTCTTTTGCTTGGCTAAATATTCTTCGTAAGCCTTTTGCTTTTCATGTGCCCGCTTGTAGGCTTTTTGTTGCTTATCGATAAGCTTGTGGTTCTCGAAATAGTCGATGCCCATCGCACGTTTTGCACGAAGGCCGATATATTTCGCTTTCTCTTGGGCTTTTTTGGTTCCTTCCAGCAAAATTTCATAAACGTGAGGAATGTCTTTTTCTAATTCATGGCGGCGAGCGCGCATCGGCTCTAGAACGTCATTAAGGCATTTCGCAAGAAATTTCTTCACCGTAACATCACCGATCCCCCCTCTTTCATAAGCCGCTTTTAACTCGGAAAGATTATGGAATTCGGGGTAGTATCTGCCAAACATTTCATCGGTGGCAAACGCCTCGAGATAGATAAAAACCGGATTCTCTTCCGTGTGCCCCGGATCGCTTGGCTTTAAATGTGTTGGATCGGTGAACATCGACATGACTTTTTTGTTTACGGTTGCCTCATCATCCGTTAAATATATGCAATTCCCCAAGGATTTCGACATTTTCGCTTTGCCATCGGTTCCTGGAAGCCTTCTTGCATACCTATTTTCAGGCAACATGATTTTCGGTTCTACGAAAACGGGTTTGTATAAGGAATTGAATTTGTGCGCGATTTCTTGCGCTTGCTCCACCATGGGTTGCTGATCTTCTCCCGCAGGGACGATACTCGTGCCGAAAAGAAGAATATCCGCAGCTTGCGAAATAGGATAGGTCATAAAACCAACAGGGATAGATTCTCCAAATTGGCGCATGGCCAGTTCGGATTTCACGGTTGGATTTCTCTCCAAGCGAGAAAGGGACACCAGGTCCATGAAAAAGCAGGTGAACTCGCTTAATTCCGGAATGCGCGATTGAACGAAGATTGTTACTTTGTTAGGATCAATGCCGGCAGCAAGATAATCAAGAGCAACCTCGATGACGTTATCCTCTACCTTTTGGATATTCCCAGCGTTATCGGTTAGAGCTTGCGTATCCGCAATCATGATATACATTTCATCGAAAGAACCGCTATTTTGCAATTCAACGCGACGTCTTAGGGAACCGACATAATGGCCAATATGAAGACGTCCTGTAGGACGATCCCCTGTTAACATGACTCTAGGCATTTTCTTTTCTTCTTCCATATCATTCACCCATTAAAACCGAAGTTTAGTTTATCACGGCACATCTCATCATTCCACGCTCTTAAGGGATTCCACCATCAAAACCTTACGGATTCTTTTGGTTAAAAGAAGATTAACCGCAAAAGCGACAACGAAGGTCAAAACAAAAGAAAGGAAATAAGAGAGGGCTTTGATGCAATAGAGATATTCCACAAGTTCAACGACGTTTGTTCCTAACACCCCAAGCATGAAGGGATAGCCAAGAGCCAAGCCAAAAAGAACACCTATTGCGGTTAGCGACATCGTTTCAAAAAGCAAAGACAAAGAGATCTCCTTCCGCGAAAACCCTAAAACCTTCAAAGTGGCAATGTCCCTCGTTCTTTCTTTGAAATTCATCAAAGCCAGGTTATAAAGAACAACCACCGCAAGAAGAATGGCAAACACCTTCACGGCGTTTGTCATCACCTTAATCCCCGTCATAACCTCTTGGATCATGGCATTTCTTTCTTTAGCTGTCATAACGTTGCTGATGGAGTCATCTTGGCTACGCATTCTCTTCGCCAATTGCTCAATGTCCACCTTATCTTTGACTTTAACGTAAGCGGTATTGTAGCTCAAAGAAGAAGCATTTTTTAAAAAGGAGGCATCCGTGTAACAATATATGCCATGATAAGCAAAAGCATCTTGGATATAAGCCACTTCCGCTTCATAAGAGAGGCCATTGCATTGAAAATGAAGAACGTCCCCCGCTTTAGCTCCCGTATTACGGGCAATCTTTTGAGTGATGACGATCTTATCATGATCGAAGTCTAAGTGAATCGTATCTCCGTCCTTTTGCATCAAATACATTTTGCACTCACTTTGAGGGCCCTCTTGCAGGTAGGCCGTGGTATTCAGAGAAATATAGGGTTCCGCTTCTTTTACCTCAGGATATTTCAAAAGAGCGGATACCATATCCTCTTTTGACATCGTGTTTTTGAAAGTGATGGATAGATCGGTGTCATAAAAAATAGAGAAATCGTGTTCAATTCCATAGTCAACCGTATCTTCAATTCCAAAGCCACAGGAAAGCAAGGCTGTGCAACCCATCACCCCGATAATCACCATAAGCGATTTCATTTTGTTGATGCGGATGTTCCGAAAGGCCATCTTTAAAGAAAGCATGGAAACCTTCTCTTTTTTACTTCGGCGAATATGACGCAGTTTCATTTTAGGTGGTTCTGGGCGCATAGAATCCACCGGTTTCAAAGAAACTTCTTTATGACAAATCAAAAGTGTCACAAGAGATGATATTCCCAAGAAAACAACGGCCGTAAGGATGCCTTCCAAAATAGGGAAGGAATAACGCAAATCAGGCAACGAATATAGAATGGAGTATTTTTGTCCAAGAATCCAAGGAACGATAATAGGACCCAATACCTCTCCTAAGAAAGCGCCTATCCCCACTAACAAACAAGTTAAACGTATATAATGCCAATAAATTTGGGACTTCCTTAAACCAATGGCTTTCAGCGTGCCAATTTGGGAACGTTCTTGAAGAACGCGTTGAGATAAAGTCGTAAGAACGACAAGGATTGCCACAGCAAAAAAGACGAACGGGAAAACAAAGGTGAATTGCCTAGCTTGGGTAACGTCGTTGTTGATAGTCACATAAAAAGGCATCTCTGAACGGGAAGCCGCAAGATAAAGATTGTTATCCTCTTTATTGGCGAAATATTGATCGATTTTGTCTTTCAATATCGCTACACGTCCTGGCTCTTTTACGGAAATGAGGTATTGATTTGGATTCGATAATGTTTCGGATTCAAGGGAGTTGAAGCCAAGAAAGCCTTCTAAGGCGCTAAAAATAATCTTGGTTCCTTCTTCATCGAAGTTTTCTTCAATTATTGCCTTTAGCCCTTTTCTGAACATCGAATCAGACATCAAAACCAGAGAGGTGTTATAACTTGATTTGGTGATGTTTTCCGGGAAATTCATAAACCCCGTAACAGAAGCGTGGAAACAAAGGGCTTCTTCTTTGAAAATATTGGTTTTTCCTTCCTTGAGATAAGAATCGAGGAAAGAGGCATACTCATTTAATCCATAGGAAGCGAGGCTCAAATAGAAGGGAACATCTTGATTCAGGGAAAAGAGAGAGTTCCCGCTTATGTTGTTGTTTTTGCTTTTTAGTTCTTTATCGAAATAAACAAAGTCCACATCCGTGGAAGTGCTCGAAAGTTCTATTTCCCCGTAGGGCTTTGATATTTGCGGAAGAGAAGGGACAACAGCCAAATAAATGGACTTGGTGTTTGCTTTGCAAGGAATATAGAGACGTCCTTCCATTTCTTCGCCTTCTTCTAAAAAAGAAGAAATCTTTTCTTGATCTTCTTTTTCATAACGGGTTGTCGTAACCCAAAGCGAAGCAAGATTCCCTTCCGAATAGACTTCGTTAACACGATTTTCAAAGGATTGGGCGTTTGCTAAAAGGCCAACAAACAAAGTAACCGCGATAGCGCCGATGGCAATCACAGCCAAAAATTGCGCCCACGCTTTCTTAAAAGAGCGAAAGAGCATCTTGCTCAAAAGAGAACGGGTTGATTTCTTTTCCATTACCAGTCAACCTTTTCTGGGCTTATCGGATGCTCGTTAATGACGTTGGAAACTATCTTCCCATCAGAAATGCGAATGACGCGCGTCGCGCATTCGGCAATTTTTTGGTTATGAGTAACGATGATGACGGTTTTCTTATAATTAAGAGAGACGTCATGAAGGAGTTTCAGAATTTGAGCTCCCGTTTTGGAATCTAGCGCGCCTGTCGGTTCGTCGCACAGAAGGAGCCTTGGATTTTTCACGATTGCTCGAGCAATCGCGACACGCTGTTGTTCTCCGCCCGATAGTTGAGAAGGAAAGTTAAAAGCCCGTTTTTCTAAGCCCACTTCTTCAAGGATTTTTTCAGAATCAAAAGGATTTTTCGCGACGGATGCGGCCAATTGCACATTTTCAAGCGCAGTCAGATTCGGCATCAAATTATAGAATTGAAAAACAAAGCCAATATCTTCTCTTCGAAAGCGAGAAAGTTCTTTGAAATCGTACTTAGCCACATCCTTCTCTCCGATGAAATAGCTTCCCTCTGTCGCATTATCCATTCCTCCAAGGATGTTTAAGAGGGTGGATTTCCCCGCGCCAGAAGCGCCTAAGATAACCGCGAAAGAACCTTCTTCCAAAAAGAAAGAGACCTTATTTAAAGCGCGGACTTCGTTTTCTTCGCCAAGATTGTATATTTTAGATAAGTCTTTGACTTCGATTCCGTTCATTTTTCTTTCCTTTTGGAACAAGACAATTATGAAGTTTCCCTAAGGAAAAGAGAAGAACGAGTATTATTTGGATCGCTTTTTAAGGATGAGGCAAAAGCATCCGTAATAGATAGGTATCGCAAGGAAAAGGACCCAGGTTGGGTGCCATAAACCCAAATCCATGCCAATAAAACAATAAATACCCGCTAAAAGCAAAGGGAAACGAAATCTATTTGGACTTTTGTTGATGATAGCGCCAACTAAGCTAGAAACAACAGGCGGAAAAAGGAATAGTGGCCAAAGCAGGGCCCACATATTCTTTTCTTTTATGAAAACCCCAAGAAGGACATAGATGATGCAAACGATGCCCATGCAAATTCCGAAGATTAGATTTTCAACCCAGGCATAAGGGGATTTTTCTTTCTCATCCCCATCCTCATCGCCCTCGTTTTCTTTTTCAGCCGTTTCCTCTTTGACTTCTTGGGCAATTTCTTCCACACTTTGATCGGAATTCAGCAATTCATCCAAAGAAACGTTATATATCTTTGCTAAGCAAATTAAATTATCCGTATCAGGTGAAGCCTCCGCTCTTTCCCATTTGGATACGGCTTGGCGCGATAAGCCGAGCTTCTCCGCCAATTGCTCTTGAGAAAGACCGCTTTTCTTTCTTAATTCAATCAGTCTGTTTGCGATTTCAATGTTCATTTTGTTTGCCTCCGTATAGAACAACACCAATTTACAAAGTTGCGAGAAAAGTTACTAGCAAGTCTACTTTTCAAATGCGCAACCACCGGTTGCAATACGCATAAAGCCCCATATTTTTGCTCTTTTATTCTACACCGCTAAGTTAGAAGGCACCAACCATTAGAAGAAAAACTATAATCCTCATTGCGATGATTGATTGGATTAATACATTATTGACTTCCCTTTCGATGTCAATCGATGCAATGACGGTAAGCGCCACAAACGGCTTAAAAGAAAAAGGCATGCCAATAAGGAAGATGCTGCTTATCTCTTTAAGTTATGGAATCTTTCAGTTCCTAATGCCCTGCATTGGCTATTTTGTGGGTTTCTCTTTTAAGGAGAGATTAGAGAAATATATTCCTTGGATTGCTTTTGCTCTCTTGGGGATATTGGCTTTGAAATCCTTAATGGATTGGATCAAGGGCTTTAAGAAAGCAGAAGAAAAAGAAGAGCCAAGAAAGATCGGATTCCTTGAGATTCTTCTACAAGATGTCGCGACAGCTATCGACGCTCTATGCATCGGCTTTGTTTATCTCGAGTTATCCATTCAAAATGCCCTGATTGTTTTTGCCATTATCGGCGCCACAACGTTCGTTCTTTCTTTTTTAAGCGTCATTTTAGCAAAGCAAATCGCAAGATATTTAGAAAAATGGGCGGGGCTAATCGCTTCGATTGTCTTTCTAGCCGTTGGATTAAAAATCTTATTGGAAGGTATTTTGTAATTTCATAGAAAAACTTATAATGAGTTCGCTAGGAAACTAGCTACCAGAGGGAAACATTGTTCCCCTACAACTTATATTAAAGGTATCCTGACTGGAGACGCTGGTGTTGAAAGCCTGACCATCATGGAATCAGGAATCCTAATAGCCGACCATGGAGACCACCTCATTCACACGAGGAAACTTATCCTTCCCTCTGGGGATATGAAAATAAAGGCTACCAAACGATAGCCTTTTTCTTTAGTTCCAATATTCCACTTTGACTTCATCAAACATTTTTGCCACTTCTGGTGAAGGATCGACATAAGTTTTTATCATTCGGTCAATAACATCGTCGGGAACCCATTTGTCCTTGATACGCATCTTATTTTGTTTATAACAAAGGGAATAATCATGCATCTTAATCATAAGAAGAAGGGAGTGATCGTATCCTTTTAGACGATCCATATAGTATTTACGTCTATAATCCTCAAGGAAAATGGAATCTTCAATGACCGTGCATTCCTCATATTTCGCAAAAAGCTCATTGCTTTGGCGAATCATCTCGTCATAGATGACTTCCATGTGTTCTGGGAAGATGAGGTATGATCCGGTGATTTGCTTTCTCGTCTCATCGGTATCGATGATAAAAACGTTCTTGTGCGTTTTTTGATATTCCCTGCACCATGTGGATTTGCCACTTCCGGGAATGCCTGCCATTAAAATCAAATTCTTCATCA
>ERZ808240.2493-NODE-2493-length-19880-cov-2.969332_pt1 | contig 19880 bp, 15 predicted proteins | sample MGYA00521084_ERZ808240 | MGnify/ENA primary metagenome ERZ808240 (study PRJEB31516, sample SAMN03275571) | gut metagenome | biome: mammalia-associated habitat; material: feces | host: Papio cynocephalus | place: Kenya | collected 2012-08-06 ...
AGTAGTGTATGGCATACGAGGCCGGGGTAACCTCGTGGCGGTTGCCGGCAAACACTTCGGAGCGGTATATCATAATGCCGTCGCTGAGCTGCTGGTCGCGGTCCACGTAGCGGAACCCGTACCGCTCGGCCACACGTGCGTAAATCTGGGGCGAGAGCACATCGGTGGCCAGCGAGCCGTCGGGTTTCAGGAAGGACTTGTCGGCATACCAGTCCAGCACATCCTTGACAAACTGCGAGCCGGGCTCGGCCCCCATCACGGCCGCCTGTATCTGTATGCCCGACACGAAGCCGTCGCGCACGCGTACCCCCTCGCTGTTAATCATGTCCATGGCCCCGTCGCGGGCTATCTGCGTGGGGTGATACTCTAACGATGAGAAGAAGGAGTGGCCCAGCAGGTCGTCAAAGGGCTTGAGCACCATCACATCGGAGTCCAGGTAGATGCCCCCCTCCATGTATAGCGCGAACATGCGTATGTAGTCGGCCGCAAAGGCCCACTTGCGCTGCTCTATGGCCTCGCGCACATAGTCGGGAGCGGCCTCTATGTCAAAGTTGTCGGTGTTCCATAGCTTTATCTCATACTCGGGCATCACCCGGCGCCATGAGTCCATGCACCGTTGTATCTTGGCCGGATACGGGTCGCCGCTCATCCAGCAGAAATGTATCTTCTTGGGTACCATTGGCTGTTGTTGTGGTCTGTAATGATGGTTATACTTATACTTGCTGTACAGGCCGGGCCACTCGGGGGCCATGCCTATCTTGCAAAGCTACACTTTTATTTTGACAATAAGGCTTAAAAAAGGGAAAAATACATGCGTCCGCCCAAAATAAGGGGTCGCCACGGGGCTTATTACAACCGTTATTTGTAATTTTGCACCTGTATATGACCCAGTTATCACCTATACAGTCACTCCAGCAGCAGCGGCTCCTGCTGCGGGCCGAGTACGAGGAGGAGAAAGAGAGTTTTCGCCGGCAGACCGAGGCCCGGGGAATGGCCCGGCTGGTCAGGCGCGGCGATGCGTGGTTCCCCCTGCGGGTGGGCACCACCTTCTACAACTCGCTCAACCAGCTGGCCGTCGAGGTGTACCGCACGGCCGGCACCGAGATAGAGCACAGCTTCGAGTACGGCCGCCCGGTGGTGTTCTTCACCATGGCCCAGGGTGCCGACGGTGCCCCCGCGCAGCTACACTACCTGGACATGACCGGCACGGTAAGCTATGTAGACGGCGACCGCATGGTGGTAACCCTGCCCGACAACGGCCGGGTGAGCGCGCTGCTCACGGCTACGGCCCAGGTGGGTGTACAGCTCTTCTTTGACGAGACCAGCTACCGGCTCATGTTCGAGGCACTCGACAGGGTCATCGCGGCCCGCGGCAACAGGCTCGCCTACCTGCGCGACCTGGTGTACAGCACCATGCGGCCCGCCCGCTTCAGTTTCGAGCCCATCAGTCTGCCGTGGCTCAACGCCACCCAGCAGCAGGCCGTCAACGAGGTGCTCAGGGCCAAGGACGTCATGGTGGTACACGGCCCTCCCGGAACGGGCAAGACCACCACCCTGGTAGAGGCCATCTACGAGGTGCTCAGGCGAGAAAGCCAGGTGCTGGTATGTGCCCAGAGCAATATGGCCGTAGACTGGATAGCCGAGAAGCTGGTAGACAGGGGCGTGCCCGTGCTGCGCATAGGCAACCCCACGAGGGTCAATGACAAGATGCTGGCTTTTACCTACGAGCGGCGGTTCGAGTCCCATCCCGACTACCCGCAGCTCTGGGCCATCCGCAAGGCCATCCGCCAGCTGCGCGGCCAGCGCCGCCGTACCGATGGCTACCACCAGAAGATAGAACGGCTGCGTGAGCGGGCCACGGAGATAGAGCTGCGCATCAACAGCACGCTCTTCGGCGAGGCCCGGGTCATCGCCTCGACCCTGGCCGGCTCGGCCAGCCGCGTCATGGAGGGCCAGAAGTTTGGCACGCTCTTCATAGACGAGGCCGCTCAGGCCCTGGAGGCCGCCTGCTGGATTCCGGCCCGCCGGGTGAGCCGCATCATCCTGGCCGGCGACCACTGCCAGCTGCCCCCCACGGTAAAGAGTCTTACGGCGCTCAGGGGCGGACTGGGCACCACGCTCATGGAGCGCATCGTGGCTAACCACCCCGAGGCGGTGAGCCTGCTGCGCGTGCAGTACCGTATGAACGAGCAGATTATGCGCTTCTCGAGCAACTGGTTCTACCACGGCCAGGTCCAGTCGGCCCCTCAGGTAAGCCACCGCGGCATCCTGGACTACGACAACCCTATCGACTGGATAGTGCCCGACAAGCCCCTTGAGGGCGAGGATGCCGGTACCGTGTTTCGCGAGCAGTTCGTGGGCGACAGCTTTGGCCGCATCAACAAGGGCGAGGCCCGCTATACCCTCGATGTGCTCCAGGACTATATTAACAAGGTGGGCGGCCAGCGCATGATAGACGAGCGTATCGACGTGGGCATCATCTCGCCCTACCGGGCACAGGTGCAGTACCTGCGGCAGCTGCTGCGGGCACGCCCGTTCTTCAAGCCCTACCGCCGGCTGATAAGCGTTAACACCGTAGACGGGTTCCAGGGACAGGAGCGCGACATCATCCTCATCTCCCTGGTACGCTCCAACGACGAGGGGCAGATAGGTTTCCTGCGCGACCTGCGCCGCATGAACGTGGCCATCACCCGGGCGCGCATGAAGCTCATCATCCTGGGCAGCGCCGACACGCTGACGCGCCATCCCTTCTACCACCAGTTGTGGCAGTACATCCAGGACATCAAGGGCCATGACAACGAGTAACAGACAGACGATATGCTACAACGCGATTATTATCTGAGGATTATTGAGGAGTTTGGCAAGGCACTGGCCAACTTCCTGGAGAAACGCTACGACGGCCCGCGGCGCGAGCACGAGCTGCGCGACCTGTACCGCCAGTACGTGGGCCCCTACGATGTGCTCTGCCGGCTGTCTACCGACGACACCCTCGTGTATGCCGCCCGTGAGTGGCCCGACCATGAGCGTCTGGAGCGGTTGGCCATGCTGGCCGAGCTGCTCTACGCTGAGGCCGGCTACAGCCAGGCACCCCTCTGTACGCTGCTCTACGAGCGCGCCTACAAGCTCTACGACTATGTAGAGGCCAATGGCACCACCTACTCGATGGACCGCCATCGCAAGATGGCTGCCATACGCCACAGGCTCCATCCCGAGGCTTAGGACGGCGGTACGCAGCCTGGTGACCGGCGTACGGAGCTTGGGTACGCACATCCGAAGCCCTCGTATGTAGCCACGGGCCACAGGCGGGTGCCGCAGAGGCACTCGGGTCGTGCCCGTCGCGATATATAACAGAAAGATAGTTTTCATAGATATGGGTAACACTAACGACATGACAGTGGGATCGCCTGCCAGGGGCATCCTGAAGTTCGCCCTCCCACTCATCTTCGGGTATATCCTTCAGCAGATGTACCTGGTTATCGACGCGGCCATCGTGGGCCGCTGGGTGGGCGTCAATGCGCTGGCCGCCGTGGGCGCCAGCTCGTCTATCACCTTTCTTATCATGGGGTTCTGCAACGGCTCGTGCGCCGGGTTCGCCATCCCGGTGGCCCAGACCTTCGGGGCCAAGAATTTCTCCAAGATGCGCGCCTACGTGGCCAACTCGCTGCGCATAGGGGCCGTCATGGCGGTGGTCATCACGGTGCTCACCTCCGTATTCTGTGCCCGCATCCTGCGGGTGGTAAACACCCCGGCCGACATCTTTGACGATGCGTACATATTCCTGCTCCTTACCTTTCTGACCATCCCCTTTACCATCGCCTACAACCTCTTGTCGGGATTTATACGGGCCCTGGGCAACTCGCGGCAGCCCTTCTACTTCCTCATAGCCTCCTCCATGCTCAACATAGCACTCGATGTGGTGCTTATCCTGTGGATGGGCATGGGCGTCGAGGGCGCGGGCATAGCCACCATGCTCTCGCAGGCTTTCTCGGCCACCTTGTGCTGGCTGTACATACGCCGCCGGCTGCAGATACTCATCCCCACGGGCGCCGAGTGGGAGTATCACGACAACATGGCGGGCCACCTGCTCAACAGTGGTGTCCCCATGGGCCTGCAGTTCTCTATTACGGGCATAGGCATCATCATGCTGCAGAGCGCCAACAACGCCCTGGGCACCACGTACGTGGCGGCCTTTACCGCGTCTATGCGTATCAAGTACCTGTTTACCTGTGTGTTCGAGAATATCGGTGTGGCCATGGCCACTTACTGTGGGCAGAATGTGGGCGCACGCCAGTCCCGCCGTATCGCTCAGGGTATCAGGGCCTCGCTGTGCATCATGCTGGTGTACTCGGTACTCACCTTAGTCGTCATCTTCCCCTTTGCCGATGACATGATGACCCTCTTCGTCGACGGAGGCGAGCGCCAGATAGTAACCAATGCCGCCATGTTCATGCGCATCAACAACTACTTCTACCCCATACTCGGCGTGCTCTGCATCTTCCGCTATTCTATCCAGGGCATGGGCTACAGCAACCTAAGTATGATGAGTGGCGTGATGGAGATGATAGCGCGCTGCGGCGTGAGCCTCTGGCTGGTGCCCACCTTTCACTTCTTAGGCGGATGTTTCGGCGACCCGCTGGCCTGGGTGGCTGCCGACCTCTTCTTAGTACCTGGCTACCTCTTCGTGTATGCCCGTCTGCGTCGCAAGCTGACTGCTGCCTGAGCCGCGGCCGTCGCGTCAGTCTTTGGACTTGAAGAGCAGCCGGGCCAGGCCGTAGACATAGCGGCGGAAACCAGGGCGGTAGGCCAGCAGGTGGTCGAACCATCCGAGATGACGGCCTGCCACGCGCACCACTATGCCCACATAGACCATGGCGAAGAGCGTGCCTATGCCCACGATGTGCCACTGCCAGGTACCGAAGAACGCGTAGCCAGCCGCTACGGCCAGGACTACGAGCGTGGTGTCGACACCTATCTTCACCTTGGCGAACTCGATGCCCGTAACGGCGCTTATGGCCACGGGGAACCCTTCGCCAGGCATGGTGACCGACCCGCACCTTACCTCTAACGCTATGCCCAGTCCGAGGAGGGTGCATCCAGCCACCTGGGCCACTATCTGCATCCACAGGGTGGTGGGCTGTAGCCATGTGGTGAGCCACATGTTGAGGTCAATGAGTGAGCCGAAGACAAAGCCCACCAGCAGTTGGAAGAGCTGGACGGCCTCGAAGCGGCGGCGCAGCACACACAGCTGGCCTACCACTAACAGGCCGTTCATTAGGTAGGTGTACTGGCCTATGGTAAGGCGTGGCACGCCCGGTATCTGTCGGCCGGCAGTCTCGAAAACATAGGGCAGCGTGCTGATAACGCTCGACCCGAGCATGCTGCGCACGCACACGGCCACGCCGACGGTCATAATAAAAAGTGAGATGAGTAGCAGCACGTGCTGCCAGATAAACGATATTATCCTGTCCTTCTTGTTCATACGTTGCAAAAGTACTTATTTTTTGCCTCATGGTATCGGCAAGATGGATATTTTTTAGGATTATACCTTGCGCTGTACTTAAGTCCCAATAAGAGTTCAAGGCCATAATCTGCCCAATAGTTAGTACACTCCCGCGCAATAGCCATAGTCCTTTGGTATTGTCCACGCAAATGGAGTTCCACAGCATAATTGTATAGGAAGTAAGGGTCGCAGTCTTTCATGGTATAAAGCGGTTCGTTCGATCAACATATTCTTTAGAGAGTATAGCGGAACATAGAATCTAAATAATTGGTTTTAGACATAGGAGATACTTCTACCTAATTGGGTTGATGCGAAGGAAAATAGGGCCGAACTCCACGTATGAAATCCAACCCTATAATTTATGGTAATTATATCTATGGAAGTTCTAATAGGACATTATCTAAAACTTCATCGTTTCTTTCTTTGAAATCTTCTGCCCTATAAGTAAGTACTCCATGTAATATACCTTGCAATACATAATGCCCGTTTCTGATGCCCAGCTTCTTTATGTCTCCGAAGTCATCTGGAGTCTTCTGAGGGCTTAGAGTCGTGGGTTGTTTATAATAACTCGATGGACTATCGCTCTTGTTTAGCTTTATTCCTGAATGAGGGCGATAGGAAACGGGAGCCCCAGACAAACTAAAACCTTTACATGTATAGTCTATGACTTCTGCACTATCTTCGTGCTCCACATAGGTTAGTTCTATTTTGACATGAGCATCATAGTTGTCCAATTGAGAATGAGCTATGAAAACTGCCTTGGATGTATCTCCTTTGCAACTATATATAGGTTGTATGGTATAGAAAATACCTACAGGTAACATAGTTCTTGAAGAAAAATTTCCCTTAGGTTTCTTACCGTTATACTTTGCCCACGGAGACGGAAGTTTTTCAGATTTTATTCTCTCTAACATCTTGTTTATTCTGTCACGATTCCACGCGATGGCTTTTAGTTGATTCCAGTCTATCTCATCATATTCCTTGGTAAAATTTTCTATCAATTTTATCTCTGATGGAGATAAGATCTCTTTTGTCCACCTCGGTGCTTTCTTCTGAATTTGTGCCTGCAACTGAAGACGAAAGACACAAAATGCAATAAATATAATTCTTCTCATTACTCTGTAAAATCAAAAGTTACATATCCTATCCATATTGCAGGTTTATAGTTCTTTGCCTGTGCATCTTGTGGTACTATTCCCAAATCTGAGTATCCTTTAGGGAGATTCATCTCCGACAAATGCCCTTTTTCCACTTTGCTTGCAGCCAAAGACAGAGTTTCGATTTGTTCTTCCGTTGTCATCTCGCTGTCGCAGGCACACAGTGCAGGTAATGCAACCATTAATAAAATCAATTTTTTCATTCTTACTTTGATTTAAGCCTTCTATTATTAAGGTAATTCCAATTTGACAAAGCTGTGTACAGACTCTGTTTGTTCTTTAAAATTCGCGTCTCTATAGATTAAATCACCTTGTATATGTGCAATTATGATATGTTTACCTTCCTCGGAACGATATTCTTCTAAATCTTCGAAATCTTTGATTTTCTTCCGCGAAGATATTCCTCCTATATTCTGAGGTGCACCAGAAGTATATTTCACATCTGCCTTTTTTATTATAGTCACTTTACTCTTGTCTATTGGGATAAACTTTACAGGATGTCCAGCCAAACTATACCCACGATAATCAAAACGTATAAGCTCCAATTTTTCATCAATTATCCGATACGCGATATCTATCATTATATGGGCATCATAATTATCAATTTGCGAATAGGCAAGATACGTAGCCGTAGTAGTATCACCTTTACAATATTGTATAGGGGCAACAGGAGATTTGGGTGCCTGTGGAAGAACCACGACACACGAATATTCTTTTCCCCTTATTTTGTGTGGATGTTTATGAGATAACACTCCTCTCCTTTTTATTCTCGTTAACATAGTATCTAATCTCGTCCGATTAAAAGCTATTTCCTTTAACGGACTCCAATCTATACTATCGTAGTGAGCATAAACTGTCTGCATCATATTTATTTCCTCTGTGGTAAGAATCTGCTTTACCCATTCTGGAGCACGCTTTTGGCAATAAACATATTGACACAGATACAATCCAACCAATATACACAAGAACTTCTTCATTATTTTATATATTACATTTTACAAGTCATAAGACACATTTGTCCAAACATCAACAACACTTTTCTTAGGATTTTCTTTACGAAAAAGACTCCCGTCAAGAGAGACATCCATAACACATCGTTTATAGTCAATATCTGCCCCAAATTTTCCATCATAAAAATAAGTTTTTGACTCCTGAACCAAATAAGGGCCAGAATCTACAGTTATCGTCCCTTTCTTTTTAGTATAGCTCATTTGCACCTTTAGTATAAGATCATTATATGTGTATACGGTTTTGTCAAAGTCCTCTTTTACTTCAGTGTCATCAAAAGAATCATCTATAGTTTCTGAACTTGTTTTCATACGAGTTATTTTATGCATTTTCTTCCGGGAAGAAGGTATTATCATAATTGACGATTCAATACCATTATCTTTAAGGAATATGACATGCTCTCTCCATCTCTGCATGAATTTCTTTTTATCTTTCGTATAAGCTACATTGTCCAACACAGAATAATCAATGTAGAAAGTCTTGCTCATTTCACTCCAAAAGTTTTTTTCGTCTTCAGACATCTTTGACAACGCATCTTGAGGAATAGAACCTAAAGGAGAATAACCTTGTGGAATAAACATTCCTTTCATCCCCATATGTTCCACTTTGCTTGCAGCCAAAGACTGAGTTCCGATTTGTTCTTCCGTTGTCATCTCGCTGTCGCAGGCACATAGTGTAGACAATGCAACCATTAATAAAATCAATTTTTTCTTCATCTTTTATTTTTTTTGTTAGTTTATAAAATTAGTTGTTATTTAAGATAATTCTTATTTCGTTTTTTATTTCTTCCACATCCGTGGATGGCACCTTTGGTTTCATCCGTAATATGTGAATAGCTAATCGTCTTGCTTCCTGTTGTAGACCCTGTTTCTGTTTTATTTGCACCAACTGATAGAGAGGTTCAAAACGCGATGGGCACATATTGTGGGCTTGCATGAGGTGTTGCTCTGCTTGTACGTATTCTCCCAACTCTATATTGTTAAGCCCCAACAAGAGTTCAAGGTCATAATCTGCCCAATAGTTAGTACATTCTTGTGCAATGGCCATCGACCTTTGGTATTGTCCACGCAAATGGAGTTCCACAGCATAATTGTATAGGAAGTAAGGGTCGCAGCCTTTCAGGGTATAAAGCGATTCATATTCGCTCAACATATCTTTTCCTGCTACGGCATGTGTGTATGCTTTTGCCCAACGAGTTTCTGCACGATAACGATAGACAACCGCCAATAACAAACCGAGCGAAATAATAGTCAAAGTAAGAGCTACTATATGATGGTAGTTTTTACATCGCTGCTCTAACGCCTTTCGTTTCTCCTCGCCAAGTAGAATGACAATATCCGTTGCAATCATAAGCCATGTAAACGGATAGGTGGTAGGATAAGAGAACAAGGAAAATACCGCCAACGCAAAAAGGGAGGAAAGAGCCATAGTCTTTTCACGAGTCTTTTGCATAAAGTAGAGGCATAGTATCGTATAGATGACTACCATCAAGAGCAGACAACCCAATAGTCCATAACGTACTGCCATCTCCAACGGTTCACAGAAGAGATGTTTCACATTGTCTGCTACATAGGCTTCCTTGCTGTCTGCGTGTTGCTGTAGATAGGTTGCTTGATAGCGCATATATTTTTGTGCCACAGCATTGGGGCCATGTCCAAAGAGTGGAGCATCTTTAAACATCTCTATGCCATTCTTCCAAATGAGCAATCGCCCGTCCGCAGAATCTTGCTTTTGGATATATCCCCATGACAACATTGTAGCACCTAACAATGCAAGCAGGGCGATACAGAGCGTTTTTCGCCATCTGTTTTTCGGTCGATAGGCTATAATAAGATAGAGAAATGTAAGGATTAATAGCGTTACCCATCCTGCGCGAGAACAAGAGAGCAACACTCCCAATGTCATGACGACGACAGCGATTTTGCCAAACAGTCGTAACCCCTTTTTCGTTTGAAAACAAAGGTGTACGGCAAATGGAAGAATTAGACATAAGCAGGAGGCATAACCAGCCACATTGTCGAGAGTTCCCGTCATCACGTTGCCCATTACATCAGGGTACCCTTTGACAAACTGTACCAGTCCCGTGACAGCTTCGACAGCACCTGCCAAAGCAAGGATAATACTGCATTGTCTGATAGAGATTTTCGCTTTGATATCTTTACGCATCCATTGGATGGACAGGAAAAGTCCTACCCACCCAATAGCGATACCTAAAGCTAACCATTTGGGTAATATTTTAGGTTCTACAAAAGAGCCTAAAGATAAAAATATACTACCGAAAGTAGCAAAAGTATAAAGAATAATCCACATTAAAACTTATCTATTTCTTCAAACAAACTCACGGGAATAGCATATCCAAACACATCAAAATTTTTTTGATTCTGTATTTTGTTGCTTCTTTGGTCTACGAAAGAATAACTCTCAAACATTTTATTTCCTACTCTGCAAGAAAGTTTATAGATGCGGTCACCCTTGTTTACATAAGTTTTAGAAACAGTCTTTGCAAGCTCTTTCCAAGAATCTTTTTGATTTTTTCTTATTTCCGGTGCAGACAGCTTAAAACGAAGAAAGGCTTTTCCAACGTTTCTTTTGTTCTCACCTGACTGGATATAGCCTGGAAAACTATAACTAATGCCTGAGAAAGGTGATTTTTTCATATTTATCATAACAAGTCGACGCACCTGACTTGCGGAAGAGACCCTACCGATGTATTTATAAGAGAAATCCGTCAAGTTTGGACTTGTATAATCTAAATAGTGATGCAGATTATTTCTTAGATTCACAAAATTATCACTATCACATGCAATATTGCGTCCATGTTCATACAAAGTAGTCATTTCCCTCTTGATATTTTGGGAATTGACAGGGATAAGCACCCATAATGGCGCAGAATAGAAATAAATATTTTTTCATAAGTTTATGTGAGTTAAAATAAAATATTACCACCAAATTTGCTGTCCATTCTCATAGGTAAAGACACGCTCTTCCCTTCCTCGTGTAGCATCGTGTAAAAGCAGCAAAGCACCCTGAGGTACATTGTCTATAAAGAGTATGCCTTCGCGCGTACCTTTTATATTACTAAGGAGTGTCCATCCCTCCTTAGTCCAGTAGTACAGTTCGTAGTTGTCACCTTCGTAAATGAAGTTTCCGTCATTGCGTGGCACAAAGCGGATTTCCTTCAGATTAACGGGCTTGTCAAATTCTACAGCACCCCATGGGGTGTCATTGCCGGAGAGTATATAAGAGGTGAGTACGTTGCGGTCGTACATCTTTTCAGGACCATGATCCTTGTCGCCTTTCTGACCATATTTGTTGGGGAGTATCTTAGGGCGGTTCCCTTCGGTGTCGTATATCTGTATTTCTGCCATATTACCATGGCTTCCCCTCGGACCTACATAGCGGAAATATTTATACTCACCTTTATAGTTAACCGAGAGACTATGGTAGCGACTTTCTGTAATGCCTTGTATTCTACCAATAGTAAGCGAATCGCTAAAATCTTTAGAGTTGGCTACCTGGAACACACCACCGTTTAGTCCCAAACAATATTCCTGTTGTTCCTGCGACAAGGAGTATTTACGAATAAGTCGCACCTTTTCTTTCTTCTTGTCAGCACGCAAAGGTCTTACCACTCCCGACAATTCCAAAACAAAGGCATCACCTGCTGGAATCATTTCACCGTCATTGCTTACCACAATGGGCAGATAGACGATACCCCGTCCCATCTTCGGAAAAACAACCTTGCCGTCCTTTGTTTGCGTGAAAACGACAGGAATCCAATCGGCATTATCAAACACTGTTAGGTAAACCCACCGATATTTTTCAACATCAATGTCCTTGTACAGGTTGACGCTCACATCCGATGTTTCTGTGTATAGGTCGGTTACATCGTAGATACATTCGTTTTGGAAACACTCTGGGATTACATGTGTTGTATCTTTGGCAATGTCCACCATCTCTGTCTGTTTCTCAAAAGTGTGGCGATACACCTTGGGAAGTTTATGGTCGGGGCGGAAGCCGAAATGGTCACCGAGGCGTTCATTTAGTCCGAAAGGGAGAAAAGTGTTGTCGCCCATAAAGAGTACTCCCCATGAGTGGCCCATAGAACGATTACCCCACTGGGGAATAAAATCGATAGTAGAAGGTATACCCGCTGCTCTCAACTGTGCCACATTACGCATAGCGTTCATGTCGCAATTGCCGATTTTCATCTTTAAGAGTGAACAAAGCGAGAAATCTGGGAGAAACTGGTTAGGGATATAGATGTAGGCGTTGAATTTCTGATTGAGTTGGCTGTAGATATAGTTTTTAAAGAAACTGTTAGAGTGCGACTGTCGGAACCTTTCCGTGCTTTTCCTGGATTTCTCAGTGTACTCCGCCCGCCAAGGGCTTATCGGTTCGTGACCGATACGATAGGGGAGCACATAATGGCAGAACTGAGAGAAAGACACATCGTGGTTCCAAGGCTTGTCCCAAGCGTCAAACGCCTCGTTTATCTGTTGTATCAGATATTCAGCAGTTACGTTTTCTGTGTCGTAAACTTTTGTAAAGTCTACATCAAAGGGGCCGTATTTCGCAGCTGCCGAATCGTAAGCTGCCTTGTGAAAATCATTTTTTCGGTCAGCATAATGGGTAAAGATGCTGTCCATATGGGATTGGAATGTTTTGATACGGCTGCTTTCCAACGAGTAGTGGGCATCCAAATTCTCTAAAAGGAATTTCGCAGCTGCCTGTTTTCGTATATCCTCTTTAAAGGAAGCAAGTACTTTCTTACGGAGAGCTTCTGTCTGTTTCCCCTTTGCAATTTTTTCTGTTGTAATGGATGTATATATAGTATTTGCTCCTATATTTTTACAGATAAAACATAGTAATACTATAGTAATAGTACTTTTAAGTATTATTCTCATTTATAGTTTGTTTTTGTTTATAGATTAAATATAAGCAGTTTGTCTGTTGCGAACCTTGTTCTTTCGCAAAGATAGTAAAAAGAATTGTGGGCACAAAATAAAAGGGAATATTTCGTAAAATTTTAAATATGTTTCAAGTAAAGGTTTTTTGTCATACCATCTTGGCTGATGGTCGTTCGTGGCCCACGGGGCGCAGCTCCGGCTCTGCGTGCGGCCTGTTCTCTTGTCATCAGTCCTCTTGAGCTTTATACTATACCTTATTATATATATACAGAACGCCCAGAACACAGCAGGCCGAGCTTCCATATCGCGGATACTCGGCCTGTTGTCTTTAGGTGTTACCTTGCTTACCGCCGGTAGGCGTTGAGGGCAGTCTGCAGGAAATTGACATAGGCAGGCACATCCTCTTTGTAGCCGTAGGAGGGGCTGAGGGGCTGCCCGGCATTGTCTACAGCGATGTAGTAAGGCTGGGCGTTGGCACCGAACTTGCTGGCCTGTAGATAACTCCACTTATCGCCCACGGTGCGCAGTGTGCGGGTGGCGCCGTTGTACGTTACCTCCATGGGCTGAGCCAGCGGGGTCTTGTCGTCGACATAGAGCGAGATGAGTACGAAGTCGTTGTTGAGCATGCTGGCCACGGTGGGGTCGGTCCACACGGCTGCCTCCATCTTGCGGCAGTTGACGCAGCCGTGGCCGGTAAAGTCGAGCAGCACAGGCTTGCCCTCGGCGCGGGCGGCGGCCATGCCCTCGTTATAGTCGGTATAGCGCGCCTCTACGGTGGTGGTGTTCAGGTTGAAGTCCTGTGTGTTCATGGGCGGGGCAAAGGCACTGATGGCCTTGCAGGGGGCTCCCCACAGGCCCGGAAGCATGTAGATGGCAAAGGCGATGGAGCACAGGCCCAGCATGATGCAGGGCACGGGCATGGGCTTGCTCATATCGCCGCCGATGGTGTCTTCCTGGAACTTGAGGTGCCCTATCAGGTAGAGTCCCAAGGCTCCGAATATAACTATCCACAGAGCGATAAACACCTCGCGGTCAAGGATGTGCCAGCCGTAGGCCAGGTCGGCCACGGAGAGAAACTTGAGCGAGAAGGCCAGTTCGACAAAGCCTAACACCACCTTGATGGTGGTCATCCAGGAGCCCGACCGGGGCGCCGACTTGAGCCACGATGGGAAGAGGGCGAAGAGCGTGAAGGGCAGGGCCAGGGCCAGGGCAAAGCCCAGCATGCCGATGGTGGGTGCCAGCCAGTCGCCCGAGCTGACCGTCTGTACCAGCAGCAGACCCACGATGGGCGCGGTGCATGAGAATGACACTAAGGCCAGGGTAAAGGCCATGAGGAAGATGGAGATGAGGCCCGTGGTGGCCGATGCCTTGGTGTCTACGGCGTTGGCCCAGCGGTCGGGCAGCTTAATCTCGAACCACCCGAAGAACGAGAAGGCAAATACGAGCAGGAGGGCAAACAGGATAACGTTGAACACGGCACTGGTGCTCAGCTCGTTGAGCTTGCTGGGGCCGAAGAGGGCCGTGATGAGCAGGCCCAGGCTCAGATAGATGACGATGATGGACAGCCCATAGGTCATGGCATCGCGGATGCCACGGCGGCGATCGTCCTTGGCCCGCTTCAGGAAGAAACTAATGGTCATGGGGATGATGGGCCATATACAGGGCATGACCAGGGCCAACAGGCCGCCCACAAAACCCATGACAAAGATGTACCACAGTGAGCGGTTGGCTATGTTGCCCTCGCTGTCGTAAGCCTGCAGTTGCTTAACTACGGGCTTCCACCATTGGGCCTTCAGGTCGGCCGGTACAGGGGCCGTAGCATTGGCTACTGGGGCTGTTTCCTGGGCGCTGTCAACAGTCGCGGTGTTGGCCGGAGCCGTCATCTGCTCGCTGGGAGCCGTCTCTGTAGCCGCCTTGTTATCGGCCGCCGCCACGGCGGGCGACTTGCCACTCTTCTTCAGCGGCACCTCGCCCGGTGGAAGACAGTTCTCGTCGCTACAGGCGCCATACTCTAAGTAGGCGTCGATGCTGTAGGTGGGCTTGGTGAAACGCACACGCTGCACAAACTGGGCACTGCCCTCGAAGTAGCGTACGTGCATGCTGAAAATGGGGTCGTAGTGGGCCTTCTCGTTGCCTCGGGGCATGAGGGAGCCTATGAGCTGTATGCCGTCGGCCTTGTTGACATGCAGCGAAGCCTCGGTGGGGCCGTTCTGGCCCAGATTGGTCGAGTAGATGTGCCATCCGGCCTCTATGCGGCCGCTGAATACTATCTCGCCCTCGGCGGTGCCATTGGTCTTGAGGGTAGCCGTAAACCTCACGGGGTCTACCATCTGCGCCATGGCTGTCAGGGCCATCAGCAGCATGGCACTCAGTGCTATTATCTTCTTCATATACTATGCTTATGGTTGATGTATTACTGGTGTATCATCTCTACGAATATGGGCACCACGGTGGCGGTGCTCTGCGCCTTGAAGGCTATCTGCGTGGGGGTATAGGTTATGTCGGCCGAGGTGGCTGCCCGGCTGCCTAAGGCTGCCCGCACCCTACTGCTGAAGGTGCCGGTGCCCCGCTCTATCTGTGCCATGAGGGCCTTGATGTCGAGTGCCCGCGCCGAGTAAAGCACGCATACGTGGTCGGTGCCCCGCGTGTCGTCCATCTCGATGTACCACTTCTCGTCGGGTATGGCTATGTTGTTAGACGAGTAGACCAGCGCCGGACTGATATTGTCGGTGGGCGGGAAGACGCGCGACACCTTGTTAGTCTGGTCGGTGCCGATGACATAGACATAGGCTGGCTCGTTGTTAGACAGGTACAGGCGGTAGCGGGTACCCGATATGTAGGCCGAGTTCATGTGGTAGATGCCCGAGCGCAGCGTGGCGCCCATGGTTTCGCCCGTGGAGAGCTGGAAACGCAGTGAGCCGGCAAACCGGTGTGTCACTACCACAGGCCGGGGTTTGGGCTGTGGCTGGGGTTGCGGTCTTGGCGGTACGGGCTGTGGTGCCGGCTTGGGCTGAGGCTTAGGCTGCGGCCGGGGCGACACCTTGGGGGCGACGTACATCTCAAAGGCATACATGGTGTTGTTGGCAAAGTCGCGGTAGCGCACCCAGGTAAATCCGTTGGTGCCCCAGCTGGTGCCCCAGCTGTTCATAATGAGGAACGCGCCGCCGTACTTGTTGTCGTCGTAGGCCACCGCGCACATGGCGTGGCCGCCTCCCGAGTTGTCGGTCTCGGTCTTCTGCCACACATCCTTGCAGCGGAAGAACGAGTTGGGTACCCGCATGCCTATAACCACGGGCCGGTTCTGTGCCAGGGCCTTCTTTACCGTGCGCACCTTGACCTCGTACGAGTCGGTGGGGTCGAATAGGCGGAAGTAGTCGTCTATCGTGTACGGCAGAGCCTTGGCGAAGAGTGCCGAGGGTATGTAGTCGGCACATAGCACATTGAAGTCGCTGTACTTGGGTGCCCCCTTCTTCATCAGCAGGGCCATGGCGTCGCCTATGCAGGTTCCGTCGCTGCAGCCAGGCTTGCTGGAGAGCTTAATCTGCTTGTACACGAAGATGGGCGAGAACGCCTCGCGGTCTATGACTATCTGGCTGGTCCAGCGGTGGCTGACGGCCTCGGCTATGGTGCGTGCCGCGTACGACGAGGCCCAGCTGGTGCAGGTGCCATACTGTCCCTGGTTGCCCGCGGTGGGGCAGTAGCGGCGCAGCGAGTAGGCTGCGGGCAGCACGGTGTAGTCGCGGGTGAGCAGGGGAGCCTTCTCGGGTATCTTGGCGTAAGCCTCGTCGTCAAAGACCATTCCCGTGCCGTATTCCTCGTTCTGCGCCTGCGCCGTAATGGCTATGAGCAGGGCGCTGAGTAGGGTCTTTATTCGCATGGTTACTTCTGATTGTTAAAGATAAAGTCGCCCTGGAAGAGCGAGCTGGCGTACCAGGGCATCTGCTGATGGTTAGTGGCGCTGAATACACTGGCGGCCACGCGCTTGAAGACACTCTCTATGGGCAGCCCAGGGGTGTCTAAGGTCTTCAGCAGCGCCGTGGTGTAGGGGCTGTTGCGTGCCTGGCCGTCGGCGGCCACGCTGCCAGGACTGGTGGCGTAAGAGATAAAGGTGCCCACGGGTGCGTTGACGGCGGTGAGGCCCTGGCTGGCGGTGCCGCGATACCAGCTGCGCTCAAAGGGATTGTTACGGCAGGCATCCAGGGCTATTATCTTCATCTTGCAGCCCGACTCGTCGAGCTTGGCCAGTACGCGGCCCATGTCGGTACACTCGTACTCGATGTCGCTGGCTGAGTGCAGGTTGGCGTTGACGGGAATAAGATAGTTGGAGCCCTTGTACTGGATGCCGTGACCGGCATAGTAGAACATGGCGGCATCGTAGCCGCTGGCGCGCTGGCCCAGGGTGTTGATGGCGTCCTCCATCTGCTTCTTGGAGCCGTTCTGCAGCAGGATAACCTCGAACCCTAACGACCGCAGCTTGGCAGCCATGTCGCTGGCATCGTTCTGCGGGTTTACCAGGCGCTGCTCGGGATAGTTGGCGTTGCCTATTACCAGGGCGATGCGCTTGCCTGTAGCCACCACGACAGGCTTGGCGCCCTGGCGCACGACGGTGCGCTCCGAGGTGGCTGTTCCGTCGGCATTGGTGGCACTCACCTTTATAACATTGCTACCCTCTACGAGTGGCAGGGTCTGCTCTATACGCATATCGGCCCCATCGTTGGCTACCGCCTTGATGCCGCGGTACAGCTGTCCGTTCACGTAGACATGGGTAGCCGTAATGCGGCTCTTGGACTGGATGGCCACCGAAATCTTCACACTGCCCAGCGTGGTGGTGGCAGGCAGGGTGGCCCAGGTAAAGGTAGGCACATTCTTGGCGACCACCACCGGCTGCGGGCGCGGCTGCGGCTGGGGGTGTGGAGCAGGCTGCGGTTGGGGCCGAGGGTCATCTAAGTGCTCGTCATAGACAGGGCGAATGAGCAGGCCACTCTCAGGGAATAAGGCGCCACGATACATGAACGCTATGTCATTGTAGACATCAATCTGTAAGTATGAAGCTCTGTCCGTAGAAGGGTAAAAATCGCTGCTCCAGTATCTGCAAGACTTGTTTTTGGCCAATATCTTAGTCTTGTTGTCATACTCGGATGTAAAAATCTCCCCTCCGGCTGGTAAGACGATGCTTTGGCCTTTATAAGAGAATACGGCCAGCCTGGTGCCCTTATGCTTTTGGGGAGTTTGCTTAAATCTCGACTCCAGTTCTTGTATCTCCTGGGTTGTTGGCATACGCCATTTGCCGCCCAGTCGTATGTGAGCAATGTCCTTGTCTAATGGTATGCGGTCGAAAGGTAGGTTATAAGCACTTTGTATTACATGTTTCTTTTTGCCATAGGGTGTATTCTGCTCCTCGTATTTTCCTTTAGTCTGGCCCTTGTAAGCATAATTGGCCCACCAATACTCTTTTTTGGTGGTAACTTCTGCCCAGGCAAAATATTCACCAATGTCATAAGGAGTAGAGGCACCGATATTTCGGTCGCCCCACTTGACAGAAAGGCCCAGGTCTACGGGCGTGATGTTCTGAGCCAACAGGGTGGTGGTGGCAAGTGCGAACAAAAGGAAGAAGTAGATTCTTTTCATCTGTGATAGTGGTTAATGATAGTTTATACCGGTTCTATGAGCCAGTCGGAGAGGGTGTGGGTGCCCGTGTCGAAACCGATGGCCACCTTGACCACCGGCAGCCCGCAGAGGGCAAACCGCTTAGGATATTGCTTGAGGTCTATCTGCTGCATGGCAGACCGTGCGCTCTTGTTGAGCTTGAGCTCAAAAAGATACAGGTGAGTGGCCGTGCGCAGCACCATGTCTACCCGCCCGGTGGCCGTGCGCACCTCTACATCGACATAGTGGTCCAGGACAGAGAAGATAACATACATCATCTGCTGGTAATGCCCCTCGGAGTTGGCGTTGTCGCAGTAAGGAATGGTGGCAAGATAGGTCTGGAGCATCTGCAGGGCGCCGTCCAGGTCGTCATGACGGATAAGGGCCGACATCTTGGCTATGACGGTGGTGCCTTTGGCCGTGTTCTGCCCGATATAATGGGGCAACAGGCTGCGGTACAGGCCCACCCTGATCTCCTTGTTGGGTATGCCGAGGGTGTAGAGGTCGGTCTCGGGGTCGTAGTGCTTGATGGTAATGTAGCCACTCTGGTAGAGTAGGGGCGTAATGGAGGTCATCCGCTCGGTGGGAGCGTCAAACTCAGACTTGTCTACATCGCCGCCTATCTCAGAGGGGCTCACGTGATACCTGGCCAGCATCTCTATGAGATAGGTAGGCGTGCCCGAGGCAAACCAATAGTAGTCTAACAGCCCGCGGCTCATGGCATTTAGCAGGCTGAAGGGATTGAATACATCGGGCCCGAACGGCGAGAAATGGTAGCCGTCGTAGTATTCGGTGAGTTTCTGGACGATGTTCTCTCGCGTCGTGGCCATCTTCTCAGCCAGCGCGTCCACATCGGCCGACATCTGGGTGGTAAGCTCCTCCTTGGTGATACCGCATACGCCCGCATAGGCATCGTCCATGCTGATATTGGCCATGTTGTTGAGCTCGCTGAAGATGCTCATCTGCGAGAACTTGGTGATGCCGGTAAGGAAGACGAAGCGCAGGTAAGGGTCGCAGTCCTTTAGCGGACTGTAGAAGTTGCGCATTACCTGGCGGAGCACGGGCAGCTTCTCTTCTTCGTGTACCACATCCAGCAAGGGGGCATCGTACTCGTCGATGAGTACCACCACCTGTCGGCCCGTCTGTCGGTAGGCGGCTTTTATCAGGTCTATCAGGCGCAGGTTGGCGTCTTTAGCCGGATGGGTTATCCCCCAGGCGCGCTCCTTCTCACTCAGGAGATAGCCCAGATAGCTCTCCAGCTGCTCCCTGTCCATGTGCTTGCCTCCGGCCATGCTGAAGTGCAGTACTGGAAAGGCTGTCCACTCCTGTTCGAGCTGCTCGATGGCCAGCCCCTTGAACAGTTCTCTCTCTCCGGAGAAGTAGCTGTGAAAGGTGGAGACCAGCAGAGACTTGCCGAAGCGGCGCGGACGGATCAGGAAGAAGAACTTGCCGCTGCCGTGGGTCATGCGGTAGACATACTCGGTCTTATCTACATAGACGAGATGGCGGGTAATAATCTCCCTGAAGGTCTGTATGCCTATGGGATATAGTCGCTGTGATGTCTTCATCGGTTGTGGTGTCGGTCTGGGTTATAGTATCTGGTGTGGTAGCAGCAGATGGCTGCTGCAAACATAGTGAGAAAACGGCTAAGGATGAAGG
>ERZ808240.2494-NODE-2494-length-19879-cov-9.440880_pt1 | contig 19879 bp, 14 predicted proteins | sample MGYA00521084_ERZ808240 | MGnify/ENA primary metagenome ERZ808240 (study PRJEB31516, sample SAMN03275571) | gut metagenome | biome: mammalia-associated habitat; material: feces | host: Papio cynocephalus | place: Kenya | collected 2012-08-06 ...
TGGTAACTAACAGTAGACAGTATAGCGCATTTTCATGCGTTCGTCAACCTTTTTTGGAAAGTTTTTTGAAAAAACTTCCGACCCTTCTCAGCCCTTGACAGCCAGGTTGACCAGACGGCCCTTGACGTAGATCTCCTTGACCACGGTCTTGCCGTTCAGAGCCTCGGCCACAGCGGGATCAGCCTTTGCAGCTGCGATCGCATCCTCAGCAGAGATATCAGATGCCACCTTCAGGCGGGCCTTCACCTTGCCGTTGACCTGCACTGCGATCTCCACAGTGCTCTCCACGCACTTGGCCTCTTCGTACTTGGGCCAGGGATAATAGGCCAGCTGCTCATCGTGGCTGTGACCCAGCTTCTCCCACAGTTCCTCGGTCATATGAGGAGCGAACGGGTTCAGCAGCTGGACAACGGTCTCGAACTCGGCCTTGGTGGCACCGCCGTTATCGTACAGAGCGTTGACCAGAGTCATGAGCTGTGCGATGGCAGTATTCATCTTCAGGGTCTCGATGTCAGCGCCCACCTTCTTGATGGTCTGATGCATCAGGGTCTCGATCTGGGGACGATAGCCCTCGCCCTCCACCAGCTTGTCGGACAGAGCCCACACGCGGTCGAGGAAGCGGTTGCAGCCTGCGATGGCAGAGGTCTGCCAGGGTGCAGCCTGCTCGAAGTCGCCCATGAACATCTCGTACAGACGCATGGTGTCGGCACCGTACTGATCCACCACCTCATCGGGGTTGATGACATTGCCCAGAGACTTGGACATCTTGACGATGGGGTGACGTGCCATCTCACCGTACTTCTCTTCCAGCGCCTTCTCTGCGGCCTTCTGGCTGCCGTACTCCTTCAGCAGCTTCTCCTGCTCCTCAGCGGGCAGGTTGACGAAGCTGTGGGGGTTCAGGCCCAGGATCATGCCGTGGGCGGTGCGCTTCTGGTAGGGTTCCGGAGTGGGCACAGCGCCGATGTCATACAGGAACTTGTGCCAGAAACGGCTGTACAGCAGGTGCAGGGTGGTGTGCTCCATGCCGCCGTTGTACCAGTCCACCGGAGACCAGTATTCCAGTGCCTCCTTGGAGGCAATGGCATCCTTGCAGTGCGGGTCCATGTAGCGCAGGAAGTACCAGGAAGAACCGGCCCACTGCGGCATGGTATCGGTCTCGCGGGTAGCAGGGCCGCCGCAGCAGGGGCAGGTGGTCTTGACCCAGTCCTTGTGGCGGGCCAGCGGAGACTCGCCGTCGGGGCCCGGCTCAAAGTCGGTGATGTCGGGCAGGGTCAGGGGCAGGCTGCTCTCGGGCAGGGGCTGCCAGCCGCACTTCTCGCAGTAGACCATGGGGATGGGCTCGCCCCAGTAACGCTGACGGCTGAACACCCAGTCGCGCAGCTTGTAGTTGACCTTATCGCGGCCCTTGCCGTTGGCTTCCAGCCACTCGATCATCTTTTTCTTGGCGTCGGTGACGGACAGGCCGTTCAGGAAGCCGGAGTTGACCAGCGTGCCGGTGGCCACATCGGTGAAGGCAGCCTCGTCCAGATTGGAGGGGGTGTTGCCCTTGACCACTTCGATGATGGGCAGGCCGAACTTCTTGGCGAACTCCCAGTCGCGGGTATCGTGGGCAGGCACAGCCATAATGGCGCCGGTGCCGTAGGTGGACAGGACGTAGTCGGAGATGAAGATGGGGATCTCCTTGTCGTTGACCGGGTTGATGCCCATGACGCCTTCCAGCTTGACGCCGGTCTTTTCCTTGTTCAGCTCGCTGCGCTCGAAATCGCTCTTCCGGGCAGCTTCAGCCTGATAAGCCTTGACGGCATCTGCATTCTTGATGATGCCCTTGTCCAGCCACTCCTTGACCATGGCGTGCTCCGGGGAGACGACCATATAGGTAGCGCCGAAGAGGGTATCGCAGCGGGTGGTGTAGACGGTCAGGGTGTCACCTGCGGTGGTGCCGAAGTTGACCTCCGCGCCGTGGCTGCGACCGATCCAGTTCTTCTGCTGGGTGGCAACGCGCTCGATGTAATCCAGACCATCCAGGCCGTCGATGAGCTTATCGGCGTAGGCGGTGATCTTCAGCATCCACTGGCTCTTGACCCGGTGAACGACCTCGCTGCCGCAGCGCTCGCAGACGCCGTTGACGACTTCCTCGTTTGCCAGCACGCACTTGCAGCCGGTGCACCAGTTGACGTTCATTTCCTTCTTGTAAGCCAGACCGTGCTTATACATCTGCAGGAAGATCCACTGGGTCCACTTGTAATACTCGGGGTCGGTGGTGTTGATCTCGCGGTCCCAGTCGAAGGAGAAGCCCAGAGCCTTGAGCTGCTCACGGAAGTGGTCCACATTCTTCTTGGTGACGATGGCCGGGTGGATGTGGTTCTTCATGGCAAAGTTCTCGGTGGGCAGGCCGAATGCATCCCAGCCCATCGGGTAGAGCACGTTATAACCGTTCTGACGACGCTTGCGGCTCACCACGTCCAGTGCGGTATAGCTGCGGGGATGGCCAACGTGAAGGCCCGCACCCGAGGGATACGGGAACTCAACGAGGGCATAGAACTTGGGTTTGGAGTGGTCGATCTCGACATGGAAGGTCTTTTCGTCCTCCCACACCTTCTGCCACTTGGCCTCCACGGCCTTGTAATCATACTTCATTTTTGTAATCAGCTCCAGACTTTTCTTTCACTCAGGATTTACATATGACAAACTGGCCGTCCTCCGTCACACCGTCGTCCAGCCAGGCTGCTATCTTTTAAAGACTGTTATCCGGGGTCAGGTACTCCGAGATATCGATGGGCTCACCGTCGGCCCACAGGTGCTCCAGGTCGTAGTAGGTGCGGGTGTTGGGCACGAAGACATGGACGATAACGCTGGAGTAATCCAGCAGCACCCAGTTCTTGGAGTCGAAGCCCTCGGTGGTGTAGGGCTCGATACCCTTCTGGGAGAGCTCATACTCCACCTCGTCGGCCAGTGCGCCCACCTGAGTGGTGGAAGTACCGGAGGCGATGACGAAGTAATCAGTCAGGACGGTCAGGCTCTCCACTTTGAGCACCCGCACATCCTGTGCCTTCTTCTTGTCCAGGATCTTGGCGATCTCAATGGCAAGGGTCTTGCTGTCGATGTTCTTATCCATAGATGTTCTCCTTCTCATTGTCCGGTCGACTGTCCGTCGGTGGTGGTAGCGCCTGCCACATCGGTCTCGCCGCTGAGGATGGCGTCATCCGATTCCTTATCCAGCTGGCCCACGAACTGGACGTTGGCACTGGTCGAAGCCGTGCCGTGAGGCCAGTCGTTGGTCACGAGGTTCAGTTCGCTGGCGTTTACCGGGCCGGTGTAATTGCGGAAATAGGTGTTGAGCAGCTCTGCAATGGAACCGGCGTCCGGCACCACGCAGGAATAACCGTCAAAGCCGTCGGTCGCACCCACATTGGGCACGCCCATGAACACGGGGGTCTGCGCCAGCATGATGTTGGCGCTGTCGATGCGGGTAAAGGACACCAGCATCTTTGCGATGGTGGTCAGGTCCATATCCGTGTGGATATAATTGTTGAAGATCAGGGGCAGCTGGTTGAGCACATCGGTGATGCCCATGCTGCGCACCCGCTTGAACAGGCCGGCGTAGAAATAGCGCTGCATGTTCAGGCGGTCGATATCCGAGTTGGAGTAGCCCTCACCGTGGCGGCAGCGGACAAAGAACTCTGCCGACTTGCCGTCCAGATTGCGGTAGCCCTGCTTCAGGGCGCTGCCTGCAAAGGACATATCGTGGGGGATATACACCTCAATGCCGCCGAAGTTGTCCACCATCTCCACCAGCGCCTGCATATCCACCGTGACATAATAGTCGATGGGCAGTTTGTACTGGTCATAGATGACCTCTGCCAGAGCAGCGATGCTGCCGCCGTTGGAGAGGGCCACCGAGTTGATCTGGTAGTTGGTAGCGGCGTAGGTCTTGCCGTTGGAGAGGGTGACTTTGCGGCTCTTGGTACAGACAAGGCTGTTGCGGGGGATCTGCAGCATCCGCAGGGCACCACCCTTGATATCGAACTGGCAGTAGAGGATCATATCCGTCATGCCGTCGTTGGAGGTGGGGTCGCTGGAATATTCCCGTCCTTCCTCGTAATCGATGCCGCAGACGAGGATATTGACCACATCGCCCTTGTACTCTTCCAGCGTCTGGATCTCTTCGGTGATGGATTCTGCATTGGATTCCGGGCGGAGGTTCTCTTCCACCTTGTTCACCATATTGGCAGCATACACCACCACGCCCGAGATGACCGCCAGCACTGCCAGCGTCACCACCAGCGGCAGCCAGAGCGGCGTTCTTTTCTTTTTTCTGCGGCGGCGGGGTGCGCTGCTCCCGGCTGCTGCGGAGGAAGTGCGGGGCGGTTTTGCACCCCCGCTGCCGCCTGCACGACGCACCGGCTCTGCGGGCTTTTCCGTTGCAAAGAAATCCGGCTGGGCAGACGGTGCCGACCGGGGAACGGAGGCATTTTTCGTCCGTTGTTCCGTCGGGCGGTTCAGCGAGCGATCTGTCTTGATGTGACGCGGAGCTTGACTCATTCCATCTTTTTCCTTCCAGGCATTTTCGGGAGCCGCCCGGTTCTGAGCCGGAGAACTCCTGTTCTACTTAGTATAGCATTCTTCCCGCAGATTCGCAATCAGAAGTTGTTTTCGCAAACAGGGTGCGCAAAACCTTGCAGGCAGTGTGCCATGCTCATGAAAACGGCTTTCCCGTCTTCTGCGTCAGCCTTTCTTCTGATGGGCCTTGATATCCTCATAGGCCGCCGCAGATTCCGGGTCCAGCGGCTTGCCCTGCGAGAGGACGAAATCGTTGGTCTGCTTCAGCGCGGCCAGCATGGCGGCATCCAGATCTTTCATCTCCAGCTTCCGCAGCTTTTCCACGCCGGGCCAGTCCCGTTCCTTGCTGGTCATGTCGGCCAGATAGATGATCTTATCCAGTCGGCTCATCCCGGCCTTGCCCGCCGTGTGGCAGGCGATGGCCGAGAGCACCGCTTCATCCTCCACGCCCCACTGGGTGCGGGCGAGGATGGCGGCGCAGATGCCGTGCCAGACCGGTGCCGGGCGGGTCTCGCCGCCCTCTGCATACTGGGGATATTCCCGCATGAGCTGGCGCATCTCGTCTTTGGAGATCTCTTTTGCCGAGTCATGGAGCAGCGCAGCCAGCGCCGCCTTGTCCTCGTCGGCGTCATACCGCTTTGCCAGCTTGACAGCCATTTTCCTCACGTTCAGGGTGTGCTCATACCGCTTATCGCTCAGCCGGCTGCGCACAAGCTCCTTTGCCTGTTTCAGATTCATTGCCAAGACCTTCTTCCCTCTCCCGGTAGAGTTTTTCCCGCCGGATGACATGGCGGACAAGAGCCGGGAGCTCTTCTTCACATTCATCTCCTGCGGCCAGTCTGGCGCGGAGAGCGCTGCTGGCCATGGGGAGCGCCTCCACCGGAGCGAACAGGATGCGCGCCCCGGTGGGGTCCAGCTGCCGCGCTTTGGCATGGAGGGCCGGGTCATCCCCGATGTTCCGGCTCGTGACCACCAGATGGGTCAGCCGCAGGATATCCTGCCAGCGATACCAGTCGTCAAAGCTCAGCAGCATATCACTGCCAATGGCGAGGTAGAGCTCTGCGCCGGGGTTTTCCCGGGCCAGCATCTCCACCGTGAGTACGGTGTAGTTCCGCCGGCCCAGCCCGGCCTGCTCCACTTCCCAGCCACTGACGGTGAGGTCAAAGCCCAACTCCTCTGCCAGCTCGGCAAAGCAGCTGCACATCTCCACCCGCAGCGGGCCGGACGCCGCTGTGCTCTTTTTGAAAGGCGACACCCCTGCCGGCATCACCACTACCCTGTCCGGTCTCACCCGGGCCACAGCCGCCCGCAGATTGTTCAGGTGGCCGTTGTGAGGCGGGTCGAAGGAACCGCCATAAAGCAGGATCTTCATTCTCTTACTTCAGCAGGTCGGCGTAAGCGCTGTCCTTTTTCTTCTGGAGATAGAGCACAAACTTGGAGCCGATGACCTGCACGCAGTCTGCGCCGGTGGCCTCAGCCAGCTTGACAGATGCCTCACGGGCATTGTATATGCTGCTTTCCAGCACCTTTACCTTGATGAGCTCGCGGGCATCGAGGCAGTCCTTCACGCCCTGGATCATGGTCTCGTCGATTTCCCCCTTGCCCACAATGAAAACGGGGTCCATGGTGTTTGCCTTGCCGCGCAGGATCGCGCGCTGTTTGCTCGTCAGCATAATAGTTTCTCCTTTGTATTTCGTTTTATTTTGATGTTCGGTAGTGTTTCCAAGTGGGGCAGATGCTCTGCCATGGGAGGCTGGGCGGAGGGTGGTTTTCTGCCAAGCGGCTCAATCGCAAACTTGTTTGCGATAGCTGGTGGGAAACTGCCGGACTGCCCAGCCGATAAGATGCAACTCCAAGCCTCCTGCTCCGATATTTTCCTTCGCAAGCGAGGTCGGGTCGCGGCTCTCAGCGTCTGCTTCGCTGCCGCTTGCATCTTGCTGGCCGCGGCCTCAACATCAGTTCTAGGTCGGCCCACCGGTAATTACCTTCGCAAGTGAAACGGGCCATTCCATCGCCCGCCCTATTGCCTGGCGGCAACAGGGTCCCACCCCAGCGGACACTTGCTCAGGGAACAACCGGCGTGCCTGAGTTGCTGTATCTTATCGAAAAATCGAAAACGGGGTTTCAGCCAGCGCCAACCACAAGAGGTCGGGCGGAGGGTGGTTTCCTGCCAAGCGGCTCAATCGCAAACTTGTTTTGCGATAGCTGGCAGGAAACTGCCGGACTGCCCAACCGATAAGATGAACTATCCGGTTTCCTCAGTCGGAATCTTTCGTTCTTATTTTTTCTCAGCCTTTGCCGCCCCGCTCACGCTGGCGATAATGCCTTCCGCCTTCACCTTTTCCAGAAACTCCGGCAGCTGCTGCTCCATCAGAGCCAGCGCACTGCCGCGGTGGCTGATGGCGTCTTTCTCGTCCGGGGTCAGCTGGGCATAGCTGCGGCCTTCCGTGTTGGGGCGCTTGCCGCTCTTGCCCACACCGCATTCGTCGGGGATAAACAGTGGGTCGTATCCGAAACCGTAGTCCCCCGCCAGCCGCTCAAAGGCCACCCGGCCCGGGCACTCGCCCCGGCAGGTCAGGTGCTGACCGGTGGGAAGGATGAAGCAGACCGCCGCCACGAACTTCGCGCTGCGCTTATCCGCCGGGATATCCTTCATGTTTTCCAGCAGCTTGTCGTTGTTGGCTTCGTCGTCGCCATGACGTCCGCAGTAGCGGGCGCTGTAGACGCCGGGTGCACCGTCCAGTGCATCCACGCAGAGACCGGAGTCGTCTGCAATGGTGGGCAGGCCGCTGGCCTTGCAGATGGTCTCAGCCTTGATGAGGGCATTTTCTTCAAAGGTGGTGCCGGTCTCGTCCGGCTCGATGGCGATGCCAAGCTCTTTCTGGCTCACCACCTCGTGGCCCTGCGCCTCAAGGATGCGCCGCAGTTCGCGGAGCTTTCCGGCGTTGCCGGTGGCTGCACAAATCTTCATGCCGCGCCCTCCTCAGTGCTTCCAGCCCGTGCGGGGGATAAGTTCTTCCACAAAGCCCTCCGGGGTGAAGGGGATGAGGTCGTCGATGCCCTCGCCCACGCCGATGAACCGCACCGGCAGACCCAGACGCTGCTTGACGGCCACCACACAGCCGCCTTTGGCCGTGCCATCCAGTTTGGTGAGGATGATGCCGGTGGCGTCTGCGGCCTTGCAGAACTCTTTGGCCTGACTGATGGCGTTCTGGCCCGTGATGGCGTCCAGCACCAGCAGGGTCTCAAGGCTGGCTTCCGGAGCTGCTTTTTTGACGCTGCGGCTGATTTTGGACAGCTCACTCATCAGGTTCGACTTGTTGTGCAGGCGGCCTGCGGTGTCCGCGATGACCATGTCGTAACCGCGTGCGGTGGCAGACTTGACGGTATCGAAGATGACCGCTGCCGGGTCTGCGCCCTCGCCAGCCTTGACGATGGGCACACCGGCACGGCCTGCCCAGATCTCCAGCTGCTCACTGGCAGCGGCACGGAAGGTATCGCCTGCGGCCAGCATGACCTTCTTGCCCTGACGGGTGTAGTAGTCGGCCAGCTTTGCGATGCTGGTGGTCTTGCCCACACCGTTGACACCGATGACAAGGATGACAGCGGGCTTGCCGCTCAGGTCCATCTCTGCTTCAGGGCGCATCTCGTCTGCGATGAGGTCACGCAGGGCATCTGCGGCCTGTTCGCCGGTCTTGAGGCCCTTTTCGTGTACCCGGTCGCGGAGCTTGTCCACCAGCTTCATGGCGACATCGCCGCCCACATCGGCGAGGATGAGCTGCTCTTCCAGCTCATCGTAAAGGTCGTCGTCGATCTTGCTGCCGGTGAGGGTGTTCAGGATGTTGCCCCAAAAGCCCGTGCGGGTCTTTTCGAGACCATCCTTCATTTTATCCTTTTCTTTTTTGCCAAATCCAAAGAGTCTCATGTTCGGCCTCCCTTATTATGTTTTGTCCCGTCTGCCTCTCCGTCACGCTGATGCCCGGGCTGCGGCTCCCGGCGGATGCTTTTTCCGAAAAGAGCCATTCCCCGGAGATGACGGAGGGCTTCTCTTTTATTATACCTATGAAACCAGTGTCGCGTCAACCTGTTCCAGATCCAGCTTCAGCAGTTTGGATACGCCGTCTTCCTGCATGGTCACGCCATACAGGACGTTTGCCGCCTCCATGGTGCCCCGGCGGTGGGTGATGACAATGAACTGGGTCTTATCGCTCACCCGCCGCAGATACTGGGCGAACCGGACGACGTTGGCATCGTCCAGAGCCGCCTCGATCTCATCAAGGATACAGAAAGGTGCCGGGTTGACGGCCAGAATGGCGAAATAGATGCTGATGGCCACCAGCGCCTGTTCGCCGCCCGACAGGGCTTCCAGATTCTTGATGACCTTGCCCGGCGGGGCCACCCGGATACCGATGCCGCAGGAAAGGACGTCACTCTCATCTTCCAGGATGAGGCTGGCCTCACCGCCGCCGAACAGCTCGGTGAACACCCGGCCAAAGTTCTCGTTGATGGCCCGGAAACTGTCGGTAAAGATGTCCCGCATCTGGCCCGACAGGCCGTTTATCATTCGGGTCAGCTCGTTCTTGCTGCCCTCCACGTCTTCCACCTGCGCGTGCAGGGTGTCGTAGCGGGCCTTGACTTCCTTATATTCCTCGATGGCACTGACGTTGACGTTGCCCAACGCCCGGATCTTCCCGCGCAGGTCAGCCACCTGTGCCCGGAGGGCGTTGATGTTGTCGAAGTCCACGCAGAGGGCTTCTGCCTGGGAGAGGGTCAGCTGATACTCATCCCAGAGCTTTGCGGCCATCTGGTCGTATTCGCCCTCAGCGGCGGCTTTCCGTTCGGCCAGACGGGCCATCTCCCGGCTCGTATCTTCCCTCTCGTCCGCTGCGTTCCGGCTCTTTGCCAGTGCTTCGGTCTCGTTTTTCTGGCAGAGCAGCCGTTTTTCGGTGGCGGTGCGGATCTCTGCTTCCTTCTCTGCGATCTTTCCGGTGCTGTCCACCTTGGCGTTCCGGATGGCCTCGATTTCTTCCTGACAGGCTCCGCTCCGGGCTGCAAGGGCAGCGAGGTTTTCTTCCAGCACTGCCCGGCGGCTCTCGGCATCCTTTGCCTGCTTTTCCAGCGCTTCGATCTGGCTGCGGGCCAGTTCGGCGTCCTTCTGACGGGTCAGCTGCTCCATCCGCTTGGCGCTCAGCCGCTCTGCAAGGCTCCGCTGCTGGGCGAGGAATGCGTCATCGCCCTCGGCGATGCGTTCCAGCTCCGCCGTGCGGCTCTCAATGTCTGCGGCCAGCGTCTCTTCCTGTTTTGCGGCTTCCGCTGCACGGGCGCGGGCGGCTTCCAGCTGGGCTTTGCGCTGTTCCATCTCGTCCTGCCGCCCGGCAAGGGCTGCTTCCGACTGGGCCACTGCGGCTTCCAGCCGCTTCTGCTCTGCCTCGGCGCGGATGCGGTCGTTAGCCGCTGTGATCTGCTCACTGCCGGTGGCAGTCAGTTCTGCGGTCAGGGCATCCACCTGAGATTTCAGTTCATCGGTGTGCTCCTGTGCCGCAAGGCAGTCTTTCTGGAGCTTTGCGGCTTTGACCCGCAGCTCTTCCATCTCCTGCTTCCGGGTGAACAGTCCCGCTGACCGCTGCACGCTGCCGCCGGTGAAGCTGCCGCCTGCATTGATGACCTGACCATCCAGCGTGACCACCTTGTTATGATAGCCCAGATCCCGGGCCACCCGGGATGCCTCGTTGATATCATCCACCACCACAATGCGGCCCAGCAGGTTCGACACGATGTTTGCATACCGGGCATCGGCCTTGACCAAACCGGACGCCAGCCGGGCCGACCCGGAGAGCCTGCCCCGGAACACGCCGGGCTGGACGGTATCCAGCGGCAGGAAGGTAGCGCGGCCCGCGTTCTCGCTGCGGAGCAGAGCGATGCCGGCCTTGGCGGCGGCTTCGTTCTCCACCACCACGTTCTGCAGTGCGCCGCCCAGTGCCGTTTCAATGGCGACCTCGTGGCCCGGCTCCACGCTCAGGATGGAGGACACCGGCCCGATGATGCCCCGCAGGCGGCGGGCTGCCGCTGCACGCATGACGGTCTTGACCGAGTTCTGATAGCCGTCCATGTTCTTTTCCAGCTCTTTCAGCATCCCCAGACGCTGACGGGCAGCATCCAGTTCACGGCCCAGCTTCTGTTCCGCGGCATCGGCTTCGTCAAGAGCATTTTTCCGGCCCCTGAGCTTGAGCTCCAGACCTGCTTTCACGTTAGCCAGCTGCTTTTCATTTTCTTCCAGCATGGTGCGATACCGGATGGTATCTTCCAAGTCTTCTTTTGCATCGTCCCGCTGGGCTTTCAGAGTCTCGGCATTCTCCTCGAGAGCCGGCAGCTGCTCTTCTGCAGCCTGCGCGGCGGCTTCCGCAGAGGCCTTTGCCACCTGCGCCTCGGTGCGCTTTGCCGTCAGTTCGGCCACCTCAGCCCGCAGGGTATCCCGCCGGGCTCCGCTGGCGTTATTCTCCGTGGTCAGCCGGAGCAGTTCTGCATCCAGCTCTGCCAGCTCTGCGGCCAGTTTCTCCCCCGCTGCGGCCATACTGCGGGCCACGGCACGGTGGCGCTCCAATGCAGCAGCCGCTTCGGTGCTGTCCTGCTCTCCGGCGGCGATCTCCTCCCGTAGGGAGGCTGCGCTCTCCTCGTTGCGGGCGATGTCATTTTCCAGCACGGCGATGCGGCTGTCGCTGCCGCTGATCTCCTCTGTGATGCTGCGGATATCCCCATTCAGGCGCTCGACGGTGATCGTCAGCTGTTGTGCCTGCATCCGGATCTCCTCAGCCTCGGCCTCAGCGGCTTTGGCCTCTTTATCGAACCGCTCATATTCGGCCTGAGCGGTCTCGTAATCCCGCACCTGACGGCGGACTGCCTCCCGGGCCCGATGGACGCCGTCCGTCCAGAGGGTGACTTCCAGCGTCTTCCGCCGGGCGCTCAGGTCGAGGAAGCGCTGTGCCTTCTCGCTCTCTTTTTCCAGCGGGCCCACCCGGGCTTCCAGCTCGTCCAGAATGTCCCGCAAGCGTTCCAGATTCTCTGCCGCTGCGGCCAGACGCCGCTCGGCTTCGTTTTTCCGGTAGCGGTACTTGGCAATGCCGCAGGCTTCTTCAAAGATCTCCCGGCGCTCACTGCTCTTGGCCGCCACGATCTCCGCGATGCGGCCCTGTCCGATGACGGAATAGCCGTCCCTGCCGATGCCGGTATCCAGCAGCAGCTCATAGATATCCTTGAGGCGGCAGACCTGTCCGTTGATGGTGTACTCACTCTCGCCGGAGCGGTAATATTTGCGACCGATGACCGCTTCGTCGGCGTCGATGTCCAGCGTGTGGGCACTGTTGTCCAGCGTCAGCCGCACCTGTGCAAAGCCCATGGCCCCCCGGCGGCGGGTGCCGCCGAAGATGACATCCTCCATCTTGCCGGCTGCGCGGAGCTGCCGGGAGCTGGTCTCACCCAGCACCCAGCGCACCGCGTCCGACAGGTTGGATTTGCCGGAGCCGTTGGGGCCCACCACGCCGGTGACGCCCTCGTCGAAGCGGATCTTCACCTTGTCGGGAAAGCTCTTGAAGCCCTGGATCTCCAGTTCTTTGAACACCATGTTATTTTTCCTTTATCACGCCCAGCAGCTTGAGAGCTTCCCGGGCGGCGTGCTGTTCTGCGACCTTCTTGCTGCGGCCCTCGCCCCGGGCCACGCAGTCCGAGTTGAACCGGACCGCCACCACGAAATGCTTGTCGTGGTCAGGGCCGGTCTCCTGCTCCACCACATAGCTCAGCCGCTCTTCGGGGTTCTGCTGCACGATCTCCTGCAGGCGGGTCTTATAGTCGGCCTCGGCGTGCTTGCCTTCGGTGATGAAGGGCAGGATGAAGTTCTTTGCCACTTCCATGCCGCCGTCCAGATACAGGGCTGCAATGAGGGCCTCAAAGGCATCCGACACCACACTGGGACGGGTGCGGCCGCCGCAGCGCTCCTCGCCCCGGCCCAGGCGCAGATATTCGCCCAGATTGATCTCCTGTGCGAACTGGAACAGTGCACCCTCGCTGACAAGGCTGGAACGGATGCGGGTCAGGTCGCCCTCAGGGCGGTCTGCATAGGCGTGGAACAGATAATCGGCCGAGACGATCTGCAGCACGCTGTCGCCCAGAAATTCCAGACGCTCGTTGTGCTTGACCGGCGTGCGGCTCTCGTTTGCATAGCTGGTGTGGGTGAGCGCTGTTTCCAGCAGCTCCGGGTGCTTGAACTTGTAGCCAATGATAGTTTCCAACTGATGGCTCATGTCTTTTTACTCCCTTTTTGTGTTCAAACCTGTTTATTCTTTTGCGGCGTCTGCGGCATTTGCAGCGCTCAGGTCATCCAGCGCAGACTGCATAGTGCCGCACAGGTCGTTCTCCACGCAGATCTTTGCCTGCCGGATGGCGTTCTTGATGCCCTTGGCCTTGGAGGAGCCGTGTGCCTTGATGACCGGCTGTTTGGCACCCAGGAACGGTGCGCCGCCGTACTCCTCGCTGTCCATCTGGTGCTTGAGGTCGGCCACGCTGCCCTTGAGCAGCAGGTAGGCCATCTTGCCGCCCAGATTCTTGAGGAACATTTCTTTCAGCATCCCCAGCAGCATCCTTGCAACTCCCTCGGTCAGCTTGAGGATGACGTTGCCGGTGAAACCGTCGCAGACCACCACATCCACGTCTCCGTTGGGCACGTCCCGGGGCTCGATGTTGCCCACGAACCGGATGCCCGGGGTGGTCTTGAGCAGCTGATGGGCTTCCTTGAGCATGGGAGTGCCCTTGCTCTCCTCAGCACCATTGTTTGCCAGTGCCACGCTGGGGGACTGGCGGCCCTCCACCCGGTTCACATAGCAGCTGCCCATGACGGCAAAAGCTGCCAGCATCTCAGGGCGGCACTCCACGTTGGCGCCGCAGTCCAGCAGCAGGTAAGCCTGCTTCTTGGCGGGCACCATGGTAGCCAGTGCCGGGCGCTTGATGCCCCGCAGGGTGCGCACGATGAGGCTTGCGCCCACATGGAGCGCGCCGGTGCTGCCGGCAGAGACAAAGGCATCGCCCTTGCCCTCTTTCAGCATGGTCAGGCCCACCACGATGGAGGAATCCTTCTTGGAACGGATGGCCTTGGCGGGCTCGTCGCACATCTCGATGGTCTCAGTGCAGTTCACCAGCTCGATGCCGTCCAGCGGGATGTTGTGCTCTGCGGCGGTCTTCCGGACGAGTTTCTCATTGCCCACGCCGATGAGCTGGACACCGTACTCCTTCACGGCAGCTGCAGCACCTTCCAGAACAGCCAGGGGGGCGTTGTCGCCGCCCATCATATCCACGATGATCTTCATAGCTTTTTCTCCCTTACAAAGAGTTTTCGTCCAGCCACTGCTGGAAGCTGGCCACGGCACGCTGGGCCACAGCCATGTAACGCAGGCGCTTGTCCCGCGGGCGGGTCTCCTCCGGCAGCGGGGGCAGGATGCCCATATTCGCGCCCATGGGCTGGAAGTGCTTGTTCTCGGTGGTCAGATACTGGATGAGGGCTCCGCACATGGTATCGACGGGAGGGGCAGGCAGCTCCTTCCCCTCCAGACGGGCGTAGAGGTTCCGTGCCGCCAGCAGACCGCAGGCCGCACTCTCCATATAGCCCTCAAAACCGGTGATCTGACCGGCAAAGAACACATTGGGATGCTCTTTCAGGCAGAGCCCGGCGGTCAGCACCCGGGGTGCATCCAGGAAGGTGTTGCGGTGCATGACGCCATACCGGACGAACTCGGCATTCTCAAGGCCGGGGATCATGCTGAACACCCGCTTCTGCTCGCCCCATTTCAGGTTGGTCTGGAAGCCCACGATATTATACAGGGTCCGCTCTTTATTTTCAGCCCGGAGCTGGACATTGGCCCAGGGACGGTGGCCGGTGCGGGGGTCGATGAGGCCCACCGGGCGCAGGGGGCCGAACCGCATGGTGTCGGCACCCCGTGCCGCCATGATCTCGATGGGCATGCAGCCCTCGTAGACCGTGACGGTATCTGCCTTTTTGCCGTGGGCATCCGGGTCGGGCTGTGCGCCCTGCTCTGCGCCCGCGTCGAACTCGTGGAGCGGAGCCCGCTCGGCAGAAGCCAGAGCGGCATGGAACGCCTCATACTCGGCCTTGTTGAAGGGGCAGTTGAGGTAGTCCGCCTCGCCCCGGTCGTAGCGGGAGGCGGCGAACACCTTGTCGTAGTCCAGACTCTCTGCCGTGACGATGGGCGCCACGGCGTCGTAGAAATGCAGCCGCTCGTCACCGGTCAGATGTCCAATCTCATCTGCCAGGGCACCGTCGGTCAGGGGGCCGGTGGCCACCAGGATGGGGGCGCTCTCATCGATGTGCTCCACCCGCTCCCGGTGGACGGTGATGTTGGGGCACTCCTCCACCATCCGGGTGACTTCAGCGCTGAAGGCATCCCGGTCCACAGCCAGCGCACCGCCGGCGGCCACCCGGGCCGTCTCAGCGGCCTTCAGGAGCTGGCTGCCCATCCGGCGCATCTCCTCTTTCAGCAGGCCGGAAGCCGAATCCAGACGCTCGGCCTTCAGGCTGTTGGAGCAGATGAGCTCTGCGAACCCGGCGCTCTTGTGGGCGGGAGAGAAGTGCTCCGGCTTCTGCTCATAGAGCTCCACCTGCACCCCCTTGCCCGCCAGCCAGAGGGCAGCCTCGCATCCGGCCAGACCGGCACCCAGTACAGTTACTTTATAATGATCCATTCCGTATTCCTCTTTGGGCTTCCCCTTGAGGGAAGCGGTCAGCGCAGCGGACGGGATGCAGGGTGTGTCGGCGTGCCGCCCTCATCCGTCCCATATTGCTGCGCTCAATGATGCCTTCTCCGTCCGGGGAAGGCTTCTGCCGGTCTTATCCGGTCACTCTTTCTTCGGCACCGGCATCTCAAAGCCGCAGCCCTCTTTTGCGCAGTAGAGCTTGGAGCCCTTGCGGAAGAGGGTGGAGCCGCACTTTTCGCACTTGATGGGCACCGGGGTGTCCCAGGTCATGAAATCGCAGTCCGGGTAGCGCTCACAGCCGTAGTAGATGCGGCCCTTGGCGCTCTTCCGCTCCAGCATACGGCCCTTGCCGCACTTGGGGCAGATGCCACCGGTATCCTTGACCAGCCGCTTGGTGCCCCGGCACTCGGGGAAGCCGCTGCAGGCCAGGAACTTGCCGTACTTGCCCACCTTGATGACCATGGGACGGCCGCAGAGGTCGCAGACCTCACTGGAAGGCTCATCGGGCACCTTGACCTTTTTGCCCTCCATGTTCTTCTCGGCCTGTGCCAGACTGGCGGCAAAACCCTGATAGAAGTCGTCCACGGTCTTGTGCCAGTCGGCCTTGCCGCTCTCGACCTTATCGAGGTTCTTCTCCATCTGTGCCGAGAAGTCCACATCCACGATGTGGGGGAACTGCTCCAGCATCAGGCCGTCCACGGCCCGGCCAAGCAGGGTGGGCTTGAGCTTTTTCTGCTCCCGCTCCACATAGCCGCGGTCGATGATGGTGGTGATGATGGGGGCGTAGGTGGAGGGGCGGCCGATGCCGTTCTCTTCCAGCGCCTTGATGAGGGTAGCTTCGGTGTAGCGGGCGGGGGGCTGGGTGAATTTCTGCTCACTCTTCAGTTCCCGCAGCTTGAGCACCTGACCCTGTTCCAGCGGCGGCAGGCTGGTCTCCTTCTTTTCCTTCTCGTCGGTGGCCTCTTCGTACAGGGCGGTGAAGCCATCGAAGGTGACAGTATAGCCGCTGGCCTTGAAGCGGTAGCCGCCGGCATAGACGGTGACGGAGACGGTATCCTGCTGGCAGTCGGCCATCTGGCTGGCCATGAAGCGGCTCCAGATCATCCGATAGAGCTTGGCGGTGTCGCCGCTGATGCTCTTGTCCACCTCGTCCGGGGTCAGACCCGGCACAGAGGGGCGGATGGCCTCATGGGCATCCTGGGCTGCTGTGGCGCTCTTGGTCTTCCAGGTGCGCTTGTAGGGACAGATATAGTTCTCCCCGTAGGCTCCGGCAATATACTCTTTGGCGGCGGCTACTGCCTCGTCGGAGATGCGGAGGCTGTCGGTACGCATATAGGTGATCAGACCCATGGTGCCGTGTCCGGCGATGTCCACGCCTTCGTAAAGGGTCTGAGCCGCCCGCATGGTGCGGGTAGCCGTAAAGCCCAGTCGGCGGGAAGCCTCCTGCTGCAGGGTACTGGTGATGAAAGCCGGGGTGGGCTGCTTGGAGCGCTTGCCCTTCTTCAGCTCACCCACCGTGTACTCGGCACCCTCAAGGCCCTTTTCAATGGCCCGGGCCTCGGCCTCGGTGTGGGGCAGCAGTTTCTTGCCCTTGTCATCGGAGGCCAGACGGGCCGTGAAGCTCTTATGGCCTACGCCGAGAGTGGCGTCCACATTCCAGTATTCCTCGGGCTTGAAGGCTTCGATCTCCTTTTCCCGGTCGTCGATGAGCCGGACGGCCACGCTCTGCACGCGGCCTGCCGACAGGCCCCGGCGGACTTTTCGCCAGAGGAAGGGGCTGAGCTTATAGCCCACCAGACGGTCCAGCACCCGGCGGGCCTGCTGGGCGTTGAAGAGGTCTTCGTCGATGGCGCGGGGGTGGGCCATGCCCTCCTGCACGCCCTTCTTGGTGATCTCGTCAAAGGTCACTCGGTTGGGCTCATGGGGGTCAAGGCCGAGGATGTTGGCCAGATGCCAGCTGATGGCTTCGCCTTCGCGGTCCGGGTCGGTCGCGAGAAGGACGCCGTCCGAATGCTTGGCCTTGTTTTTCAGCTCCTTGATGAGCTTTTCCTTGCCTTTGATGCTGATGTATTGGGGGGTATAGCCATGCTCGACGTCGATGCCCAGCTGAGAAGCGGGCAGGTCGCGGATATGGCCCATGCTGGCCGTGACTTCATAGTCCTTGCCCAGATATTTGCCGATGGTCTTCGCCTTGGCAGGCGACTCCACGATCACGAGTTTTGCCATTGCTGTTTCTCCTATAAAAAGACTTCTCCGCCCCGCGGGCGGGATGCCGTTCTCCCCGGCAGGAGAAAGCGGCCCGGCCTAAAAGCACTGCTTTTGCCGGAAAGTCTGTGATTCCAAATTATCGCCTTTTTGCAGACCTCACCCGTCCGGGCGGCAGTCTGCGGATGCTGCCTTGTGCATCAACTATCATTGTTTGCGCTGCCGGAGCGAATATACCGCTTGCCCGGAAGCTCGATGACACACTTTTTGATGTTCAACATAGTCAGAGTGGACAGCAGCACCGGAACCGGCAGGCCGCTCCGGATGCTCAGCTCCTCCACTCCTTTTGGTTCCTGGATGTCTATACAGTCCAGTACCTTCTGTTCCTTTTCGCTCAGGGATACGACCATTTTCTGCTGTTCGGGCACTGGATGGAGCCCCAGCAGTTCAAACAGATCTTCTGCTTCGCAGACCGCCCGGGCACGGCCATCCCGCAAAAGGGCATTCGTGCCCCGGGAATTGCGGGCGTAGATGTTCCCCGGTACGGCAAGCACGGGCCGTCCATAGCGCTCCGCGTGTTCTACAGTGGACATGGTGCCGCTCTTTTCCTGCGCCTCCACCACCACCAGCGCGTCAGACAGGGCTGCGATGAGGCGGTTTCGCTGCAAAAAGCCATTGCGGCCCACCGGTTCGCTTTCCGGCGGGTACTCGCTGATGACACAGCCTTTCTGCTCGATCCTCACCCGGCGTTCCCGGTTTGCCGCCGGATACGTCCGGTCGATGGGGACGCCCAGCACCGCGATGGTAGGGGCATTTTTCTCAAGGGCCGCTTCGTGCCCGGCACTGTCCAGTCCATCTGCCAGACCGCTGACGATGACTGCTCCTGCCCCGGCCAGACCCCGCCCTATTTCCCCTGCGGCCTGTCGGCCATAGGGAGACGGCTTGCGGGTGCCCACCATCCCCACCATGGCCCGTCCGTTGAGCCAGACAGGGTTGCCGGTGCAGTAGATCACCACCGGCCGGTCGGGAAGCTCCTGGAAGCGCTCCGGGTAGTCCGGGTCATCGCAGGGAAGTATCTGGATATGCTTCTCCACACACCTTCTTGTAAAGGCCCGGAAAGTCTCCGGCGCGTTTTCCGGCCGGTTCGCCCGGAAGGCCGGGCCATCGCCTGCGGCCTGCCGGAATGCCTCTGTTCCCCTTGCCTTCCACGCACCTTTGGCGTCCCCGAATCGTTCCAGGACGCGGCCTGCGCAGAGACTGCCGGGGCCAAGCGCCCGGGCCAGCCAGAGCCAGTAGAGCAGGTCATCCGGCTGCGGTTCCCGGTCAGGCCCGGTCACAGGCTCTCCTCCCGGAAGTGCCAGAGCAGGATGCTGCCGGCAATGCCGGCGTTCAGGCTCTCCACCCGGTCGGTCATGGGGATGCGCACCGTACCGGTGCAGGCGGCGATGGTCTCATCGGTGAGGCCCTGACCCTCGCTGCCGATGACGACGCAGACGCCGTCCGGGTAGCTGGACGATGCCGCGCTCAGGGGCTGGGACTGGTAGAGGGCAGCGGCAAGGCAGGTGATGCCCTTTTCCCGCAGCAGGGCAATGGTCTGGGGCATATTTCCCGCCTCGATGACCGGGATGCGGACAGCTGCACCCATAGAGGCCCGGAGGGTCTTGGGGGCAAAGACACTGGCACAGCCGTCGCTGAGCAGCACACCATCGAAGCCGAAAGCCGCAGCGGAGCGGAGCAGAGTGCCCACGTTGCCGGGGTCCTGCACCCGCTCAAGGGCCAGATACCGCCCGCCGGTCTTGACTTCTTCCAGCGTATGCACCGGGGTACGGAAGACGCCGAACACCCCCTGATGGGTACCCACATCGGCCAGCTTGTCGGCCACATGGTCTTCCACCAGGTAGTGTTCGCCCGGCAGTTCTGCCAGTTCCGGGCATTTTTCCAGAGCGGATTCGGTGCAGAACAGGGTCTCCAGTTCTGCGCCACGGCTCAGTTCCGGGCAGAGCTTGCGGCCCTCGGCCAGAAAGCGGCCCTCAGTGCGGCGGAATGCCCCGCTGGATGCCAGACGGCAGGCGTATTTGATCTTTGCGTTTTCCCGGCTGGTGATCTTTTCCATGATTCGAATACCTCATTTCATACTGCTGCCTGGTCTCACGGCGGGCAAAAAAGCAAAAAAGGGCCGCGTTCTGCCACACAGTGATGAACCCGCGGCAGGGCGCTGCCCTGTATCATATTTGCCTGCCGCGAAAAGCTCCGGATACAAAACGGACGCCCGCGTATACGCGCGGGCGTCTCGGTTCAGGTCTTATCAGGCGTTCTTCACGGTCTCGACCAGAGCTGCAAAGCTCTTGGGATCGTTGAT
>ERZ808240.2497-NODE-2497-length-19871-cov-3.845731_pt1 | contig 19871 bp, 15 predicted proteins | sample MGYA00521084_ERZ808240 | MGnify/ENA primary metagenome ERZ808240 (study PRJEB31516, sample SAMN03275571) | gut metagenome | biome: mammalia-associated habitat; material: feces | host: Papio cynocephalus | place: Kenya | collected 2012-08-06 ...
AATATGTGTTATGGGGGAGGGACCTTATCGGCCCCTCCCCCCCAGTTCTAGTCCGTCACTTCTTGGAGCCGGACAGGTGAGCGCCGTTCTCAAGGGGAACGATGCGACGCCTGCTCGTGGAAACGAGAGCCAATCCCAGTCCAAGCACGGCGAGCATTCCGATGACCGGAATGATGATGCCGCCCGTGACGCCGGTCTTGGCGAGTTCGCCCACGGTCACGGTTTCGCCCGGAACCCGGGCGTCACCATAGTGGACGAGCCTGTTGGTGGACTTCTCCACCAGCTTCTCGCGCCAATAGTAGGTTCCGGCGTCCGCCGGGATGACTTCCGGCGAATCTACCGTGGTGGCGTTCTTTGGAACGTTCACGGCGTCGGTGGTGGCGACCTTCTGGTCGTCCTTCACGTCGTCTCCGTTCTGCTTCCAAAGCTCGAACACCAGCTCGTAGTCGTCGTTAGGAATCCTGCCTTCGATAAGAGCGGTGTCCTTGACCGGCTTGGTGGCGGTGCCGTTGGCCTGCGCCTTGGTCGTGACCTTCACCACGTCGGTGGTTTCACCCGGCGTGCGCGGATTCTCGGTGTGTGCCGGAGTGTCGCACGGATGGTCTTCGTCGGTGTTCTCGGTCGGCGGGACGCACGGCGGAATGTCGGTGTCTTCGACCGGGTTGTAGATGCTTTCGCGCCAGTAGTAGGTTCCGGTCTCCTTGACCTCGTAGGTCGGGGAGTCGGCTTCCTTCTGACCGGCCTTGAGCGTCACCTTGTCGCTGGTGAACACCTTCTCGTCCTTGCTGGCGTCGTCCCCGTCCGCCTGCTTCCACAGGGTGAAGATGATGTAGGAGCCTTCAACGACGTCGCCCTCAATCTTCGCCTTGTCCTGAAGCTTGGTGCCGGGCGCTTCCAGACGGTGCGTGGTGGTGGTCACCTTGACCACGCTGACGGTCTCGTTGCTCACGCGAGGCTTTCCGGTGACGGTCGGGGTTTTCTCGACCTCCACCGTCTTGTCGTGGTCGGCGGTGGTGGTGTGCTTGGTCGGCACATACACGTGCTCACGCCAGTAGTACACGCCGGTCTTGTCCACGGTCACGTCCTCCAAGTCGGCGAAAGCCTGCCCTTCGGAGAGCGTGGTGCGCTTCGTGGTCAGCACTTCCTCGTCCTTGCTGGAATCGTCGCCATCCACCTGACGGTAGAGGGTGGCGTCGGCTTGGGAGCCTTCCGGCACGCGGCCCTGAAGGAGCACGGTGTCGTGGAACTTCTCGCCGACATGGCCCAGCGGCTTGGTCTTGGTGGTCGCGTCGATAATCTGCACGGTCTCATCGGCCACGTGGATGCGGTCGGTGAAGAAGTCCTCAGACTCCAAATGGCTGGTGTCCGTATCGTTCTGCGGCTTGTTCGGCTGTCCGTCACCTGCGAGGTTCTTGGTCGGGCTGGTCAGGCTGAACACCCAGTAGTATTCGCCGACCTTGGTCGGAGTGTACTCGGGGCTTTCCACGGTGACCTTGCCGTTCTTCAACGCTTCTGCGGCTTCCTCGGCGGTGATGAGGTGAGCACCATCAGCCGGGGTCTGATAGCTTGCGACGAGCATGCTGTCGGAGTATCCGTCGTCCTCCGATTGAGGTGCGACACCGGCGTCGGCGTCGTCGGAGCCTTCGGCTTCGCCCTGCTGCTCGGTCTTGTCAATCAGATAATCGTCGTCGGCGGCGGTGTTGGTCTTGTACAGGTTCCAAGAAACCAGCGTGCCTTCAGCCGGATGGCCGGTGATGGTGACGGTATCCTTGGTCGGCTTGTTGACCTGCTGGGCCACTTGGGCTTCGGAGGAAGCCTCAACGATGCGGAACGATTCACGCGGGTCGCGCTGGGTTCCCAGCTTGACGACCTTGTGGTTCGTGCTCGGGTCGCTGATTTCGATGACCCAATAGTAGTCGCCAACCTCGTCCATCTTGTGTTCGGGGCCGTACGCTTCGGTCTGGCCGCTGGTCAGATGCACGTAGTCGCCGGTGAATACCTTCTCGTCGGTCTTCACGTCGCCATCGCCCTGCTTGTACAGGAACCAGCGTGCGTCCAATCCTTGGGTCAAATCGTCGCGGATGTCGCCGGACTGCTTCCACTTCACGTTGGTCAGGTCGGCGTGGTCCTTGACCACGGTTCCCACGTAACGTTCGGTGGCTACGTCGGTCTGCGCGTCGATGGAGCGGAAGGACTCGTTCTTAATCTTGTCCTTGCCGACATGCAACGGAGTATCCCGGTCGTCCTTCGGCAGGTTCAGAACCTCAACCCAGTAGTAGTCGATGGCGTCCGGAACCTTGAGGCTCGGGCCGGTCAACTGCTGGTCGATGCTGGACTTGTTGAAGCCAAGCTCCTTGAGGGTGGTCGCCTTGGTGGAGGCGACCTTCTCGCCGGTTGCGTAGTCGTGCATTTCGAAGGTGAGCGTCGCGTTCTCAGGCAGGTGGCCTTCGAGTCGGGCGACGTCCTGAACGGTTCCGTTCTTGGAAGCCCACTTGTACGTGCTGGTGGTCACGCGGACAGCGTGGAAGGACTCGTCCTTGATGCGCTTGTCGGAGACCGCCGGGTTGATGTTGTCGGGCTGGAAGGCGGTGCCGTCCGGCTTGGTGAACACCCACTGCCAGTAGTAGTCGGCGGGGTCGGTCAGATGCACGGAAGCGGAGTCGAGGGTCTTCTGCGCTTCGGTCAGGGAAACCGGGTCAAGGGTCTTGACGACGGTATCCTTGTCGGCGGTCTGATTCTCGGCCTGCTTGTACAGCTTGAACGCGACCTTGTAATCCTTGAGCATGTAGCCGGTGATGGTGAGCTTGTCGTTCACGTCGTTGCCGTTGGTGACATCGACGTAATGCTCGTCCTCGCTGGTGTGGATGTTCGGAGTGCCGGTCACATTCGTGGTCAGCTTCACGACCTCGAACTTCTCGGATGCGACGTTCTTACCGTCGAACAGGAGCCAACGGTCGGCGTATCCGTCGCCGTTGCCCTTCTGCTTGGCGGTGGCGTTCTGCCAGTAGTCGCCAGCTTGGGAGTCATCGGCATCGGTGGTGGCCTTGGCGGCGGTCATCCACTCCTTGGTGATAACACCGAACGCAGCGTTCATGCTGGTGTCTCCACCGGTTCCGACACCGTTGCCATCCTTGTGCGGCATTTCCGGAGTGTAAATCTTCACACGCCAGATGTAGGAGCCGACACCCGGATTCTTCACGCTCTTGGAGCGGAAGGTGACGCCGTTGAGGTGAGCGCCGATTGCCTTGGATGGAATGTCCACGCGACCGGTCGTGGCGACCTTTTCGGATGCGATGCCGTTATGGTCGGAATCGTCCTGCTTGGTGGCCGCGTCCTTGCGGACGTTGCCGTCCTTGCTGGTGCGCCATAGTTCGGCCTCATACTGGGAGCCTGCCGGAATGTTGCCCTTCAACGTGATTTCGTCGGACACGTTCATGCTGTCGAGCCACAGCGGCTCGGTGCTCTTGGTGTCCATGTGAATCACGTCGAACTCTTCGGACTCGTCGTCGTCGCCATACCAGACGACATCACGATTGTTGTCGGACGGGTCGTTGCCGGTGCCCGGAGTGGTGGTCGGGACGGTGATTTTCACACGGTAGTAGTACTTGCTTGCGGACCAGTCGGACGGAATCGTGAACGTGCTGGACTTGACATTCTGGTAGTTGTCCAGCATGTCCTCGCCAACGTACGGATGATTCTTGTCCGGGTCTTCGCTCTTGGCGAGCGTGCGGACCTTCGGAAGGTCTTCGGCATTGTACTGCTTGACCATCTTGCCAGCGTTCGCGCCATCCTTTGCCCAGATTTCGAACTGGACCTTGGTGCCCTTGGCGGTCTGCGCGGAGTCGCCGGTGGTGTAGGTGTCGCCGTTGATGGACTCGCCGTCGAACTGCTCGTACGAGGTCTGGTGGAGCACGTCGTAGATTTGCGTGGTCTTGTCCTCATAGTTGCCGTTCGCGTCGCTTAGCCACTTCTTGGACACGGTGGTGGAGTACTTCTGCACCGGGGTGCGTTCGTAGCTCGTGTAGCCGGTCTTGTGGTCGGAACCGTATTCGCCGTAGATGTGCTGGTCGAGCACGCCGCCCTGCGGGGTCTTCAACGTGGTCTTCCAGTAAATCATGCCAGCCTTGCTGGTCTTGAAGCTCGGGTCGGTGACTTTGAAAGTCAGCTTGCCCGGACGGTTGCCTTCCTGACCGGCCTTGATTGCGGTGAACTTGTTGGTGTCGATGGTGACGGTCTTCTCGGCAATCTTGAACAGGCCGTTGTTGCCGTTGTCTTCCTTGGCCTGACGGTACATTTCCACGGTGACGGTGGAGTTCTGCGGGATTCGACCGATGACGCCGGTCGGATTGCTGTTGCCTTCACCCTCATGAACCTGACCGTCGGCGGACTCGGCCTCGCTGGTCTCATCGTAAACGGTGATTTCATCGTACAACTGTTCGCCGGTTGCACCCATCTTCTGGGCGTTGGACGTGACGATGCCACCCGGGTTCACCTGAACGGTTTCGGAAGGCAGACCCAAATCGTGGGTAGCCAACTGTTTGCCTTGTGGAGACCACAGGGTAGCGACCCAGTACACGGAACCGGACTTGTCGGTGTGCGTGGCGGGGCTGGTGACGGTGAAGCTCTTGGTGGAGGATGCTTCCGCGTCGGCGTCCTCGATGTTCACACGAACGTTGTCCAACAGCTTCGGAGCGTTGGTGTCCGGGTCGCCGGACACCGCGTCGTAAGCGGTGAATGTGACGTAGGAGCCTTTGAGCACCTTGCCGTTGACGGTCGCCTTGTCGGAGAACTCCTCGCTCGGCTTGACCTTGGTCTTGGTCACTTGGGTGGTGATGGTCGGAGGACGAACCGTGACGGTTTCCTCCGGCAGTCCAAGGTCGTGGGTTGCGAGCTGGCGTCCCTGCCTGTCGTACAGGGTTGCCTTCCAATACACGTTTCCACTGTTCATGGTGTTGACGGTCTTGGATTTGACGGTCACGGTCTTGTTCTGGGCTGAGGCTTCGGCCTGAGCTGCGGTGATGTTGACCTTCTGGTCTTTCAGCAGGAGGCTGGCGTTCGTGTCAGGCTTCTCGCCCACCGCGTCATAGGCGCGGAACACCACGAAGTCGCCCTCGTGGACGACACCCTTGATGTCGGCGGTGTCGGAGAAGTCCTCGCCGACACCCACGCTCGTGGAGGACACGTGCGTGGTGATGGTCGGATACTTGACCTGAACGGTCTCACCAGCCACACCCAAATCGTGGGTGGCGAGCACCGCACCGTTGAAACGATGCAGGGTTGCCTTCCAATACACGTTTCCACCTTCGGTGGCGTGCGTCTTCGGACTGGTCACGGTGACAGCCTGACCATTCTGGCTTGCCGAAACATCCTTCGCCGGAATGTTCACACGTTCGGAGTCGAGCAGTTTAGCGCCTTGGGCGTTCGGAGCGTCGGAGACCGGGGCGTAAGCGTCGAAGGTGACGTAATCGCCGGAGGACAATTCACCGTTGATGGTGGCGGTGTCGGTGAACTCCTCGTTGATGGAGACCTGTTCCTTGCTGACCTTGGTGGTGATGGACGGGTTCTTGACGAGGACGCTTTCACCGGTCGCGCCAAGCTCGTGGGTGGCGAGTTCCATTCCGTTCTTATTGTAGAGCGTCGCCTTCCAGTAGACGATACCGGCCTTGGTGGCAGTCACGTCCGGAGAATCAACTGTGAAGCTCTTACCGACACCGGAAGAAGCAATCTTGTCGGCGGGGATGTCCACACGCTTGTTGTCGAGCAGTTTCGTGGCGTCCGTGTCCGGTTTGCCGGAAACCGCGTCATATGCGGTGAACGTCAGGTAGGCTCCGGCGTCAATCTTGTTGTTGATGACGGCGGTGTCGTGGAACGGACGGCCAACATAGGTCTGCTGTGCGCTGGTCTTGGTGGTGAGGGACGGTCCCACCACTTCGACGGTCTCGTTCTCCAAACCGATGGCGTGACCCGCGAGGGCTTTGCCGTTGGCATTGTAGAGTTTCGCAACCCAATAGACCTTACCAATCTTGTTGGTGCTGATTTCAGGAGACTTCACTTCGAACTGCGTGGTGTCGGAATGGTCGGCCTGCTCGTCGGTGACGTTCACACGCTTGTTGTCCAACAGCTTGTTGGTGGACACGTCCGGGTTCCCGGTCACAGCGTCATACGCGGTGAACGTGACGTAGGAACCGCGCGGCACGGAACCCGCGATGGTCGCCGTATCGTAGAACTTCTCCCCTTGGGTGACGGTGGTCTTGTTCACGTCGGTGGTCAATGTGACCGTCTGGGCGTCCTGACTGATGAAGGAACGTTCCCACGGATTGTTGTACGCGCTTTTGAATCCTTGGGCGCGGTCGGAGCCGGGGAAGTCGTAGATGAACACGTAGTAGCCGCATTCGGCTTTGGTGGTCGCCTTGATGTTCACATTGTCGGCGACGGTCGTCGCGTCGCTGCCGTCGCTCGGATAGAGGATGATTTTGCCGCCGCCGACCTTGTACTTGCCGTTCATGGCCGGAACTTCCCATTCGCCAATCAGCTTGTGGTTGGCGTCCGGGGTCGGCTCCTCCTCGGTGGTCGGAACGTATTTCTCGTCCTCTTTCTTGTTGCCGGTTCCGGAACCTGTCCACCAGACACGAATCTTGGCTTTTGCGTCGGCCTTGAAACCGTAATCAGTGTTGCCGGTGAACTTGCTGTAGTCGGACGGCAGTCGGCTGATGTTGATTTCATCGAGGATGTCCTTGTTCATGCCGGACTCCTGCTCCAACACGGTGGAGTCGTGGTTCGGCGGCAGAACGCTCACGGACGTTTCCTGAGCCTTGCCGAACCCATCGATGTAGTCGCCTTTGATGTAGTCCTGCTGGGACTGGTCGGATTTGACTTCGACCCACACCCATGTGCCGAACAGTCCCGCGTCATCGTCGGACACCTGATAGTCGTCCAAACCGTTCACACTGTCGTAGTCGATGGCTCCGGTCGCGGCTTTCGCCGTGACCTTGTTGGTCTGTCCGCTGTTGGTGAAGCTGGTGGTTGCGGCGGCTACCTGTCGGATGCCGTCGGTCTCACGCAGACGCTTCAAATAGTCGGTCGGGCTTTCATCCTTGTCATGCTTGATGGTCCGGAGGATATGCTTGGAATCGCCTACGAAATAGTAGCCTTTGAATTTGACGGGAACGCTGTCCGCCCACTCGTCGTCGGAGGACGCGACGCCGGAGGTCACATTGTCTTGAACCGGGGAGCCACGGGTCAACTGTTTCTTGCTGACGTTGGTGGTGACGGTCGGCTGGAAGTCCTTTTCAACCTTGAACGACACGCTGGAAGTAGCGTTTTCAGGGTCAGCTTTTCGGAACAAATCCTGTGCTGGGGAGTTGAGCAGCATCGCCTTGTATTTCGGGTACGACACGGTGTACGTGACGTTGCCGTTCCCTGCGGCTGTCCAAGGAATATGCTGTTCGCTTCCGTCCGTGACGCCGGAAAGGGTGTTCGAATTGTTCTGGTCGAACTTCGCCGGACCGTTCAGGGTTAGCGTGTAGTGGACGCCGCTGATGTAATGTCCGGAGGAATCGACGATGCCCGGATTCACGGTTCCCCTGCGCTTGCCTTGGGTGTAGGCTACCGAAGCGTTGGCTCCTGCCGGAACGGCGGCCTCGTTCCACATCCTGTTGGCGGTGTTGACCACATCATTCCAGTTGCCGTTCTTAAGACCTGCCCTACCGACTGCGGCCATATACTCCGGACCACCACTGTTGTCGAAGTGCATGTGAACCAGATAGGTGATGGCCGCTTGGGTCAAATCGCTATTGTCGTTCTTATATTTATCGGCAATGTAGGCAAGCTTCTGCGCCGTCGGGTCAGACGTCTCTGACCAAGTTCCATTATTCGGATTCAGGTCGGTCACGACACTGGCTTCTCGACAGTAGGCGTAACTCCCATCCTTCATGGCGATAGGTCCGATGACCTGCTCGCCATAAAGGGAAACACCGTTACTGAACGTCACGCTGAAACTGGCGTTGGTGAGGTACCCCGGCAGTCCCAGATTCGTAGTGGCGAAAGCGGTTCCGGTGGTCAACACTCCCGAAAGCAATGTGGCGGTCGCCGTTGCAAGAGCGGCGGCCGCCCTGCCTACCCGTTTCAGAATGGGTGGCTTGTCTTCCCAGAGAGTCTTGCTTAATGGATTAACCATAGATACTCCTCTAGAGGTTTAATGCTGTCATTTTTCATACATATCAGGCTTTTATTGTCAACCTTGGGGAAAACGGAATTTTCTCCCCACAAGAGGGGATACCGTAATGTTTTTTTAGATTTGCGGCTAATTCCAGTATTTGTTAAGGAAAAGACGTATAGAAAGGTGATTGTTGTGTCGAGAACTTTCACCTATCAGCGTCGCAGGCGTTGGCCTTGCTGGAAATCGTGTGTTTTTCGGTTTTCAGGCTTGTTTCCTGTATCTTTTGTTGCGACACACCCACCCTTGTGCTATAGTGGGACCGTCCACATCAAAGAGTAGTGTTCGCCTACCCCGCATGGGAGAATCGAACATGGAAAATTAAGGAGTCAGAAAAAATGGAAAAGAACCAAGTCCTTGAGGAGACGCAGGAAATCACTCCCCTCAACCCGGATGAGAATGACAAAAAGAAAAGCAAGAAGGCCACTAAAAAGACAATCATTATCAGCGCCATCGCCGCGACCGTAATCCTCGGGGGCGTTGGAGGAGGTTACGCGTATGCATGCAATGCCGCATACGCTTCCTTCGATTCGCAGGTCAAATCCGCCAGAAAGACTGATTCGAAGCTTGTGAAGAAGATTGCGGAAGCGCAATCCCTTGTCAAGGCCACGAAGGATACGGACGTGCTCGACAAGACCACGTTGAATTCCTTGAACAAGGGCATTAAGGCCGGTGAGGCTCGGAAGGGTGTTCCGGATTCAAAGAAGGCCGTCAAGTGGAATCTGTGGAGTGTTTCCAAGGCCAACACTGTCATCACAGACGACATCACTGAGGCCAATGATTCCATCACCGCCATCAGCAATGCCATAAGCAAAGTGGAGATGTCCAAGACGGCGAAACAGGTCAAGGATGCGAAGGATTCCCTCGACAAGACCGTGAAGTCAGCCGAAGCCCTGTACAAGGACTCCGAAGGCAAAGTGCAGGACGACAAGACGCGTGAAAGCCTGAAAACCGCCATCGACAACGCCAAGAAGACCAGTGGAGACAAGAAGGCGGACGTGAAATCGTTGTCCGCCGCCAATGACTCGCTCTCCAAGGCCGTGAAGTCCGTGAACGATTCCAAGGACGCCAAGGCTCAGGCCGACGCGCAGGCTCAGGCTCAGGAACAGGCGCAAGCGCAAGCTCAATCCAATGGAGCTTCGTCTGAAACCTATTCCAACTCCGGCTATTCGAATTCGGGCGGTTCCTATTCCAATAATAGCGGAGGCTCCTATTCCAATAATGGCGGAGGCTCCTATTCCAGAGTTTCAGGCCAATACACCCAACCCCAGAACTCTAACAACTGCACACAATACGGATGCAACGGATACGACTACCGAAAAGACTTCGATAGCGCCGGAGGCGGTACCGCTCCCATTACCAAGGACAATATCAACCAAGATGGCTCCATTACCATAGGGGGTGATTCCCATGGGAATATGTGGTGACATTCATTTTAGGCTCCTTTGAGAACTGCTTCATGTGAACGATTCCAGTATACCATGCGAAAACGTGTGACACACCACCCCTAAACCACTTCCACGCGGCTTGCGCCAACCTTGGCAAGAACCTCCTGTTCACCATCGTCGGCGTAGGCCGCTAATACTTCTTCGGGTTTGAGAACGGTCGAATATACGGTTCCTTCCTTGCCGAATCGTTCCGCGAACTTTTGGGCCACGTTCAGGCTGGTCGTCCAACTCAAACCCAAATGCACGCTCTTGTCGATTTCGCCGTTGCAAATGACTTTGTTTTAGCTTGTCGTTAAAGCGAAGTCGTTTGCAACGGTTCCTTTTGTAGTGTATTTGTCTATTAGAAAAACATACTACGGGCGACCCCCTGAATTCCAAGAAAAAAAGCGGGTAGGCTTCCTTTTCCCGAAAGGTAAGCCGACCCGCTATCCTAAGACCAACATTCCTAACGGAACGTCAGTTCTTCGAACTCTTCTTGCGGGGCCTCAACAGCACAATCGCCCCGACAAGCGAGCCACTGGAAACAACGAGAAGCACCGGCAGAAGCCAGCCGCCCGTGAACGGCATGGACGTGATAGGACTCTCGAAATACGGCATCACGGTTCGTACGATACCGCAATTCTCGTACACGTCCTCATACACCGGTCCGGCCATTTGGGACGGGGACGGGAAGTCGGCCAGTTGGATGTACGCGCCCTTCAAACCCGTCGAATCCGAAACCGGGTCCGCGCCACTGTTCGTAGCTTTGGTGGAGCCGGTGGCATTCTTGACCGTGGTTTTCAGTTTAATCCAAGAGTCCCTCTTGTCCGGAGCGAACCTGACCTGATAGCCTGTTCCGGCGGGGATTCCCACGATACGATATGTGCCGTCCTTGCCGGTCACTGCGGTCAACGGATTGCCGTCATAGCCGGAAACGGTTTTGCCGTTCGAATCGGTCACGGTCACGGTCACGTGGGAGGCGAGAGCGTCGTCATCCTCACGAATGCCGTTACCGTTCTTGTCATACCATGCTATTCCGGACACTACTCGTTGAACGACGGTGGTGTCGGCGTCCGTCTTGTTGAATCAGGTCTTCAGATTGGCGGAGCGCGTTCACGGTGGTGTCAGTGTCCAACGGTTGGACCATCGACAGGTTGATTTCGCCAGTTTTTCAGCCATTATTTTTTCTCCCGTTTTTTGTGTATAAGTCCAGTCTAACTGATTGTTTGTAGAAAAATTGGGGCACTCCGTTTTTCTCCGAAGCACCCCAATCGTCTGGTAAAGGCTAGGTCAGAGGTGTCCTAGCCTAACGTCGGTTTCATTCACCGTCCGCGTGGCGATGCTTGACGACGAGCAGTGTCGCGCCAGCCACGGCCAGAACCACCAGTGCGGCGAGGATGATGGTGATGACGGTTCCGGTGGAGGCCAGACCATGACCATCCTGCTGGAGAGGCTGGGTGTCCTTCTTGACGTCCACGGTCTTGGTGGAGTCGTTCTTACCGGTGTCGGTGGTCTTGTCACCATTGTTGGGGACGTTCACGTCGTTCTTGCCGCCGGACGGAACATTCGTATTGTTGTCGGACTTGTCGGAATCATCCTTGGAAGGGGCGTTCGGCTTGTTGTCGTCCTTCGGAGTGTCCGTATTGGACTCGTTGCCCTTGGAGGGAGTGTCGGTATTGTCGTCGCCCTTCGGAGTTTCAGGCTTGTTGTCATCCTTGGACGGCGTGTCCGTATTGTCATCCTTCGGAGATTCGGAACCGTTGCCGCCATTGTCGGACTTGTTGTTGTCGTCCTTGGCCGGGGTGTCCGGCTTCGTCGGAGTCACATCCTGCTTGACGGGAGTCCACTGTGCCACTACGGTCACATCGGAACCATTGTCCTTGACGGAATCGCCGGAGGCAATCTTGGAACCGTCAATCATCCAACCGGTGAACTCATAACCCTCACGGGTAGGTATGACGGTGGAAACGTCGGAAGGAAGGTCGGAATCCTTATATTCGCCGGTGCCGCCGTTCGTATCGTAACGGAGCACATGCTTGGCTTCCCACTGCGGATACAGGACAGTGCCATTCGGAACATTATCCACGGTGTCGCCCGGTTTGAAGGATTCGCCCGTACCGTCCGGATTGGTGGTCCAGACGATGAACCTGTAATGGTCCTTCGCAGGCTGGGTCGCGACGAACGGCGTGGTCTGGGTCTTATCCTGACCGTCCAGTTTCACCTCGACATGACGCGTTACAGGAACGTTGACGCTGTTGCGGTGGAACTCGCCGCCGATGGTGACGTTCTTGGCGATAATCTGCCCTTCGACGTTCTGGGACGCGTCCACGTTGGCCTCCGGTGCGAGAATCACCGAAGAGGACGCTCCGGCGGTTCCAATGTTGCCATGATATTGGCCGTCGTTGGCTTTGGAGTCGGTCAGATTGTAGATGACGCACTTGTCCGTCCAATGAGCGTATTCGGCATGGTTGATGCCGTCAACGTCCAACTGCGGCAGGATGATGTTGGAAGCTCCCTTGGCGTCCACGTTCACAACGAGGCGGGTGTTGTCTCCCAAGGTGGCGGTGACGCGGTTGCCTTGCAGTTCGTTGGCATCGAGGTTGAGATACGCCTTGTCTCCGGTGGCGTCGATGTGGCGACGGTTCATGTCCGAGAAGTCATAGGACGCGTCGGCCTTCTTGGCTTTGGACCATTTGGCCGACAGTTTGGTCATGCTTTTCTCCAAGGCGTTCAAATCGACGTATTCGACGGTCTCGGAGTCTTTGAGCACTCGTTCTGACTTCGGCAGGCTTCCTCCGGTCTGCATTTCCAGCTTGTTGCCGTTGACCGTCCAACTGTTGCCGTTGTCGGTCTGGCCGAGACTGTTGGAAGCGCCGAACACGAGCTTGGAGTCCGCGGGCAGACTGACGTTGATGTTGCCGTCAACCTTGCCCATGTAGCTGACTTCCGGCTCGTCCACGCCGGCCGCATGGTTGCCGAACGCCGCGTTCACATACGCGTGCTCGGTGGCGATGTTGCTGTTCGTGTGGGCGTTCAGGTGGATGGTGTCGAAGCCGACGAGTCCGAAGTTCGCGGCTTCCCCCAAATCACCACCCAGCAGGTTCACGGTCTCGTCATGGGCGAAGGTGGTGTCCTTGTCGATGATGGTCGGGTCCCCCACCTGTGCGGCGAACGCGACGTTGGAACCGGCGAGCATGGACAGTGCGGCCACTGCCGCTATGAGGGACGTTTTCCTTTTGAGTTTGTTTTCCAATTCTTTCCTTTTGGTTTTCTTCTTATGTGTGTGGATTCGATTGTGTTTGCGTTTAGTCCACTAGTCCTCCCTTCCCGCCAGAGGCTTGTAATCGTATTTGCCGAGCAGTCTTTGCAGGTGTTCGGCGGCACAGTCGAAGTCGTTCAACGCGCATGCGACGGCTTCCTTGCCGTTTCCCGGAATGGCGTCCAAAACGTCGGAAAGCATGGCGGCGGCGTTGGTGGCGTTGTCGGACGCGAGTGCGATTGCGTCCAAATCGTCCAAGGATGGTGTGGAATCCTCTTCGTGTTCGACGGTCTCGTATTCGAATCCGGCGGGTGCGGCGGGCTGTTCCTCCGGCTGGAAGCTGTGGATTTCTAGCCAATGGTTGAACAGTTCCTCCGCTTCCTCGCGCCCCACGGTGTCGGGACGGTTCTGGATGAAGGTGTCGTAGATGAGTTTCGTGGTGGCGTCGGTCATTGTCTGGTTTCTTCTTTCCTTGTGAGGGTTGCTAGTTGGTGGATTGTGTTTCGTTTGGGGTTTGGTCGGCCTGTGTGGGAGGCTGACCCAATCCTTTGCGGAAGTCTTTCATCAGTGTGGAGAATGATGCGAGTCCGTCTTCCCCGCCGACGTTCTCCCTAGTTGTGAGCTGTGGATACTGGTCTGGCGTGTTTGAAATGGTTTTCACGTCCTCGCAGTGTTTCTTCGCGTATTCGATGGCACGCTCCTGTGTCGCCCCTTGAGACAACGCGTAGGTCAGGCCGCGTCGGAATCCCCATGCGGCGTTCGCGTCGGTGACGCCATACCCGTCCAGCATGCGGTCGATTTCGGCTGGTGACGGCACCCGGCTGAGGCGTTGCTTCCTGACCATGCGGTTGATGTCGTATGGGGCTATCCAAGCGTCTCCGGACGAGTGGGTTTTAAAAAAGTCGATGATGGCTTGGCGGGCTTCCTCGGCTTTGATTGTATGGTCGATTTCGTTGATGAAATTGTCCACTTGCGTTTCGTCCAACGGCTTGTTTCCGTAGTGGCTGTTGATTTGGGTCAGGAGGGCTATCGCGCATGGACGCTCGTAGGCTCGGGGGTAATGCTGTTTCCCGCTTGACGATGCGACCGTGGTGGTCAGGGTTCCCTGCATTGGCTGTGGTGTGGTCATCAGACGCCCCATCCGGCCTGTGCGAGGGCTTCTTCCAGCATGTTCATGTTGTGTTCGTATCCTTCTTCGCTACGTGTCTTGCGGGTCGTGCTCCGCCCGTTCTTGTTGAACTTGTCGGCGTTGAGGAGCCAATTGTCGAAGGCTCGGTCGAAGTCCAAGTATTTCTTGCCGTCGGAGTGGCTGTAGTTGTAGAATTTCTCGGCTTCGGTGTTGACGTCGATGTTCAGTTTTTTCGCTCGGTCGATGTGCTTCTGGTTGGGGTGCCAGTCTTTGGGCACCATCCGCTTGTAGTGGCGGACTTTCGGCACCTCCTCGTCGGAAATCAGAGGGGTTGCCTCCCCCGGAGTCTCGTCTTCGGTTTCCGCGTCGATGGTGTCGTATTCGTCGGGCTGTCCCCAAACGGGGACGGCTTCAACGACCGGTTCCTCTTCCTCGGCTTGGGTGGCTTTCTCTTTGGACTCCTCTTCGGCCTTGCGGGCGTTTTCCTCGTCCTTTTCCCTGCGCCAGTGGAGCAGTTGTTGGATGAAGAGCCTGTCCGGAGAGAGGGGCGCGGCTTCGAGACCGTTGTCCCGCTTCAAGTAAAGGCTTCTGTTGTATTGGCCGCGGAACAGGTCTGCGGCCCCTTCGATGTCCATCTTGCGTCCACCACCCAAGTCCGCGTACAGTTGGGTGGCTTCTGCGGTCGGAGACCAGTCCTCCGGAAGCGGATGCCAGAACCACAATTGTTGCGGGATTTCATCCCATTCCAAATACTTGGGCTTGCCGTCGGCGTCAATGTCGATTGGGGCGCTGGCGTCGTATTGGGGCAGGAGTACCACCTGCTTCATGGTCATCGGCTCTCCGAACGGCGGCTCCATGGTGCCGTCCATCAGCTCGACGGGTTCCGGCCTGAACTTACGGGGGCGGCCACGGCGGCGCTTCGGCTTGTTCTCACCCTCGGGCGGGAGGGGATGCTTGCGTGGACGGCCACGACGTTTCTTGCCGGGCTGCTCGCCCGTGGTGTCGGATTCGGCTACCGGCTGTGGTTTCTTCTCCTGTTCTTCCTGCTTGTCGGCGCGGGTTTCGACCGGTTGCTCCGGCTTGGCGTCCGGCTTGGCGTCGGGGACGATGGGAGCGTTGTCCGTGTCGGTGTTCCTATTGTCGGTATCCAAGTCGGGATTGTCGAGGATGCCGGAGAGTTCGGACCATTCGAACGGGAATCGTTCGCCCGCGTGGGACAGGTCGTCCAGTTCCTTGACGAGGATTCCGCGCAGTAGTGGGCTGGCGGTTCCGAGGTAGGCGGATTCGATGGTTCCCGAGTCGGCGGTGAGGTCGATATGGTTGGTCAGGAGGGCTTCTTCATTGTCTTCATCGATGACGAGGAGTCCTTCAGCCACGAGTTCCCGTCCCGCTCTTTCGAGCAGTTCCGGTGTTTGTCCGATGGTGTATGCGGTGATTTTGCGGAAGGTCCAGTCGCATACGCCGAGGGCGTTGGTCTTCGGGTGCAGTTGTAGTGTCATCCAGAGGTGTTGGCCGAGGACGTCCAGCTTGGTGAAGCGTCTGTCCAAGAGTATTTTCTGGTCGATGGTTTTTCTCAAGATTTTCCTTTTGGTTTGGTTCGCAGTGTTTTTCTGTTTTATGTGTGGACGGTTTTTATTTTAGTCATACTGGACATATTCACAAAATTGGGGGCGTGTCCCCCTGACTCCGTGGATGGATGGCGGGAACAGGTATTCCATCCATTGTCCGTCGTTCTTTCTCCCGCATCTCCACCTTCTGTTCACTGGGCCAAACATTTGTTTGTATTTACGGACAATAGCATATAAAAACACACAGTCAAATCTAAAACAAAGCGTTTCACACCAAAAACCAGCTATCATGGGAAACATGGGAAAAAGAAAAAACCAGACCAGCGAATTCAACCGCCGCATCAACCAGCGCATACTCGCGGAAGCCGGAATCAGACGACTCTCCGCCCGCGACATCGCGCGGCAACTCGGCAAAAGCCCCAGCTACGTCACCACACGATACAACGAAACCGTGGAATGGCTCCCCGCCGACGTGGAAACGCTCGCCCACGCATGGGATATGACACCGGAGGAACTGATAGCCGGACGGAAGAGCTACCAGAACGCCTCAATCACCGAACAGCAGCTCCAAGACGTCCTGCGGCGCATCAACACGGGAGACATCACCTTGGTCGCCAACTACGACCCGAACAAGCGAATCGAATCGGAAAGCGAAGAGGATTGCTGAATCATACGACAATCGCGGACCGAACCGTCTCAATCGACCGGCACATGTGCTACGAGGATATGAAACGCACGGTGGGACTCACTCGACCGGCACCATACGTGTTCGAGGAGGAACTGCCGGAGAACATCAACGGCGTATACGACGAGCAGACCCGCATAATCGTCATCGACCCGAGGTTGAACGAACGGCAGAAGCGTTGCACGTTGACGCACGAATTGTTCCATTGGAGCCACGGGGACACATGCCGCCACACCGGATATGACGGCAAGGTAGAAATGCATGTGCGCAAGGAGACTGCGATGCTGCTCATCAATCCGTTCGACTACATCCAGTCCGAACGCGTGTACGAGGGTGAAGCGTTCCTCATGGCCGTCGATTTGAACGTGACGGTCGGCGTATTGGAGGACTACAGGTCGATGCTGTGCGGCCTGCCGTCCCGCTCTTGACACTCCCGTGATTTCAATCACGGGAGTGTCAAGAGTTCTTGCACAGTCAAAGAGAAAAATCAGATGACCACTACCGCAAGAACCGCCACGATGGTCAGGATGACCACGGCCCACCTCATGTTCGGTTGCTCGCAGAATTCTCCCAATGGAGTGCATGCGCCGACCAGTTCCTCGACGGCGGGGATGAGGAACATGAGCAGTTGGATGATGGCTCCAATGGCAATCGTCACGAGCACGTTCTGTTGAGTCAGCCAGCCCAGCATGTTATGCCGCCTTGCCGAGTTTGGACAACAGTTCCGTTCCCGCGGGGAGCAAGGTCAACAGTCCGGACGCGATGTCGAGGTGGACGAGACGGTCGTTCAACAGTTCCACCGCCGCGTTCTCGAAACCGTTCCTGTAGGCGTTCGCAGTCCCTTGTCCGGCCTGCCGAAGCAGGTTCTCGCTGTTACGCTCGTACAGGCGGATGGGCCGGTCGCCCTCGCCTTGGGAAAGCATCGCCACCAGACGGGCGCCATCCTTGGTGAGCGTCGGATTGGACTGTCCGTTACGACGGATGAGACCCGCGTCCAACAGGCGATTGCCGATGTTGCTTTTGAGGATGTCCGCCGTCAGACGCCCCTTCTCGACGTTGTACAGGATTCTGGTCTCACCCTCGCTGATGCCAGCCATGAGCACGCGGAAACGTTGGGTGGAGGATTGTTCGTCCAATATTGCTCCTTTCGGACTTCTTACCTATTTTCGAGAAAAACTCAATCAGACTCAACGGGATTCGGATTGAGGCAATCCCAATATTCAAGCCGTGCCACCGGAGACATCTCCCCAAGCGTCCGCACCACGCCATCATACATGGTCTTCGCCTGACGGTATTCGTCACTGGAAACATCGGGACACTCCATGACGGCGGCGGAATACGACTCCATCTCGGCCAAGTCGAGCCGCCGGACGGGAGCCAAACCATTCCCATCCAAACCAATATGCCCGACCACCCAATCACGAAGCATCCAACAATCCTCAACGAACAGGTGGATACGCCCGCCCCTGACCTCCCGAAGCATCTGATAACTCACAAGACGCCGCCATCCTCATAGCCGACGGTATACTTACCGACGGTCCCATGCAAACCGCAATTGATTTGCAACCCGTCCAGAATGACCATGCGATGCGGGGAAAGCTGCACATTCTCACGCATATCCTCCAACCGCATGCCACCCGCCAACTCCTGCAAGGTCTGCCGATACGCCTCATCCAACGGACGCCAATACTTGAGATGGGAATCCTTCAACTGGCGGAACAGCAACAAGGCGTGAACATACTGGCCCGTCCAATCAACCTCATGCATGAGCCGTTCAAGTCGATTCAACTGGACGGTCACATCCTCCGGCATATTGTCTTGGAACAATGGACCATACTCCTCCAACGCCTCACGAAGCTCCCGCTGGCGAATATCCCTAATGGAAGTACCTCCGAACTGTGGACTATTGGCAAGCCACACCGCCAAATCCCACGTCTCAGCAGCGGACGCGTCGATATTCGGATACGCGCAGTCACGGAGCGTGACCCAACTGCCATACACCTTGACAAGCCCCCGCACGCCGACGACCAGATTCAACACAAACAGGACGAAGAAAACCACCCGCCACACCCCACTAAGCGTAGTCGAATACGCGAGGAGCCACACGGCGATAAACACTCCCAAAGCGTACACGACACCCTGCGGCAACACCCCCCTACGGAAAATAGTCCTCAACACAGCCTGACGGTCACCATTGGAAAACAAAACACCCCTATCGGTCATACCATCCTGACTATTCAACGACCCAAACGCTCCGACTCTTCAAGAAACGCTTCCGAATCAAAACGACTATCAACCCTGATAACCCAACCAGTATCGCTGGTACCGGCAATCTGATAGCGCTCGCGTTCCTGTATGGCGAGTGGGCGTAGGTAGTTGTTGAGTCGGAGTTGTCCTACGGTCGGCGGGTCTCCCAAGATGGTGGGGACGCGTTGGACGCCTTCGGGCGTGTTGAAGTAGAGTTGGATTGGCGTGCCGTCCTTGCAGGAGTCGAAGAATCCTCCGATTGTGTCGAGGTTGCGGCGTGGGCGTGGACGGGTGTCGTTTTGGGTGTTTTCGTCCATGCTGGTCTGGTTGACGTTTACGGCGGTCAAAGAAGGACCCTTCCTTTTTTTGCGACTGGTTCCACTATAACATAGTTTTCCTTCCAGCCACCATTCTCGCCGGAAAAACTCTCAGACGCGAACGGGTTCCGGCATCGAATCATCGATGGGCTGGGTGAGCCGCTTCCCCTCCCTGACCATCTGGCCGATGTCCTCGTAGTCGTCGCATGCCACCCACAACGCGAGGTCGGGATTGAGGTGGTACATGGTTCCGGTCTGCAATCCTTCCGTGACGTAGAATCCGTGGCCGCAGGTGTCGTTCACGTTGGATGGTTGAGGGTTCTGCTCGTAGTCCTCCAGTTTCCATGGGTCGCCTTCGGGGAGGAGCACGTAGTCTCCGATGCCGTCGCGCACTTCCTGTAGGCGCTTGTCGTAGTCGTCTTGCAGGTCCTGTTCGTGGTCGAGCATGAGGTTGATTTGGTAGTCGAGGCTGTTGAAGTAGCTCATTTTCATATCCTTTGTTTTGGCTTTTTCTTTTTGCGTGAACAATTCCAGTATAACATTTTTCTCGTTTTGGGAAACCGGCAACGAAGACAGAAAAGTTCCGCCGCCCAAAAATCCACACACGGGCGGCGGAACCGCAAACACACTCCCACTAAGGAGTCCTAACCGAGACCGGGGAAGAAACCAAGCATGGCGGAAAACGACCATAAAACCCGGTCTCAAATGACACATTAAACAACCTCAGAGAATCATTCTGCGAAAAACCGGAAAAACAGAAAAAACTCCCAAACAAGGGGTTGCAAGAGATTAGTTTTTAAGAGACGCGAGCAGTTCCACCGGCGTTATAGCTGGAATCGGAGTTGACTTCCTCCCCCGACTGAAGTCGGGGGATTCTTCTCCTTGCGGGGAAGAGTTTCCTGTGGGTTGATGTGCTTCGCGTCCTGTTTTTTCACCGGAGTGTCGCTTCGGTGAGGCGTGAATCCCCGCAGGCTCGAACCGCCAGTCCGGCGGATAGTATGTTTACGGCGGCGTTGATGTCGCG
>ERZ808240.2499-NODE-2499-length-19851-cov-18.973884_pt1 | contig 19851 bp, 12 predicted proteins | sample MGYA00521084_ERZ808240 | MGnify/ENA primary metagenome ERZ808240 (study PRJEB31516, sample SAMN03275571) | gut metagenome | biome: mammalia-associated habitat; material: feces | host: Papio cynocephalus | place: Kenya | collected 2012-08-06 ...
TTATCTTAGCCGCCAACAGGAAGAACGGAAAAATATTCACGCATAGTAGGCTTTTGATTTTTTTGGCGTACTTTTGCACCGCAAACCTTGGAATCAAACAAATCCAAGGTTCGCGAAACAGATCAAGGAACATGGCAAGAATAGTGAAATTCATCAAGGACTGGATGTTGCCGCTGGCAATCATCACGGGAATCACATCGTATCTGGTACTGTACTATATAGAGCCGCTGGCCCGGAGCATTGAGCCTGGATTCTCAAGGTTCGCTAAGGATATCCAGCCGGTTTTCGTGGCCATAATGCTTTTCCTTCAGTTCAACACCATCTCCCCGCACGACCTCCGGTTCCGGAAATGGCACTTCATCGTGCTTGCCTTCCAAGTTATAATGTTCGCAGGACTGACTTGGGCGGTCGTACTGCTCCCCGACGGGAGTCTAAGGATCCTTGCCGAATGCGCGATGCTATGCTTTATATGTCCTACCGCCGCCGCTGCCGGAGTGATCACAAAAAAACTGGGAGGAAGCCTTTCCGACACAGTGTCATACGTTGTGTTGATCAACATCTCTGCCGCGGTGATTATCCCGATAGCCATTCCGATCGTCAATCCAGATGCCGGCACGTCGTTCATTGAGGAATTCTCAGCGATCTGCGCGAGGGTGTTCCCGTTGCTGGTGCTGCCGCTTCTTCTGGCATGGCTCATCCGTTACACGATGAAAAGGCTACAGCGTTGGCTCATGCGCTTCACAGACTGGGCATTTTACTGCTGGGGCATAGCTCTGGCATTCTCAATTTACCTGGCGACACGGTCACTGATGAGCAGCGGAATCTCTGTCTGGACGGCAATAATGATCGGAGTCATCTCACTGGCCTGTACGATCATCCAGTTCGCCGTCGGAAAACTTGCCGGAAGAAAAGCCGACGGAACGTCTGGAGGCAAGACCTTAAAAGCCGACGAGATCACCGCCGGGCAGGCTCTCGGCCAGAAAAACTCCGGTTTCCTGATCTGGCTTGGATATTCATACATGACCCCGGTGACTTCCGTGGCCGGCGGCCTATACAGTGTCTGGCAAAACATCATCAACTCCCTTGAACTCTACGAGCAGGGCCGCCGCACCGAGAAGAAGAAATAATTCAGAGAAAAGACATCCCTTGCCGACAAATTTATTATAAAAACAAGGCGATATCTACTTCAATGCGTTGAGGCGGGCCTGAGCGGAGATTCTCTCGGACTCATCGGTGGTCACACGGATGAGCATCGGGAGGTATTTCTTCTCCAGTTTGATGTTCTTGTCGCTGCGGGCAAGGAGGACACAGTTCTTGATGGCGGTGTAGTCGTCGGGACTCTTCCTCAAGACCTTGTTGTACATTTTGAGGGCGGCCTTGCTGTCGTGCTTGTAAACAAGATAATACGAACCGATGTTGGTCATATAGACCGTGTTGCCTGGATAATAGGCCAACATCTTCTCCGACAGTTCCTTGAAGGCCTCGAAGCAATGCGGGGTGCCTATCTTGAAGAAGGCATAGCAATATTCCTGCATAACGGACGGGAAAAGGTCGTCGCCGGCTTCGATTCCCGGATATTTCCATGCCGGGTGACTGTGGCCGTTGTAGTCAATCAGACCTTTAAGCCCCGCCAATGCCATGTCTGGGCTGTCCTTCTCGTAGCCGATAAGGGAAGATATTTTGTACAACCTCAGGTCCAGGCGGTCCGGGTTCAATTCAATGGCCTTTTCGATAGCCTGTGTCGCCTTTCCGAAAAGCTCATCGTCATAGTTGACAACCTGGAAATAATTCACGTCCCTGCCAAGGGAATCCTTCAGGGAGAGGGTCGGAGCATTGCCAAGGTACTTGGCCTCATCCTTTATCTCAATCGAGGACGACTGGCTTTTGGTCAGATAGTACGAGAACTTGCCAAGAAGCATATCCGTGTCGCCCGGATAGTCCTTGCCCCAGCGCTGAAGAAGGGTCTCTATGCCCACACCGTCCGCTCCGAGTTTGGAGACCAGAAGCTGATAACGGTCAAGATATTCCTTTTGTGTCGTCTTGGTCTGCGCTGAAAGCGGAAGAAGAGTGATGGCAGCCAAAATCACCAATAATATTCTTTTCATCATACATTAATTTTCGCATATCCTTTGCCTATGTGCAAAAATACCACTTCCGCATCATATTGTCAAACAAACACACTTATTTTTGAATATAAACGATAGCGGAAAGCCATGAAATGAAAATATATGAGGGCGACCTGAAAAATCATAGCCGCCCTCACACGAAGAAATATCACAAACCGATTCAACTACAAGGGTTACTTGATGCCGCGCGGTTTAGTGGTTATCAACGTTATGAAGTAATCCTTCACTCTTGCCGCCTGCTCCTTGTCCACCGACAGGATGACATGATTGCCTGACGGGGATGGCGTGAATATGGTATGGCCATCATCCGTGACGGTCACCGTCCCAGGCTCAGACACACCGAAAAAATCTCCCGCACCTTTCACGGCATACAGAACAGAGGTCAAATCCCATGTCGGCCGGTCATAAGGCATTGGACGGTAATGAAGATACGCCTGCACCATCGGATGACTCACACCCCAATTGAAATCATTCTCAATGACAGAAGCCGGGAACTTTATGGCCTTACCTACCGCGAACGGAGAGACAACCACTTTGCCAGGCCACTCAGAAAATAATTTCTTCGCGGAAGGAATATCATTGACAATATTGAATTCCGCGCGGGGGTTCTCAATGAAATCGCCCCCCATGACCGACAGCAGACGAACCTTCCTGGCGACCAGTTCCTTACCTGTCAAAGGAGAATACTTGTCCCCTGGAGTCTCAAGAAGGCGGGCTATGTTTGTGGAAAAGCCTACCGTGATGACAGTGACCGAGTTATCCGGCTGAGCGGCAAGTAACTTGCGATACAAGATATGTGAAGGAAGCAGCTTGTCATAATTCTTGAGACTACGCTTGAACATCGGCTTGCCATCCTCATTGTTCAACACGCAGACATTTTCCGCATAGTTCACATAATCATCCAGACGGACTCCACCGGTTATCTTCCCTATCGGAGTCTTTGGATAGCCATACCACGTGTTCATGATGTCCACAAACTCAGGAGCATACTTGGTGTCTTTGTTCGTGAGAATGCCCAAGAGTTTGACAACCTTCTGATCCTGATACTTGTAGAGCATGTCCAAAGCCAACGCGTCATCCACGTCGTTGCCGATGTCGGTATCGAAAATCACCCGGATAGGTTCTTGCCCTCCCCTATCCTTTCCAACGGCGCAAGACATGACGCATGCCATCATCAGAGCCGCACAAACTAATCTCTTTATCATATTCAATTATTTCAAATACTCCACATTGAATGTAACGCTGTTATTCACCAATTTAAAATCAGGGCGACGCATATAGGTCTGATAGTTCTCCGGTGTCAAGGTTGTTCCGGCAAATGAGCCTTTAATCTTGTTCGGAGACTCAGCGGTACCCACCGCAAAAGCCTTTCCTCCCGACTTGTTGTGACCTATCACACCTACAAGCATCGAGGCCGCCGAACCTGTGGGGGCGCTCACTGTACAATCAACCTTACATCCGGAATATGTCATCGCGGTGTTTCCGACAGCACCGACAAGACCGCCAAGTCCTCCAGCCGCGGAACTCTCTGTTCCGGCAAGTTTTACGTCACTCTTCACGTTTCCATAATTTTCACAACCACTAATATTATGAAAATTTCCGAATCCTGCAATACCACCTACCGCGCAACTGGCAAGACCACCTTTAAGATAAACCTCTCCGGAATTAACGCAGCCTTCAATTTTCACAGGAGATCCGCTTATTCCTCCCAACCTTGTCTTGCTGAACCCATCGAGCGTAAGCGAACCGGAATTCTTGCAATTCCTTATCACATTGACTCCTGCGGCGGCTTCCTTGCCACCCCAACCTGCAACTCCGCCAAAGGCGCTGTTGGATTGGGACGCATCAAACACAATATCAATGTTTCCCTCATTGATACAGCCTTCCATTGATGACGAAACCTGATCCGAATTATAATCACCGCCGACGACACCGCCGACTTGACCCACGAAATTCTTGGCAAGAGCCGCATTATGAGCCACGGTTATCCAGTCAACATCTATCTCACCCTTGTTCGTGCATTTGGTCACTTTACCCCAAGGAGAAGAAATGACTCCACCCACACTTTGGCGGGAGGTTGTCTGATACACCGATGCGGCATTACCGATGTCCCCGACATGACTGGTCAACCGACCTGTATTGCTGCAATCCTCAAATTTGCATTTGTAGGCTGCACCGGCAACACCTGCCACATTAGAGGAGAACTTGGTGATTTTGCCCACAGTCTGCACGCCAAGAGAATAACCGCCTCTGAACGTCACGCTCCCTGTGTTGGAACAGTTTGTGACATTCCCGTTTTCCCATGACACTATTCCTGCCACACCGGCAGCTGAAACGGCCTTGAAACAGCCATCGGCCTTGCCTTCAGCTGATTCGCAGAAAAGCGAGATTGCCCCCTTGTTGTCGCAAGAACCGATTTCGGACTCACAGTTTCCGACCACGCCGGCCGCGGCCACCAAAGTCTTGGAGCCTGGCAATGACACAGAAACCGAGCCTTCGTTCACACACGAGTTCATTCTGGCCTTAGAGGCGCTTGCGCCCGCCACGCCACCGACACAGAGAGCGTCTTCCATAACCGCGTCAGCCGCTGCGATGATGTCTCCCTTATTCGTGCAATTCGACATGACCCCGGTGTTTATCCCGCAAATCAAACCTTTGTTTCCCGCAGCTATGGATGAAGCGGAGGCCGAAGCGGCATTGACCACATTTTCAATCGTCCCGTTATTTTCTGTGGCTATGAACCCAAAGTTCCCCTCCGATTCCGGGATGGTCAATGAACAAGAGGCATCAATGACAAGATTCCGGACCGTGGCCCCGCTGCCGATCTTACCGAACAAACTTGATGAGGATGTCCAATTTTTAATCGTAAAATTCTGACCGTCAAAAGTATAATTCATTTGAGATATTTCCGGCAAGGTCTTTCCTGAAAGATCAATGTCCGCGCCTAGCCTGAAACTATCGGTCGCCTTGCCCTCTTTCACGAGGTTCAGGTATTCCACAAAACGGTCAGCGTTCCTGATGATCTCTGTGTTCTCACCTTGCCTGACAATCACACTCGCGTTCAGGCCACCAGACTTGGAGGCAATGGTGATTGTTCCAGTCCTGGTCTCACCATCATTGGCCTGGATTGTCACCAATATGTAGGAAGGAGCCTCAAAAGCATCCTCCGCGGCATGGGACATGGTGATCCAGTCCACATCCGAAGTGGCGGACCAATCGCGGTTACACTTTACACCGATTGTCTCTTGTTGTCCGCCGAACTCAGCTTCAATCTCTGTCTTATCCACAACAATGGACGGATCTTCCGTTTTCTCGCAAGACAGAACAGTCAGGCCACAGGCCAATGACAAAGCAACATATAACAGTTTATTCATTTCTCGACAATTTATTAGTCAACACCATCCACATAGCCATAGTTTTGGCTGAGATTCGGGTTCAAGGTCCTGTCCTTGGCAGGAATCGGCCACAGATAATCTCTGGCGTCGTCCCAAAGATAGCCATAATCCGTAGTGGAGTACGAAACGATGTACCCACTGTCTCCATTGGACAGGACAACATCCTGAACCTTGGTTCCCACCTTGATTTTTACCGCCCCCGTGGCAACCTTGACGAATTCAACGTCAGCCTTTCCGTCACCGGTAGTGTCATAGGAGCCAAGTCCAGGAACATAAACGCCATGCCAAGGGACATAATGCTGTAGACACTGCTTCGCCTCAGCCCAACGAAACATATCCCAAACACGTTCTGGCTCTTCGAGCGCAAGCTCCACGGTTCTTTCCCTGCGTATTTCGAGAATAACGCCACGGTTCTCGCCTTTATTCACATTCGGGTAACATTGAACCAAATATGGATCAGGAGAGGCATTGGCGTCAGCCATATTCAGCGACGGCATCTTGGCCCTCGCGCGGATCTTGTTCACTGAGATGTCCAGATCGCTCTGGGTGAGAGCCCCCAGTTCGGCCTTCGCCTCGGCGTAGTTAAGATAGACTTCAGGAGCGCGAAGAAGAATCCAGTCTGTGTCATCCGAAGACGACACGCATCTTTCTGCGGACGGAACATGCTTTATCGGCTCATAGCCTGTCCAGGAATAAAATTCGCACGGAGTGACAGAAGACGCCCCCACCTGGACATATCCAGGGCACAGAACTGTCTGGGCGAGTCTTGGATCGCGACCTTTGACCTCATCCGTGTAAAACATGGTTTCCCAACCGTCCTTATCGGTAAAGCGTGTCCCGTCAGCCATAAGGTAATGGTTCACAAAACGGCGGGTCAGAGAGGAACGTCCGAAGGAAATCTGGTTTCCGAGGCCATGCACCACCCCGTATTGCATGTCATAGTGCCGGCAAAGAACAACTTCCTGCGTCTTTGCGTCCACAGAGGAGAACAAATCGCGGTAAGGTGTCGCTCCTTCGTTATACAGGGAGAACGGAGAGCCTTCGATGAAGGCTTTGCCATATTCAGCGCATGCTTTAAGATATTTATCGGCATCATTCATCCCATGATATTTACGGAATGTCCCTTCAAACAATGCCGCACGGCTGGCATAGCCGAGAGCAGCCCACTTGGTGACTCTGGTGTTCAACTCTTCCCAAGTCCCGGGGAGATTCGCTATGGCGAAATCGAAATCCTCCAGAACCTTGTCCATGACATACCCCCTGTCATCACGGCCCTTGTAGATGTCTTTGTCCGCAGAGCCAAGAACGTGGTCATAATAAGGGACATCGCCATACGCTCTCACCAGTTTGAAATAGAAATACGCGCGGAAGAACCGGCCTACAGCCTCGTACTTGTTAGCCACCGCCCTGTCCTTGCACTGGTCAAGATGCTCAAGCAGATAATTAATGTCACGAAGGGCAGTGAACGACCAGCTCTGGGTAGCCGGATTGCGGTTCCCCGAGACATAGGCGGATATTCCGTTCGACATGTACAAATCTGTCGTGGAGCCGAGAGTCGGGGTCTCTAAAATATCACTGTAAAACTTGTTGCACCACAACTGGCAGTCCGACTCATTCTCGAAATAGTTCTCCGGCGAGACCTCATCTTCCGGAATAAGATCAAGATCACAGGCGGATAATGTCATGACAGCGGCCGAGACCGCAAGCATAGCTTTGATATATTTTTTCATTCTTCAGTCCTCCTTAAAAGTTAATGTTGGCGCCGAACGCTACTGTGCAAGGAATGGTATAACCGGTTCCTGTACCAGACCTATATACTCCGGTGGCGACCGCAAGCTCAGGATCTATGGTCTTGCAGTACTTCTTCAAAGGAGACCAATAGCAAAGATTCTCCGCCGTGAAGAACACCCTGCAAGAGGAGATCACACCGCTCTTGAACGGAACCGTATAGCCCAAAGTGATATTTTTCAGCCTCAAATAATTGACTTTCTGAAGATACCTATCGTTTGTCTGAGCCAACGGGCCACCCGAATAAGTCTGGATAGGACGCAGGCGAGGGAAATATCCGTCAGGATTGTCCTCTGTCCAAACATTATCCTTGTAGTCCTTGGAGATGAATGAGATCATGGTGTAGCTGTACAGGTTCCAGAATCTGGTCGCACCGTACACATCCTCAGGATTCGCCGTAGGATACCAATCACGTTTGCCGACACCCTGGAAGAATACTGACAAGTCGAAATTGTTCCAGTTGAAATCGAAACGGAACGAATAGTTATACCTCGGAAGGGAGTTTCCGATGATCTTCATGTCACCGGGATCGTCCACCGTGCCGGCTCCCTTGTTGATGTAACCATCCATATTCACGTCCTCGAACATCACGTCACCGGCCATCAGATAGCCTTGGCCACCACCGGACATATTGTAAACACGCTGATAGACATTGGACGCATTGTGCACCGCTATCTGGTAGGCGGCAGCCTCCTCGTCAGACTTGAAGAGTCTCGGAACATGGTATCCCCAGATTTCTCCCAGAGTCTTTCCCTCGTAATAATTACTGAATATTTTATCTGGATTGTTGTATTTCGTGATTGTAGTCACATAATCTCCCAAAGTGGCGGTGATGCCGTACTGGAAAGGTTTGGAGGCTAGCTTGAAATCATCTTTCCAGGATACGGTGATCTCCCAGCCGTTGGTGCGGAGATCAGCACAGTTTTCAGTAGGAGTGGCGGCTCCATAGACGCTTGGCAATGTGAGAGATGTGGTAAGCATGTCGTCAGTCTTGCGCAGGAACAGGTCTCCTGTGAAATTCAGCCTCCCGTCAAGGAACGACAGATCCAGACCGGCGTTGTATGTCTTCACGGTCTCCCAAGTCAGATTCGAAGACATAGGCGCGGAGACGCTGGAATATTTCGGTTTGCCGTTCTTGTCAAAAAGGTAACCGAGTGTCCCGGTAGAGATTGTCTGCATATAGAGATAATCACTTACCTGCTGATTGCCAAGCGAGCCGTACGAGAGCCTGAGTTTTCCGTCAGACAGCCATGACCTCGCTGGTTCCATGAACGGTTCCTTGGAGAATCTCCAACCGGCTGACGCTGACGGGAAATACCCCCAACGGTGATTTTTCGCGAACCTTGATGTTCCGTCTGCCCTCATGGAAGCCTCGAACAAGTACTTCTCCTTGTAGTCATAATTGACTCTGGCAAAGAAACCAAGCGTCTTATACGCGGTGATGTCCTGAGCTATCTGATAATAGGTGTCATCCGTCACAGAATTGAATGTGTTCAGATTCGAGCTTCCCACACCGAACTGGTCAACAGTAAGATCCGTAGTTCTCTTCCGCTCGTGGTTCATACCGGCCAAGGCATTGAAATGATGAGAGTCTCTCCATGTGTGGTTATATGAGGCGACAAGATCCACGCTGTGGATCGTGTAATCGTAGTGTCTCTCACGATATTCATCCTTTGAATAAGATGTGTTCGTGACAATCTCGCCTATCACTCTGGAATGAGTCGCCGCCTGATTGCGGTCCTTATAGAGTCTGTTATAATTCGATATATTGTAGGTTGCCTTCAGTGAGAGTCCTTTCAAAGGTGTCAACTCCAAGGTGTTTGACAAAGCCAAAGTCCTGTTGTTGATGTCATGCCGGTTGTTGTCATACGTAAGAATGGCTCCACGTCCCTTTCCCACACCTACACCTCTGATGTCATAAGGGTACATCACATAGGAACCATCTGGATTCTTAGGAACGAACATCGGGCCCAACGCCTGATCAAGCGCCGAGATGGTCATCGCCTCGTTTGTGGTTCCTGGGTACATCTGATGAATATAATTGACAGACGCGTTTGTGCTCCATTTGGCCCACTTATAAAGGTTGGCGTCGATTTTCGCGCGGAATGCATAAGTGTCGAAACGCTCCTTGTTGGAAATGGCAGGACCGCTGAAAAGCCCCTCCTGATTATAGTATTTTCCGCTCACATAATACTTAACAGCCTTATTACCACCCGAGACGGAGACATCATGCTGTTGTTGGAAACGGTGATCGTTGAAAAGAGCCCTATACCAGTTATAATTTCCATAATAATGGTACTTTCCATCATTCCCGACAGTCACCCACGGGCGATCAGGATTTTCCGTCTTATCGTACCTTCTGGCCTCAAGCTGAGCCCAGTCATCCTCAGTATAGGTAAACGCGCTGTAGCCATACCTGGCATAGTATACCTCATCCACAGCCTTTGCCCAATCATAACCGTTAGAGATGAAATCCGTGGAAGTGGTCGGCATCACCCAACCACCGTTGAATGAATATGAAACCTTCGTGCGACCTTCCGAGCCACTCTTGGTTGTGACCAGAATGACTCCGGCGGAAGCCTTCGCTCCGTAGATCGCGCTTGCGGAGGCATCCTTCAAGACAGAGACGGATTTGATGTCTGACGCATTGATATGGTTCAGTGAAAGCGGAACACCATCCACCAGGATCAGAGGGGAACCTCCGTTAACAGACGGCACGCCACGGATATTTATCGATGCCGAACTCGTAGGATTACCTGACGATGTCTGAATATTCACGGACGGGTCCGCACCCTGAAGCGCCTGCAAGGCCGATGTGACTGGCCTCGCGTTAAGTTGGTCGCCGGAGATGGAAGACACCGCGCCCGTGACATTGATCTTCTTCTGGGTGGCATACCCGACCACAACCACATCATCAAGCATCTGATTGTCCTCCTGAAGGACGACAGTCAATGGAGACTTTCCGCTATAGGTGATTTCTTTATCCTGATATCCCAGCATTTCAATCTTGAGAACCTGCCCGTTCTCGGCAGTGATGGTGAAATATCCGTTATTGTCCGTTATGACCGCCTCACGTGTGGATTTATTGGTCACAGCGGCACTGATTACCCCTTCTCCGGCCTCATCGACAATCTGGCCAGAGACAGAACGGCTTTGGGCTTCCGCCTGAAACGGGAACGCCAACGCCAGAAAGGCCAACGCCAGCAAGACTGACGTCATATTCCTGATTATCATTCTCATACGTTTCTATTTTACAAGTTTATAAAGGGCTTTAACCTCGTCAGCGCTTACAGGAGCGTCATATAGACGGGCTTTGACAACCTCTCCATAGAAAGATGCCTCTCCCAAATCATTTCCGCTAGGATCAGCACCAATACCGAACCAACGTTTGTCCACGCTTGTGTCCATGAATTTGAGATCTCCGACCGTGTTGGCGGAAGCCGTGAGCTTGCCGTCAACATAAAGCATCGCAAGACCGTTTGTCTTGTCCCAAGTGGCGACGACATGATAGTACTGTCCTCTCTGAGGAAGCACCCCGCTATACAGTTCGCACCATGAGCCACCGACATGAACCTCGAAGTTTATCTCTCCTGTCTTTGCCCTGAAGCACATGCCGAGACCTCCGGCCTGAGTGGAAGAGAACGGCTTGACCTGCTTGGCAATAGGGTCATTGTAAGAGCAGAACACAAGTTCATAAGAGAATCCATCCTCAAGTTTCTTGGCGAAGTCGGAAGACGTGGTGTAAGGGATGTAGTAATAACCTTTCTCGAGACCGCTTCTGGCTATGGTCGAGTTGTTGAAAACAGCCGGATAGCAACCAAACCTGTCATTATATGTGGTGGAGACATCCGAGTCCAACCTGTCGGACATCACCCTCATGGACATGGCAGAAACATCCTTCGCAATACCATCAGCGTCAAAGACAACATCAAGAAGATCCGCTGTCGGAGCGACCGCAGGAAAAGACTGCGAAACCGCCACATAATCCATAAGCTCAGGAGCCGCGGTCGCGAAGAATCTGATGTCGGCGGAACGCTTTCTGCCCGTCTTGTTTTCCGGAACGACGAATGTCACGGAAGTCCCGGTCTTGGCTTTCTCGGTTATCCAAGTGACCGCCCCGTCAATTTCATAGGTCCAATCTGGCTGGTTCGTGTCCACAGTGACCGTAAACTCATCTCCATCGCCGGTTATTGCGACATCATGAAGATCAACTTCAAGATATGGACTCTGGGCGGCCTGATAGAGATTGAATTCATACGTTTTTCCTCCGTTCAGGGAGAATTTGACCACAGCGCTGTGCACAGAACCAGATTCGTTGCTCGGCGCGGTCAGAGACACAGCAGTCTTGCCGGCTCCTCCGGAAGTGGGGGTCACGGAATACGCATCATTGGAGACAGACACTGCCCACTCCTCCGTGGCCATGACTGTAAATTTCACAGTCTGAGCCTTTCCGTCAATGGAGATTCCGTTGCTGTCCGAGTCGCCCGGTCCGATTACATTGAAGATCGGAACACGGTCAACATAGCTGCCGTCATCCCTGTTGCAAGACTGGAACGCTATCATGGACAGACAAGCCATGATTAATAATAATTGGCGTTTCATACTATAAATGTGTTTAATACGTTGATGCTTTGGACATATCATAAAGTTTCCTCGGACGTGACACTGTCTCCCGGTATTCATTCCCGAATCTGTCAGTGACGACGACCGTAACGGAAGATGTCGCGTCAGAAGCCTGAACTTCAAACAGATGGGAAGTCTTCAATGTAGGGAAGGTCACGGAGGCGGAATTAGTGTTCATTCTGGCCATGTTGAAATGCACGACATGAAGGGGATCATAGCCGTCCACCCTCTTGACATTCAGTTCCTTTCCTCCTTCAAACGCTTTTACTGTCCACCCTTCGTCATAGTCGAAGACATTAACCAGCAACTTGTTGTCAGAACGTGACTTATCATAACCGTAAGCATATTTCGAGAATATCTCGTCCGTCACCTTGGATTTAGCGCCTGGACAGAACACCGGCCTCGTGATGTAGCAGTTGTTAAGGTCATACACACGGAACTGGTACGAGTCATCCCTGTTCAACGACTTGTACGACCATTTGACGGAGCCATCAGCCTGAATGTCGAAAATCTTGTACCCGCCAGGTGCTCCGTCTCGGCACAGATGAGCCCTATTTGAGCTGTAATACCCTGTCCACCACCACGTAGCGCAAACAGCAGCGATATTGTGCTCGATAAGCCTGTCGGAAATCTCGTTCGTATAATTCACGTGAGTGTGCCCGGTTATGATGTGCACATTGAACCCGTCCAACAGCCTCACGATCTCGGAACGATACTCCGGAGGAAGAGAATAGGCAAACTGGAAAGTCCCGTCAGCCTTTCCGGAAGGGCGTCCGGTATATTGAATATGCATCCCAAGGAAAACGGTACTTCCCGCAGGGACATTGGCCAGATCAGCCTCCAGCCATTTCAGTTCATTGGAAGTGAAGCCTTCGCTGTAATCCTGGACATCTCCAACAACCCCTTCCGACGCACCTTTGTTGCGGAAGAGAGTATTATCCATCATTATGTAGTGGACATCCCCCACATTGAATGAATAGTAAGTTGGCCCGATCCATTTGCGGAACATATTCTCCGATCTGAAATCATCTGGGATATACGGATCATTGTCATGGTTTCCCGGAATATTATATACCGGGATATCCATGTCCTCCATGGTTCTGTAGTAGTTTTCTATTGAATATGAATTCTTGTACCACCACTCATCCCATGACAGGTCGCCCAGACAAACCGCATAGACAGGGATTGACTCTCTTTCAGCCATGGACACCTGACCACGGATGTCACTCTTGAAGATTTGGTCAAACTGACTGACATCATTCGTCCTGTTGGCAAGATGACAGTCTGTGAAAGCCAGCAATCTGTGTCTTTCATTGTTTTCAGGCTCAAGAATGAAAGTGTTCAGTTCATACTCTGAACTTGACGCGGATTTGAACCTTTTGAAAAATTGAGGAATGGTACGGTTGACCGCCACGCGATAATTTTTCGGAACCGAGATGAACACATATCCGTTCTTTCGCATTGAGGAAAGATAATAGCGCCCTTCAGAATCTGTGTTTGTGACAAGGACTCCATCGGAGACCGACACTCCCGGAACAGGCTTTCCATCCCAGTCTATCACTCTTCCATAAGCGGTTCTTCCCGGGACCTTGTCAACAGCCGTCGTGTCTTCCACCGACACAAAAGTCTCGGCAGTCTTACCAAATGCGCTCACCGTGCACATGGCACCTATGAAATGCTCCGGAACCGTGAACCATGCGCCCTTGGAATCATCCGCGGAGGCGCAGACAAGATTGTATCTCACTGAATTGTCCGATCTTAGAGTAAAAACTATCTCATCTCCCTGCTTGATTCCGCTGTAAGGCAGATGCAGCCGTCCTGTCAAAGGGATTGTGAAAATCTCTCCTATTTTCATTGTTGAGACGGAAGCCAATTCTCCGGTTCCCGGTGTAGGTGTGGGATCAGTCCCCGGAACAGGAGGTGTAGGAGCCGGTTCCTCATGTGATTCCGGTTTGCATCCGCTGACCAATGGAGCCGCAACCGAGAACAGAACCACAGAAGCGAACAAAGCGGCCAGGCTTTTAACCACGCTTGTTTTTCCGATCACAAGGATGTTCTTTCTGTCAATGTCGTTCATTTTTATAATTGTGTTATTGGTTTCTTGTGTTAATAAATTCCACAAACATGCGTCCTACTCCTTGGGCAAACGTTTTCGCAAATATTGTTTATATTAATCACATCCTTTAACATGAAAAGGTCACAAGAAAAAAAAACTTGCCTTCCCGACAGGTGCGGAAAGGATTCATCGAGCAAATTTCAAAGCGTTTTTATCAAAATATTAAGTAACGGTTCGGGCGTAGAAGCATAAATTTGCAGCGCTGACTTTGGTTAAGCCAGCGCTTCCCATATTAATGGTGCCGTCATACTATTTGATAATCAATCAGACATCGCATTATTTTGTTAAAGGATGTGATTAACAAAAAAAACAAAGCGACACCTTACACATCCATTTTGATTTTACGGCCCTGCGGATGCAGGTTATTGCAGCGAATGCCGAGGTTCTTCACGAAACCGAGCGGATGTCCCTCGAAACGCATGAGTACGAATCCTTTCGGAGCGTCCTTCAGGAATATGCTGTCCCGGTGCAGGAACTTCAGCGCGGTCTCGCGGTCCAGATCCTCCACAGGATAATCATCCCCATTAAAAGCCAGACTCAAAGCCCAGTCAGCAGCCGGGACCAGATCACGGCCCTTCACCACACCTTTCGCGACTCCAGCCTGAACGGGATGCAGCACCTCCAACGCGGAGATCTCACGGACAATGGAGCCAGGAATATGTATGAGCAGATTCCCTTTCCGTCTTTCCGCAGCTCCCACGGCAGGTTTTCCAGGAACCCTGCACCTTCCCCCGCCGGTGTTCTTAACCAAGGACGATATGAACTGCCCCTCGCCCTTCACGAATCCAGGGACAAGCAACCCTCCGGTCCGTGTGGGAACCACACCCTCCAGAGAAGAATAGTCATATTCATAAAATCCGCCGCCAAGCTCGTCCGCGGCCCATTCCATCACAGCGTCATTCTCCGCCTCCTCGAAGGTGCAGGTGGAATATATCATGATTCCGCCACCGTGGAGCGCTGGCCAGACATCGGCAAGGATTCTTTTCTGCCTTGTGGAGCAGAGATTAACCACGCTTTCAGACCAGTCCTCGACAGCCTTGGCATCCTTGCGGAACATTCCCTCGCCCGAGCAAGGGACATCGGCCACGATTATGTCGAAAAAACCCTCAAGCCTCGAGAACGCTTTTGGATCCACGCTTGTGACAACCACATTAGGATCACCCCACAACGCCATGTTGTCGGCCAGAACGGAAACCCTGGAGCGCATAACCTCATTGGAGACAAGGATGAAATCGTCACCGAAAGCATGACGCAGCGACGCCGCCAAATCCGAGCTCTTACCTCCTGGCGCGGCGCACAAATCCAGGACCCTGACAGGTCGGGAACAATCCTCAATTTTCGGGAGCATATCTCTGAATATGTTCCCGGCGACCATCGCCGACGAGTCCTGCACATAATAGCACCCACAGTGGAACAATGGATCCAACGTGAATTTAGGTCTTTCCCCGAGCATGAACCCGTAAGGGCTCCAAGGAACCTTTTGAATCTCCGTCATGAACTGTTCCTTTGCGAACCTTTCCGGTTCACACACCTTGAAAGGATTGACGCGGACGGACACCGAAGCCGGCTGACGGAAAGCCTCCAAGGCGACTCCGGCTCTGTCCCGCCCTATCGCCCTGGTCAGAATGTCATGAAGCTGAATGTCGTCCAGACTCCGCATCTACTGGTTTCCGCCAAGTTTCTCTTTCATCTTGCGGATGGCCTCCTCATCGATGCCGTCAGGCATCCTGCCCTCGGACATCGCAACAAGACCGTCCACCATCTTGTCCATGGCCTCGCGGATCTTTCCGCCAAGCATCATCTTCATCATCAGATTCAACTCAGCGTGGAACTCGATGTAAAAATCCGTCTTGGATGGATCGCTCGGCACAGCGTCGAAATGAAGCGAACCGCCGAACTGGAACGGCGCCCCGTTGTCGATGAACTCTATACAAGAGTACGGAGTCCGATTCTTGATCATCACTCCGATCTTGAATCCCTGAACCGTCGCCGAGATTGTGTCGTAGTCTGCCTCGATTTCCCCTCTTTTCTCCTCCGGGAGGAACTGAAGGAAATTACGCATGTCCACAAAGGCCATGTACAGTTCGAACGGCTGTTTTGAGACCAAGCCGTGTTTGCTCTTTATTTCCGTAGCCATATCTATCCGTTATTTGTTCCATTCCGACGGGTTCCGCCTCCACTGGCGCAAAACCTCGACATCCGACTCCTTGACATATCCTGTGGCCGTGGCCTCCTCTATCAGGGCGTCATAGCATGAGAGAGTCTTCAATTTGACGCCCTCCTCCTCGAAGCGCCTGGCGGCAATGTCAAATCCATAAGTGAATATGGCTACCATTCCCAGCACCTCGGCGCCGGCGTCACGCAAGGCCTTCACCGCCGCAAGACTGCTCATCCCGGTCGAGATGAGATCCTCGATCACAACCACCTTGGAGCCTTTCGGAAGGACACCTTCTATCTGCGAGCCGGTCCCGTGATCCTTCGGTTTAGGACGCACATAGACAAACGGCTTCCCCATCCTGTCGGCGGCCAGCACTCCGTGGGCGATCGCCCCGGTGGCCACTCCGGCCACAATCCCGGCCTCAGGGCACTCCTTCAACGCCGCCTCCGCAAGCCAACCGGCGACCTTCGAACGCAGTTCCGGATCGGAAAGAATCCTGCGGTTATCGCAGTAAATAGGTGAATGCCAACCTGAAGCCCAAGTGAAAGGCTCATCCGGCCGAAGCAACACGGCTTTTATCCCAAGAAGTTCAGAAGCCAGTTTTCTGTCCACGTTTTCCATATTCATTGAAAATGATTGTTAACTTTGCACATGGAAGCCGCCAAATACAACTTCCTAACTTACAAAGATAATAGTTTTACTCCAATATTCACGGGATGCACAAGATTTACCTTGAAAAGAGATGCATGATCATCTGCTCGCCGGACGAGCAGGCGCTGGCGGATCCGAACTCTGTCGAACTCCACCTCGGAGACAATCCGGACATCACGGCCCTTGTGAACATGTTCGAGACATCGGAGACCCTGGCAAGAATCTACATTCCTACGGAAAACATTGAAAACACCTACCGGGAATTCTGCTTCAGGTTCAAGGAGGTCAACGCCGCCGGAGGATTGGTGTCAAACCGGAGGGAGGACGTGCTTCTGATAAGCCGTAACGGGCTGTGGGACCTGCCCAAAGGCCATCAGGAAGCAGGAGAGGACATCCGCGTGACCGCCCTGAGGGAAGTCCAGGAAGAGACCGGCGTGGGCGAACTGGAACTAAGGGGGCTCATCTGCATCACCGACCACTGCTACCGCCGTGACGGAATATGGCATCTCAAGCACACGTGGTGGTACGACATGCTCTACACCGATCCGGTGAACCTGACACCTCAACGGGACGAGGACATCACAAAGGCCGCATGGGTCGCCAGATCCGGTCTCTCTCCCTACCTGAAAAACACCTATCCGTCCATCGTGGAAGTGTTCCGGGAGGCCAGGATATAGGATATTAACGGATTGTGAAACTTTTCGTGCGCCGATGACGTATATTATAAGATTGACTGTAATGATTGTTATCGAATATGAAACTTTCACAATTCCAATTCCTTCTTCCGAAGGAGCGTGTGGCTCAGGAGCCTACCAGATGGCGTGACGAATGCAGGCTGATGGTTGTCCACAAGGACACCGGCGAGATAGAACACAAGATATTCAAAAACATCATAGACTATTTCGGCAAAGGAGACGCTTTCGTGTTCAACGACACAAAGGTGTTCCCGGCTCGTCTTTACGGCAAGAAAGAGAAGACCGGAGCCGACATCATGGTGTTCCTCCTCAGGGAGCTCAACCGTGAACAGCACCTTTGGGATGTGATCGTGGATCCGGCCAGGAAAATCAGAATCGGCAACAAACTTTACTTCGGTGATGATCAGAGCCTTGTGGCCGAGGTCATCGATAACACCACGTCCAGAGGGCGCACCCTGCGTTTCCTCTACGACGGGCCTTACGAAGAATTCAAGAAATCACTCTTCGGACTCGGAGAGATTCCTGTCCCGAAATGGGTCAAGTCAAAGATCTCCCCTGAGGACAATGAGAACTACCAGACGATCTTCGCGAAGAACGAGGGTGCGGTGGCGGTTCCGGCCGCAGGCACGCATTTCAGCCGGGAATTATTCAACATGATGATTCTCAAGGACATCAACAAAGCCTTCATCACCGAGCACATGGGCATAGGGCAGTTCCGCAGGGTTGATGTGGAGGATCTGTCCAAGCACAGGATGGACTCGGAAAGGCTCATCATAACCGACGAGGCATGCCAGATCATCAATAAGGCCAAGAACGGAGGCCACAAGGTTCTGGCCGTGGGCACCACCGTGCTCAGGGGACTCGAGACCTATGTGACCACCACACACGAGGTCAAGCCTTACGACGGTTGGACGAACAAGTTCATCTTCCCTCCTTACGAGTTCTCGGTGCCTGACGCAGTGGTCTCCAACTTCCACCTTCCGGAGTCAACCATGCTTATGGCCGTGGCCGCCTTCGGTGGCTTCGACCACATCATGAATGCCTATCAGGTCGCCCTCGACGAAGGCTACCGCTTCGGCCCTTACGGAGACGCCATGCTGGTTGTTTAACGGCCGGCACCGCGCCTCGGCATCCCTACTTTTTCGCGCAGCAGTGCTGGAGAAGATCAACCGTGATGAATCCGTCACATTCAAGGATTGTGGCGAGCCTGGTGACACGGCTGTAGGTCCATTTCAGTTTTTGGCACAACTCGTCTATGGACACGCCTCGCCGAGATTTTATCAACGAAGCCAATTTGACGACATCTTCATATTCATCATCAGGCAATTGTCCTCTGTAATATGATTCCACCTGAGCCTTGAAATCCGATTTGAGGTTCAGGTCAGTCTGTCCCAACCCAAGTTTGGCCATCAACTCGCCGAGATCCCCTATCTGCTCGGCCACGTTCTCCCTGATGAGCAGATTGCAGCCTTGGGAGACCGGATCGTCAATCCTGCCGGGCAATGCGTAAACATCCCGACCATAAGAAGCCGCCAGACGGGCCGTCATCATGCCGCCGCCCCTGATTTTGGACTCAACGAGAATCGTGGCCCTGCATATTCCAGCGATTATCCTGTTGCGGCGCAGGAAGTTGAGCCTCACTGCCGCCGTGCCTGGAGGGTAATCCGTGACCAAGGCGCAACCCGGAGTCGACGCTATCCTCTCACCGACATCTTTGTTCCGGAACGGATACAAATCGTCTATCCCGGTGGCCATCACCGCCACAGTCGGAAGACCGCAATCCAGCGCCGTCCTATGGGCGGCGACATCCACCCCTAACGCCAAGCCACTGACAATCAAAGGTTTGATCCTGGATTTAGACATCGACTCCACTATCCTGTGACACCAATCCTTTCCATAGCAAGTCAATCCTCTCGTGCCGACAATGGCAATCTGCGGAATCCCTTCGAAGACATCCCGAGGACGAGACACACCTTTATAATAAAGTCCGATAGGAGGGTCATCGCACTCCATGAGAAGAGCCGGATAGCCCTCCTCCCCTATTCCAAGGAAAGCGCCCCCCTCCCTCTCCAGCCACTCCAACTCCATCGCCGCCGATTCAAAGGCGCTGCCTGTGATCAGCGGAGCGTACTTGAGCCTTGAACACACGCCCAATGTTCCGGCCACCTCACCAGGCTCATTAAAGACAGCCACAGCACTGCCCAAAGTCTCCACAAGCCTCAGACCTATCCTAGGCTCGAATCCAAAAATCCTGTTGAGGGCGCAAAGCGCGGCCCTCTCCTCAAATGTAACCTCCATA
>ERZ808240.2500-NODE-2500-length-19850-cov-33.851730_pt1 | contig 19850 bp, 16 predicted proteins | sample MGYA00521084_ERZ808240 | MGnify/ENA primary metagenome ERZ808240 (study PRJEB31516, sample SAMN03275571) | gut metagenome | biome: mammalia-associated habitat; material: feces | host: Papio cynocephalus | place: Kenya | collected 2012-08-06 ...
ATGGATGCGGAGTATGCGGCTAAGTATGTCTCTGAGGACTATGCCGAATGGGCCGGACGATATGTCAAGAACGCCTACGACTCATCCCTTGCGCCTGACGCGCCTACCCTTGACATCGACATCTGCATGATGCTCAAGTCTCAGGGCAAGGCGTTCAGGATTGAAAAGCACGTCCACACCTATCCGCACTGCTGGAGAACCGACAAGCCGGTGCTCTACTACCCTCTTAACTCATGGTTCATCAGAACCACTGCGGTGAGGGAGCGGATGATGGAACTGAACGACACGATTGTCTGGAAGCCGGAATCCACCGGAACCGGACGCTTCGGCAAGTGGCTTGAGAACATCCAGGACTGGAACCTCAGCCGCAGCCGCTACTGGGGAACTCCGCTGCCTATATGGCGCAGCGAGGACGGAAAGGAGGAGAAGTGCATAGGTTCCGTGAAGGAACTCTATGCTGAAATCGAAAAGGCCGTCGCCGCAGGAATCATGGGCTCCAACCCTCTGAAGGACAAGGGATTCTCTCCGGTGGATATGTCCAAGGAAAACTATGACAGGATTGACCTTCACAGACCTTATGTCGATAACATATTTCTTGTTTCTCCATCGGGAAAGAAGATGACTCGTGAGACTGACCTCATCGACGTGTGGTTTGACTCCGGAGCCATGCCTTATGCTCAGGAGGGTCTCCGCAATCTTGGAAGCAAGGACTTCGGATGCACGGCCGACTTCATAGCCGAGGGAGTCGATCAGACACGCGGGTGGTTCTACACTCTCCACGCCATTCACACCATGGTGAGCGACTCGTGCGCTTTCCGTCGCGTGATTTCCAACGGACTGGTGCTCGACAAGGACGGCAACAAGATGAGCAAGAGGCTCGGAAACGCCGTGGATCCGTTCGGACAGCTTGACAAATACGGCGCTGACGCCCTCCGGTGGTATATGCTCACGAACTCGCAGCCTTGGGACAATCTCCGCTTCGACGAGGCGGGCGTTGACGAGGTCCGCAGGAAGTTCTTCGGGACATTATATAATACATATTCGTTCTTCGCTCTCTATGCCAATGTCGATGGCTTCGACCCGTCAGTCGGGCAGATTCCCTACTCGGAGCGTCCGGAGCTTGACAGGTGGATAATCTCCCTGCTCAACACGCTCGTGAAGGATGTCGTCGCCGCCTACGAGGACTATGACGTGACTCAGGCCGGCCGTCTCATTCAGACCTTTGTCTGCGACCACTTGAGCAACTGGTACGTGCGCCTGGGCAGAAAGCGTTTCTGGGGAGGCACGATGGATGCGGACAAGCTTTCGGCCTACCAGACCCTGCATGAGGTTCTTCTTTCCGTTTCAGAGCTCGCCGCCCCTATTGCGCCGTTCTTTATGGACAGGCTCTACCTCGACCTCACTGGAGGGGAGGACGGAGAGTTCCGCTCGGTTCACTATGTTCCTATGCCTCAGTACAATGAGGCCGTTGTGGATAAGGATCTTGAGGAGAGGATGGAACTTGCGCAGAGGGCGTCGTCGATGGTGCTCGCGCTCCGTCGCAAGGTGAACATCAAGGTCCGCCAGCCGCTCTCCAAGCTCGTCATCCCTGTGCTGAACGACAAGGTGAAGGAACAGCTCGAGAAGGTGAAGTCTCTGCTTCTCGGAGAGGTGAACGTGAAGGACGCCGAGTTCATCCATGACACCGCCGGCATCATAACGAAGAAGATAAAGCCGAACTTCAAGACTCTCGGCAAGATTTACGGCAGGCAGATGAAGGAGATTGCGGCGGCGTTCCCTCAGCTTTCGCAGGAGACCATCGCGGCAATCGAGGCTTCGGATGAATACACGCTGAGCCTTCCTTCGGGCGACGTCGTCCTGAAGAAGGGGGACTACGAGATCACTTCCGAGGATATGCCGGGCTGGCTCGTGGCGAGCGACGGCCCGCTCACTCTCGCTCTCGACATCACAGTCACCGATGAACTCCGCCGCGAGGGCATTGCGCGCGAACTCATAAACAGGATTCAGAATCTCCGCAAGGACAGCGGGTTCGAGGTCACGGACAGGGTCCGCGTGGGCATATTCACGGATGTTCCGGAGTACAGGGCGGAAATTGCCGATGCCTTGTCTGCTTACGCCGACTATGTGGCGTCGCAGACCCTCGCTGTCAGCGTCACCATGGCTGATGCCCCGGCGGGTTCGGATGTCGAATGGGGCGAGGGTACCGTTAACATCGACGTCGAAAAGATATAAACCAGCATTAACTTACATATTATGTCAGAGGAAAAGAAAACCAATGAGCCTGAAGTACAGGTCCGTTACAGCGACGAGGAACTGCAGGAGTTCAAACAGATAATTCTTGAGATGCTCGCCAAGGCGAAAGAGGAGTACAACACCCTGCGTGCAGTTGTCACGCACTCGTCAAGCAACGACATCGGCGACACGTCCCCTACGTTCAAGGGGCTTGAGGAGGGAGCCTCGGCTCTCTCGAAGGAGGAGGCCGGCCAGCTCGCGCAGCGCCAGTACAAGTTCATCCAGAACCTTGAGGCGGCTCTCGTGCGCATCGAGAACAAGACCTACGGCATCTGCCGCGTCACCGGCAAGCTCATCCCCAAGGAGAGGCTTCGTCTCGTGCCGCACGCGACGCTGACGGTAGAGGCCAAGGAGATGCTGAACAAGAAACAGTAGGCGTTCTCTATGAAGTTCAGAATGTCCAAGGGCAGGTGGCTCATAGTTTTGGGCGTTGCCCTCGTTGTCATAGATCAGGTTATCAAGATACTCGTCAAGACGAACATGACCCTTGGCGAGCATTTTGACGTCATCGGCGACTGGTTCAAGATTTATTTCATCGAGAATGAGGGGATGGCGTTCGGAATGAAGTTCGGAGGTTGGTTCGGCAAGCTTCTTCTCTCGTTGTTCAGGATAGTGCTTTTCAGCGTCCTCGTCTGGTGGATTAACAAATTGTGCAGACGTCCTTCGACTCCTACAGGAGTGCTCGTGGGGCTCACTCTCATCACGGCTGGGGCTCTCGGAAACATCTTCGACTGCTTCTTCTACGGCCTTGTCTTTTCGGAGTCAACGCCTTACGAGGTCGCTTCATTCGGAGGACATTACGCCCCTTTCCTTTTCGGGAAAGTGGTGGATATGTTTTATTTCCCGCTCATCGACACGACCTGGCCCGACTGGATGCCGTGGATAGGCGGCCGCCCGTTCAAGTTTTTCGAGCCGGTGTTCAATTTCGCGGACAGCTGCGTGACGGTCGGCACGTTCTACCTGATTTTCTTCCAGTACAAGTTCTTTGCACAGGACGGCAACACCGTTCCGGCAGACGGCGTCTCCTCATCATCGCAGGACGCTCCGGCGGAGGGCAGACGCAAAAAGTAGCAAAAAAAGCGAAAAAATATTTGCAGAGTGTTTCTTTTTTCCTACCTTTGCAGTCCTTTCTGAAAGCAAGGTCCGAAAGTTTCTCTCTGAGAGTTTCTTTAAGGCCGCTCTGAAAGGAAGTAAAGTCTGAAAAAGATTCAGGAGAGTTGGCCGAGTGGTTTAAGGCGGCAGTCTTGAAAACTGTTGAGGTGAAAGCCTCCGGGGGTTCGAATCCCTCACTCTCCGCAAAGACCTGAAAATCAGGGAGTCGCCCTCGCGAAAGCGAGGGCGTTTTGTGAAAAAGGAGGTCGCCGTTGAGAGCCTTGCTCTCATAAGGCGGTCTCCTTTTTCACAAAACCACACCCCTCAAAGGGTGTGAGACTCCCTTTGCCTTGCCGCCGCCTTTGCAAGGGCCTCGCCGGCAAGGCAAAGGGAACCGCGCCCAAAGGAAGCGAATCCCTCACACAAAATTCACGCGGAAGCGGCGGCGGTAGTCCTTGGGGGACATCCCGACCTCGCGGAGGAACATGGCGGAGAAATAGGAACTGTCGCCGAAGTTGAGGTTCCAGGCCACTTCCTTGATGCTCATCGACGACTCGGCGAGCAGCCGGCAGGCCTCCTGAATGCGCAGAGCCATCAGGTAGCGGGCGGGGGAGATTCCCATACATTCCCGGAACTTCTTGCGGAACCACGAATAACTCATCCCGGCCTCCTTCGCTATGTCCTCAAGGTCAAGCTCTTCGGTGAACCTTTCCCTCATCAGCGACTTCGCGGTGTCAATACGGCCCGAGGCGTAGTCCGATGACGAGGCCTTGTTCGTGTCGTGATAGATCGCGAGGCCGAGAAGCATATTCACCGTTCCCGCGAGATACTGCTGGTAGGTCGCCTTCTCCTGGACGGCAATCTGAATCGCGTCGCTGTAGAGCGAGACAATGTCCTCGCGCACGCCGACGCGATAGACCGTCTTGTCGAGAAACCCGTGCCTGAGCCTTTCCTCGATGACCGCTCCCTGAAACCCTATCCAGTATTCCTCCCATCCCGTTTCCCTGTCCGGAAGGTAGCTGTGCCAGACGCCGGGACGCAGCAGAATCATATCGCCGCAGTTTATCGCGGTGCATCCCCCGTCCGCGTCGTACATCAGCCCCCTCCCCGAATGGATGTAGAGAAGCTGCCAACTGCCGAGCACCCGTCCCTTGTTCACGTCGAAATAGAACCCCTCCGGATGCTTTTCCGCCGGCGGGTAGCTCGCATAGCCCTTTTCGACCACCTGCGTACCCACCGTGTTCACCGTGATTCCCCACTGCTCGTCCTTCTTTCCGCTGAGGAGATATTTTATGCTCTGAACATTTTTCATCTTTCGGAGATATGAATACATCGGCGAATATAATGAATAAAATCAAAAATCAACATTTTAATGCCATAATAATGATATGAAAATGCCGGGGAATACCTTATTTTGCGAAGATAATCCCTAATCGGGGTTATGGGTTTGGACATAATAATAGACACTATATGGCATCGTTGGCGATAGACCTCGGCGCGACAAGCGGCCGCATCGTGCTCGGAAAATATACCGGGAACGGCATTCAAATGACTGAGATACACCGGTTTCCTAACAATATAATCAAAGTCTGCGGACGCAGCTACTGGGACTTGTGGGGGCTGTGGAACGAGATTGTCGCGGGGCTTCGCAAGGCCGCCTCTTCCGGCGAGCGGATTGAGTCGGTCGGAGTCGATACCTGGGGCGTGGATTTCGTGCTTCTCGGCGCGGACGGACATATTCTCGCACAGCCGCGTTCCTACCGTGACGACTACACCTCGGGAATGCCGGAGAAATTCTTCGGACTCGTCCCGCGCAAGGAACTCTACCGCAGGACCGGCATCCAGATTATGAACTTCAACACGGTCTTTCAGCTCTTCGCCATGAGGCAGGAGGGAAATTCCGCCCTTGAGGCCGCCGAGGGACTGCTTTTCATGCCGGATGCGATTTCCTATATGCTTTCCGGTGAGCGTGTCTGCGAATACACCATACTTTCCACCTCCGCGCTGATGGCTCCGGAAACGCACGGCTTTGACGAGGGCATCCTCGCCGCCGCCGGAGTGGACCGCAGCCTTTTCGGCAGGCTCGTGATGCCCGGGGAGGTGATAGGCACGCTCACGGATGAGGTCGCCTTGGAAACGGGACTCGGGAAAATCCCCGTGATTGCCGTCGCCGGGCATGACACGGGTTCGGCCGTCGCCGCCGTGCCTGCAACGGACGGGAACTTCGCCTACCTCAGTTCGGGAACATGGTCTCTGATGGGGGTCGAGACCCCATCGCCGATTGTCACCGACAAGTCCTTTGAAATGAACTTCACGAACGAGGGCGGAGCCGAGGGCAACATCCGCTTCCTCAAGAACATAACCGGAATGTGGCTGCTGGAGAGATGCCGCGCATCGTGGAAAAAGGCCGGGAGGGAATACGGCTATCCGCAGATTGTCGCGATGATGGGGGACGCCTCCCCGTTCCGCAGCATGATTGACCCCGACGACGCGTCCTTCGCCAATCCGGAGGATATGCCTTCTGCCATTCGGGAATACTGCCTTTCCCATGGGGAGCCGGAGCCTTCGTCGGACGCGGAGTTCATCCGCTGCATCTTCGAGTCTCTCGCCCTGAAGTATCGCCTTGTGCTCGGCAGGCTGAAGGAGCTCTCCGGCAAGGATATAGAGCGCCTGCACGTAATCGGCGGCGGTTCCCTGAATGCGGAACTGAACGGGATGATTGCCGCCTCGCTCGGGATTCCGGTGATTGCAGGACCGGCCGAGGCCACCACCGCAGGCAACCTCATGGCACAGTTCGTCGGGCTCGGGCTTGCCGGCTCCATGGCCGGGATGCGCGGGGCGCTTGCCTCCGACTCCTCCCTCCGCCGCTTCGAACCGGAGAATACCGAGGTCTGGGACGAGGCCTACGCCCGCTTTGAGAAAATTCTCTGTCACCGAGCGTAACTGAGCCTTCCGGCTGTCATTTCGAGCGGAGCGAAGTGGAGTCGAGAAATCTGAAAAACAAAAATGAAAATAAACATAAAAATATAAACAATGAAACAGGAACTCATAAACAAGGCATACGAAATCGCCAAGGAACGCTATGCCGAATTCGGAATCGACACTGAAAAGGTGCTCGCGCAGCTTCAGGACTTCCATCTCAGTATGCACTGCTGGCAGGCCGACGACGTCAAGGGCTTCGAGGTGCAGGCCGGCGCTCTCTCGGGAGGTATTCAGGCCACAGGCAACTATCCGGGAGCGGCGCGCAACATCGACGAGCTCCGCGCCGACATCCTCAAGGCCAAGAGCCTCATCCCGGGAACGCACCGCCTCAACCTCCATGAGATTTACGGAGACTTTCAGGGCAAGGTCGTCGATCGTGACGAGGTCACTCCGGAGTACTTCCGGAGCTGGATTGAGTGGGGCAGGGAGCACGACACTAAGCTCGACTTCAACTCCACGTCGTTTTCGCACCCTAAGAGCGGCAACCTCTCTCTCTCCAACCCGGACAAGGGAATCCGCGACTTCTGGATTGAGCACACGAAGCGCTGCCGCGACATCGCGGACGCCATGGGCAAGGCTCAGGGCGACCCGTGCATCATGAACCTCTGGGTTCATGACGGCTGCAAGGATGTTTCCGTCAATCATTATCTCTACCGCAGTCTCCTCAAGGACTCCCTTGACAGGATTTTCGCCGAGAAGAAGGACAACATGAAGGACTGCATCGAGGGCAAGGTCTTCGGCATCGGTCTCGAAAGCTTCACCGTAGGCTCCCATGATTTCTACACCGCCTATGCCGCGCAGAACGGCAAGATTCCGACCATCGACACCGGCCACTACCACCCGACCGAGAGCCCGGCCGACAAGGTCTCCGCGCTCCTGTGCTTCGTGCCGGAGCTCATGCTCCATGTCAGCCGCCCTATCCGCTGGGACTCCGACCATGTCACCATCATGGACGACGGCACCGTGGAGCTCTTCTCCGAGATTGTCCGCGCCGGAGCCCTTGACCGCGTCCACTACGGGCTCGACTACTTCGACGGCGCGATGAACCGTGTAGGTGCTTATGTCATCGGCTCCCGCGCGGCACAGAAGTCAATGCTCCGCGCCCTCCTCGAACCTAAGGAACTGATTTCCAAATACGAACTTGAAGACCGCCATTTCGAGGTCCTCGCCCTTGAGGAGGAATGCAAGTCCCTTCCATGGAACGCCGTCTATGACGAGTTCTGTCTCCGCAACGACGTCCCTGCCGGCAGCGATTTCATCGCCGAGGTTCAGAAATATGAAGCCGAGGTAACATCTAAAAGGTAAAACCTCAGAAAAAGCGGCTTGCTGCGTTACGTTCCTCGATGAAATCCTCACAACCATCAGGTTGCTGCGGTTTCATCTTCGTCGCAAGCCTTGCAATCCATCTTTTTCTGCAATTTTACCAACATAACCAAATAATAAAAGGCTTCCGCAATCCGACCTGAAGCTGTAAAAATCCTGATAAAAAGATGAATATAGTAATAGGACTGATAATAATCGCGTTCGGAAGCTTCTGCCAGTCAAGCTCATACGTGCCGATAAAGAAGGTGCGGGAGTGGAGCTGGGAGAGCTTCTGGCTCGTGCAGGGCATGTTCGCGTGGATAGTTTTTCCGCTGCTCGGCGCCCTTCTCGCCGTCCCTCAGGGCAGTTCCCTCTCAGAAATCCTCGGCGCGGACTCCTCGGCGGCACTCAAGGCGATGGGCTTCGGCGCTCTCTGGGGCGTGGGCGGGCTCACTTTCGGCCTGAGCATGCGCTATCTCGGCGTGGCTCTCGGACAGTCGCTTTCTCTGGGTCTTTGTGCCGCCGTGGGGACCCTGCTGCCTGCGCTCGTCTCGCATGAGGACCTCTTCCATGGCGGCGGGCTCATCCTGCTGCTCGGGGTGTGCCTGACCATAGCCGGCATCGCCGTCATCGGATATGCCGGGGCCCTGCGCTCCCGTCAGATGAGCGAGGAGGACCGCAGGAAGGCCATCAAGGACTTCGCCCTCACCAAGGGGCTTCTCATCGCCGTGCTCGCCGGAGTGATGTCGGCCTGCTTCAGCCTCGGACTTGAAGCCGGAAAGACTCTGCAGGTCAGCGGAATGAAGCCGCTCTTCGCCACTCTCCCCGCCACGCTGATGGTCACCCTCGGCGGATTCGTCACGAATGCGGCGTATTGCCTCTGGAAGAATTTCCGCAACCGCACATTTTCCGACTACGCCGACACGAAGGCGCTCGGGAACAACCTCCTCTTCTGTGCCCTCGCCGGCCTGCTCTGGTACAGCCAGTTCTTCGGCCTCGGCGTAGGCAAGTCATTCTTTGAGGAAGGCTCCGTGGTGATGAAGTTCTCATGGTGCATACTCATGGCACTGAACGTGATATTCTCGAATGTCTGGGGCATAGTCCTCAAGGAATGGAAGGGCTCCGGCAAAAAGACGGCCTCCGTGCTCGTCTGCGGCCTCCTGCTCCTTGTCTTCTCCCTTATATTCCCTAATTTGTTTTAGAAATGAAAAACTCCGTACTTGAAAACCGCCCCGAACTGAGGCGTGAGATTGAAAAGGTCGCCGAAGTCGCCGGCTATCTCTGGGAAAAGGGATGGGCCGAGCGAAACGGCGGAAACATAGTCGTGAACGTCACCGAATATGTCGATGACCGGATGAGGGCGCTGCCGGCCATAGCTCCTAAGGTGCCGATGGTTCAGAAACTCCCGAACCTCAGGGACTGCTGGTTCTTCTGCAAGGGCACCAACCGCAGGATGCGCGACCTCGCCCGCTTCCCGATGGAGAACGGCTCCATAATCCGCATCTGCGACGACTGCGAAAGCTACGAAATCGTCGCCGACAACCCGGTGAAGCCAACCTCCGAACTGGCTTCCCACCTTGCCATGCACTCGCTCATGATAGAGCGCGGGAACGGCTACAAGGCCTCCCTGCACACCCATCCGATAGAGCTCGTCGCCATGACCCATCACCGCCCGTTCCTCGCGAAGGATGTGCTCACCAGGCTCCTCTGGTCCATGATTCCGGAGACACGCGCATTCTGTCCTAAGGGCCTGGGCATCATCCCCTACGAGATGCCGTCTTCCGCCGCCCTTGCCGACGCCACGGTCGCTCAGCTTGACGAATACGATGTCGTGATGTGGGAAAAGCACGGCGTATGTGCCGTCGGACCGGAAATCGGTGAGGCCTTCGACCAGGTGGATGTCCTGAACAAGGCCGCCCTCATCTACGAGGCCTCCCGCAACATGGGCTTCGAGCCCGAGGGCATGACAGACGCCCAGATGGACGAACTGAAGGTCGCCTTCAACCTATAGCTGCTTTTTTGCGGAAAATTTCTATATTTGCAGAATGTATGTGTTAACGCAAACATTCAATTGCAGATGAAAAAAATGAAAGACTTTGCCTCGGGGGCTCTGTTTCTGATGTCAGCCGCAGCGCTGCTTGCCGGATTTCCGTCCTGCGAGCCTCAGACGCAGCCCCGTACTGCCCCTGAAGATCCCGATCCCGTGATTGACCCTCCGACTCCGCCGGGACCGGGGTCTGAACCTGAGGAAACGGTGATATATTACGACAACCTCGACAAGGAGAAATCCGCCTCAAACGGCAATTATTTCAACACATGGACTGCCTGCCGCGACATGGAGGGTACGGGAATATCCGATGTGGCGTACGACGGATTCTACACCTCCGTCCGCAGCGACTTCGAATCAAGGAACTATCCCGGTGCGTCCGGCATGAACGGGGTCTATTACAGCAAGGACGGCGGTCAGGCCTACATTCAGGTGAAGAACATCTCCCTCCCGTCGGATGTCCGTACATACAAGCTCAGCGTCGGCCTTCACAATCCGGATGTGGGCAACACGGTCATTTCCGGACAGACATTCAGCATCGGCATCGCTGATGAGGAGTCCGTGTCCGCAGAATACAGGGAACTGCCGTTCGAGGTGACGCGGTATGCGAAGTGGAGCTATGCGACCGCCGTGTTCGAGATTACCTCGGCCGAGACGGAGCACATATCAATTCAGATAAAGAGCCTTGTGGCGAAGGGACGCTCCGACGACCTCAGGCTGGTGACCACGACGGAAACGCCTGAGCACGGCTTCGGCTTCATCCATCGCGAAGACCCTGTCCCTGAAGCGAAGGACTATATCGAGCGCCCGCAGACAGTCAAGGCAAGCGCCGACTACAAATATGTCGACCATCGCGGGACGACCTACCGGACAAAACAGGAGGTCCGCAACTACGAGGCCTGCTACGACATCCGCCGCCACAACCCGATGTGGGTGGCTTTCCCTTGCCACGAAATTTACGATGAGGGAAACAAAGTGAGGCCGGCCGGAGCCGACCCGTGGAGACCGGATCCTGCATTCAAGGACGGGGAGCAGTCCATAATCTATGCAGATGACTGGGACAGCTGGCCGAATAACACTTACCGCTATTGGGGCGGCGTGTCTGACGGCACTTTCACGAAGAGAGGCCATCTTCTCGGTTCAGCCGACCGAGGAGCGGGAAACTCAAAGGTGCTGCTTGACCTGAACGTGCAGACTTTCTATCCTACCAACATCGCTCCGGAGCTCTATCTGAACGACACGGGCGGCGATAATTACGATGCAACGCACTGGGGGCTTGTCGAGCGCCATCGGCAGGACTATTGGGTCTGCTCGGACACCCTTTATGTCGTGATAGGCTGCGCCTACGAGCATGAGAACTGGAAGGTCGATGACAACGTGAGCGGAAAGAAAAAGTTTGACGGTTCCAAACCTTGTATCATGCCGACCGCCCGCTATCTTGTCGCTCTGCGCACCAAGTCCGGGAACACTCGCAAGCCTATATATGAATGCTCCTCCGACAAACTTATGGCCATAGGCTTCTGGTTTCCGCAGCGCTTCGACAAGACGACGCTCTCGACCCTCCCGCCGCTCGCGGACTATATTTGTTCCGTCTCCGAAATTGAGGAGAAAATCGGCGGCGAGTTCAGCTTCTTCCCTCTGGCCCCGGAAGGGGTCAAGGACAGCTACAGCATCGGTGACTGGCCGGGACTTGCGGACATTGCAAGGTGATTTTTTTGTACCTTTGGGGGATTTTTGAATGTAACAAAGTTTATAAGGCTATGGATCTTTGGCTTATCTGGATGTTGGCGGCACTGCTGCTCTTTCTTGTGGAAATCTTCACGCCGGGCTTCGCGGCGGCCTGTCTTTCAATCGGCTGTCTCTTCAGCTGCGTGCTGGCGGCGATCGCTCCCGACACGCTAAACTGGCAGATCGGACTTTTTGTCGTCGGCTCCCTGCTCTCCTTCGTCTTTGTCCGTCCGTTTGCACTGAAGGTGCTTTCAAGGCGTGCCGACCGCAAGGGCGGATACAAATCGAATATGGAGAGCCTTATAGGGCGCGAAGCCACGGTCATCGAGACCATTCCGGCGGAGGACGCGGGGCGCGTGAAGATTGACGGCGACGAATGGCAGGCGGTGCTTGCGCGCGAGGACGACAACGAGCCGAGGCGGGACGTGCCGGTGGGGGCGAAGGTCATAATCGTGTCTTATGACAGCATAATCCTGACTGTCCGGACGAAGAAGGCGGAGGCCGCGAAATAGGGTATATCCTCATGGCGATTTCGTACGACTTCGATGATATACACGAAATATGAAAAATACACATAATTAAAATTTACGGAATATGTTGTCAGCAGGAACCATCGTTCTCATTGTAATCGCGGCAATCGTCGTGATTTACATCCTTCGGGGTATAAAGATTATCCCGCAGTCGGAAACCCGTGTCGTCGAGCGGCTCGGAAAGTTTGACAGGGTGCTCAGCCCCGGAATCCAGATCATCTGGCCAATCATCGACAAGGCCAAGGTTGTCACCTCGCGCAAGGTCGTGACTTCGGCGTTCGGGGGAGAGCCCATCGTGAAGATGACCAACTCGTCCGTCATTGACCTCCGCGAGCAGGTCTATGACTTCCCGAAGCAGACGGTGATTACGAAGGATAACGTCAGCACGCAGATTAACGCGCTTCTCTATTTCCAGATTGTGGATGCGAAGAAGTCCGTCTATGAGATTGACAACCTTCCGAATGCAATCGAAAAGCTCACTCAGACGACCCTGCGTAACGTCATCGGAGAACTTGAACTCGACGAGACGCTCACGTCCCGTGACACCATCAACTCGAAGCTCCGTGCCGTGCTTGACGACGCCACGAACAAGTGGGGCGTGAAGGTGAACCGCGTCGAGCTTCAGGACATCACCCCGCCGGACAGCGTGCGCGAGTCCATGGAGATGCAGATGCAGGCCGAGCGTATGAGGCGCGCCGAGATTCTCCGCGCCGAGGGAGAGAAGAAGTCCGCCATTCTCAAGTCCGAGGGCGACAAGGCTTCCGAAATCAATAATGCCGAGGCCGAGAAGACCGCGCAGATTCTCCGCGCCGAAGGTGAGGCGCAGGCAAAGGTGCTTCAGGCTCAGGCCGAGGCCAATGCAATCAGGCTGGTTGCCGAGGCGGTCGCTTCAGCAAAGACTGACCCTGCCGCCTATATGCTGGCCGTAAAGTACATAGACACCCTCAAGGAGATGGTCAGCGGGAAGGACAACAAGACTGTCTATCTGCCTTACGAGGCTTCCAATATGCTTTCCTCGCTGGGCAGCATTAAAGATATCTTCAGTAAATAATTTTACTGAGAAACAGGGCGGTGCCGGGGACAGACTCTCCGGCACCGCTTCGTTTTCCGGAGGCCATGAGGGCTGCGACGGACTCGGCGCTGCGGCGGCCGCGTCCCACATCCACGAGAGTGCCCACCACGGCGCGGACCATGTTGCGCAGGAAGCGGTTCGCCTCAATCGTGAACACGAGGTAGCGCCCGTCGTCGGGGAATCCGAGCTGCGTGACGTGAGCGGGGATGTAGCGCGACCATTCCGCGCGGAGCACGTTGCAGACGCTCGTCGCATTGCCTCCCCCGACCTTCTCGAAGCAGCTGAAGTCGTGCTCCCCGAGAAGCAGCCTCGCCGCCCTGTTCATCGCGTCGATGTCGAGCGGCCAGGGGCATCTCCATGAGAAGGATTCGGCGAACGGGTCCTTCGCGCCGTGCAGGAAATATCGGTACTGTCTCGACTTTGCGGAAAACCTTGAGTTAAAGGGATATTCTCCTGTTCTCCCGAACTCCCCGGCATCCGTCTCGGCGATGTCGTGGACAACGATTTCCTTCCTCAAGATGGCATTTATTTTGTATAAGAAATCTCGCTTTGTCAGACGGAGCGTCTCCGGGGTCTCAAAGTCGCAGACATAGTTCACGGCGTTGACTCCGGTGTCGGTTCTGCCGGCTCCGGTGGTGTGCACCGGTCTGCCGAAAAGGATGCCCAAAGCCTTGTCAAGTTCGCCCTGCACGGTTTCCGCGTTGTTTTGAACCTGCCAGCCGCTGAGTCCCGCTCCCCTATATGATAGAGTCAAGATGTAGTGCATACACGTAATTTTGCACAAAGATATACAAAAGAAAACGAAACGATGTTTTTATCGTGGTTTTGAAAACGGATATAGACCAAAAGATATTAAAAATTTAAGATATATGGACAGTGTAAACATTAAGGAGCTCAACGACCGCATTCAGAGGGAGAGTTCATTCGTGGATATTCTCTCGATGGAGATGAACAAGGTCATCGTCGGTCAGAAACAGCTCGTCGAGAACCTTCTCATCGGTCTGCTTGCCAACGGGCACATACTTCTCGAAGGTGTGCCGGGACTTGCCAAGACCTTGGCAATCAACACCCTCGCGTCAGCCGTTGATGCAAAGTTCAGCAGGATTCAGTTCACTCCTGACCTGCTCCCTGCGGATGTGCTCGGAACAATGATATATTCCCAGAAATCCGAGCAGTTCCAGATTCGCAAGGGACCTATTTTCGCTAATTTCGTTCTCGCGGATGAAATCAACCGTTCGCCGGCAAAGGTGCAGTCGGCGCTTCTCGAAGCCATGCAGGAACGTCAGGTGACCATCGGCGAAGAGACCTTCAAGCTGCCGGAACCGTTCCTCGTGATGGCTACCCAGAACCCTATCGAGCAGGAGGGTACCTATCCGCTTCCTGAGGCTCAGCTCGACCGTTTCATGCTCAAGGTCGTCGTGACCTATCCTAAGAAGGAAGAGGAGAAGCTTATCCTCCGCATGAACAACAGCGGCGAGTTCCCGAAGGCCAATGCAGTGCTCAAGCCGGAGGACATCATCCGTGCGCGGGAGGTCGTGAGGGAAGTGTATATGGACGAAAAGATTGAAAGATATATCGTCGACATCGTTTATGCGACGAGGACTCCGGGCGAATACGGTCTCGGGAACATCGCCGGACTCATCTCCTACGGCGCGTCCCCTCGTGCCAGCATTTCCCTCGCGGCTGCTGCAAAGGCCTATGCGTTCATAAAGAGGAGGGGCTATGTGATTCCGGAGGACGTGCGCGCCGTGTGCCATGAGGTACTCCGCCACAGAATCGGGCTCACCTACGAGGCCGAGGCCGAGAATGTCTCCACCGACGACCTCATCGACCAGATTGTGAATGTCGTTGAGGTTCCGTAGGACACCGGAAATAACTTAAATCAGATTTTTGAGGTTATGCCGTTTCTGAAGAGGGTGTGCGTGCCGCGCGTATGTGACCGATGAGGATGGGTATAGGCCAAAGTGATATGCTATGACTGAAAGTGAACTGCTTAAGAAGGTTCGGAAAATCGAGATTCGGACAAAGGCTCTCTCGCATCAGATTTTTGCGGGGGAGTATCATTCCGCGTTCAAGGGACGGGGAATGGCGTTCAGCGAAGTCCGTGAGTACCAGTACGGCGACGATGTCCGAAACATGGACTGGAACGTCACCGCGAGGCTTCATTCCCCCTATGTCAAGGTGTTCGAGGAGGAGAGGGAACTCACTGTGGTTCTGCTGATTGACGCGAGCCGTTCCGAGCTTTTCGGCACTTCCGGGATGACGAAGCGGGATATGATTGCGGAGATTGCCGCGGTGCTGTCCTTCTCGGCGATTCTGAACAACGACAAGGTCGGGGCGCTGTTCTTCAGCGACCGGGTGGAGAAGTTCATCCCGCCGAAGAAGGGTCGCTCGCACCTTCTGCACATCATCCGCGAGGTGCTGGAGTTCGAGCCTCAGTCAACCGGAACGGATCTTTCCGAGGCTCTGAGGTATCTGACGAACGCGCTTAAGAAACGCTGCAACGCTTTCGTCCTTTCTGATATGATTGACGCGGATGCGGACGGAGTCCCGAGATACGAGGAGGCGCTGAAGGTGGCCGCGAACCGTCATGACCTGTCGGTCGTCGAGGTCTATGACCCGAGGGAAAAGACCATCCCGAACGTCGGACTTGTGAACATCAAGGACTCCGAGACCGGCAGGACGGCCTGGGTCGATACGGGGCGGGCGAATGTCCGCAGGCTCTATGAGGAGTGGTTCAGGGGGCTGCGCGAGGCGGAGTCGAAGATGCTGATGAAGTACAACATAGACTCGGTGAGCGTGGCTGTCAATGAGGACTATGTTCAGGCGCTGATGAGGCTTTTCCAGCAACGGTGACGTCTCCATGGGCATTTGAAGAATTGGGCAAAACATAATTTGGCTTAGATTTTTGAGGGCGGATTCGTTTTTGAAGAGGGAGCATACCGGGCGTATGTGACCGATGGGAAACGGATATGGACCAAAAAGATATACAAATAGAAAATGAAATGTAAGTTATTCATATTTGGCTTGTTGGCAACAACGCTCACGCTTCCTGCCGCTGCGCGGGCGCAGGCCGCGGTCCCCGATGCCTCGGATGTCGTGTCCAGCGACGCACCGCGGCTGCGAGGCGGCCACCTCGTGCACGGCGGGGCTCCGTTCCTTGAGCAGCTTCAGAAGCGCGACAGCATCCTTATTGCCGACCAGCTGCTCTATGGGGTGGACCTCGACGGAGTGGAGGCGGGCACGCAGTACGCCTTTCCTCCGCTGACGGACAGCACCGTGCGCGGAATCGTGTTCCTGCGCCCTTGGCAGACGGACACTCTGAAGACCTATAAGGCGAAGAAAGACCGGCCGCTCAGTTATGACCTGCGCGTCTCCACCGTCATCACGACCTTCGACGAGGGCGAGCATGAAATCGGACAGCTTCCTGTCGGGCGGCTTACCGGGGACGGTGTGGTCGACACACTTCTTTTCGACAGCGTGCGTTTCAAGGTCATGACCATGCCGGTTGACACGGCCTCATTTCAGCCGCATGACATAAAGGATGTCATCCGCTACCCTCTGACTGCGGCCGAAGTTCTGCCTTGGGTCGGACTGTTCTATCTTGTTGTCCTTCTTGTGGTTGCTGCGGTCTGTCTGGTCAAGATGCACAGAAAAAGGCTGACAGAGGAGTCGGAACGCAGGGATCCGGCGCACATCGTCGCGCTCCGCAAGCTTGACGGCTACAGGGGAGACAGGCTGTGGGCTCCGGAGAAGCAGAAGCAGTTCTATTCCGGCGTGACCGACGTGCTGCGCGAGTACATAGCCTCGCGCTACGGAATCGGTGCCATGGAAATGACTACAAAAGAGATTTTTCGCGAGATGAAGCCGAAGTTCGCCGACGGTCCCGCCGACATGAAGGCGTTGCTCCGTGACCTTGAAGGTCTCTTCGAGACGGCCGACTATGTGAAGTTCGCGAAGCACACCGCCACTGAACAGGAAAACGCCGCCGTTCTTCCGCTTGCCGTGCGCTTCGTCACCCGGACCTATCAGGACGACCTGAACGCCGGAGCGGCGGAGACCTCGGCCGATGACGGCTCTGCACAGCCTGAACCTGCGCGGCCTGAAGCTGAGCCCGGACAGGCTGCCGAGGAGCAGGCAAAAGATGACAACGACAGGTTCGCGCCTGTCCCTGATGACAAAAAGGAGGGCGAGTGATGTTTTTTGAATACCCGAAACTGCTTTGGCTCACGGTGATACCGGCTCTGCTGCTGGTTCTCTACATCCTGCGCGAGGTCTTCGGCCGTCAGGCTCACCTGCGCGTATCAACGGGCATTCCGTGGCTCAGGGCCGGACACGGCGTGAAGGAATATCTCCGTCACCTGCCGTTCGCCCTCATGATGCTTGCCATGGTCATGATAATCATCGCCATTGCCCGTCCGCGCTCTTCCGAGCAGATGGAAAAGATTGACACCGAGGGAATTGACATCGTCTTTGCGATGGATGTCTCCACGTCCATGCTCGCGCGCGACTTCAATCCCGACCGAATCAGCGCCGCCAAGGACATAGCCATCGAGTTCATATCCCAAAGGCCTTCCGACCGCATGGGAATCGTGGTCTTTGCGGGAGAGTCGTTCACCCAGTGCCCCCTCACCACCGACCGCGCGACCCTCATCAACCTGATGAAGGAAATCAGCACCGACCTGCTTGAGGACGGGACCGCAATCGGGAACGGGCTTGCGACGGCGGTAGCCCGGATGAAGGACTCGGACGCGAAGAGCCGTGTGGTGATTCTGCTCACGGACGGCGTGAACAACTGCGGGGAGATTTCTCCGGAGACCGCCGCCGAGATAGCCAAGACCTACGGAATCCGCGTCTATACCATCGGCGTCGGCGCGAACGGGACCGCTCCCTATCCGGTCATGACCCCTTGGGGCGTGGAAATCCAGAATGTCAAGGTGGAGATTGACGAGAAACTTCTCTCGCAGGTTGCCGAGACTACAGGCGGGCGCTATTTCCGCGCCACCGACAACACGAAGCTCGCTGAGATTTACTCGGAGATAAACAAGATGGAAAAGGCAAGGACGACGATAGACAGTTTCCCTGTCTATAAGGAACTGTTCGGGGTCTATGCGCTCATCGCGCTGTTCGCCCTTCTCGCCGCCTTCATCCTTCAGACTGCGGTTTTCAGAAAACTGCCATAAAATAGATTGCTTATGCTGTATTTTGCTGATGCTCAATATCTTTGGCTTCTGCTGCTCGTTCCGCTCTTTCCGGTGGCCTACGCCGTGTTCATGAAACTGCGGAAAAGGCGTGTCGCCGCTTTCGGAGAGCCGGAGCTTGTCGGGAGTCTTATGCCCTCCCGTTCCGGAGTGCGCGGCTGGTGGAAGGTCGTGCTTTTCACCATAGGCTTCGCGTTCTTCGCGGTGGGAATGGCGCGGCCGCTCATCGGGGCGAAGCTCAAGGAGCATGAGACAAAGGGAGCTGAGGTCGTCATTGCCCTCGACGTCTCAAATTCAATGCTTGCCCAGGACTACTCTCCCAACAGGCTCGAACGTGCGAAACTTGCGATTTCCCGCATCGTTGACAAGCTCCGTGACGACCGTATAGGGCTGATTGTCTTCGCCGGAAGTTCATACGTCCAACTGCCGATAACGACCGACTATGTCTCCGCGAAGATGTTCCTGAACTCAATCTCGACCGAGTCCGTCCCGATTCAGGGCACCGCGCTCGCCGACGCCATAAACACTGCCGCCCGTTCGTTCAGCGCACAGAGCGAGAAGAGCCGCGCGATAATCATCATCACCGACGGAGAGAACCACGAGGACGATCCGGTGAAGGCCGCGAGGCAGGTCGCCGAGACGGGCATAAGGATATTCACCATCGGTGTGGGCTCCCCGGAGGGCAAGCCGATTCCGCTGAAGGACGGAGGGCTGATGAAGGACCGTGACGGCAACATTGTGGTGTCACACCTCGACGAGAACGTGCTCAAGGAAATCGCATCGGCCGGGAACGGGGCATATGTGCGTGCCGGGAACACCGAGTTCGGGCTGAACCCGATAATCGACGACATAAGGAAAATGGATGCCGAGAAGTTCAGCTCCGTGGTCTTTGAGGAATATGACGAGCAGTATATGTATTTCTTCGCCCTCGCGCTCTTCTTTTTCGTCGTCGCCTGCCTCATCGGTGAAAGGAAGACGAGGTTCAGCCTGTTCGGGAAGAATAAATGAAAGCCGTTCGTAGGCAATGAATGATTGGGGATATATGATTTTTATTAAAATCCGGTGATATGGGAATGAAAGTACATATATATTATATTGTGTCGATGATGCTCGCGCTGGCCGCGCTCGCGCCTTCCGCCCTCTCTGCACAGACGGTGCGGAATGCCGCGAAGGACAGGGGGGACGTAAGGCGGGGCAACCGCGACTATCGCAAGGGCAACTACAAGGAGGCGGAGATTGACTACCGCAAGGCTCTCGTGAAGGACTCCATGTCCGTCGCCGCGAACTACAACCTCGCCGCCGACCTCTACCGTCAGGGCGACGTGCAGGGGGCGATGAAGTCAATGCAGAAGGTTGAGCAGGGTGCCGTTGAGGCCGGGTACGGAGCCGACTACTACTACAACCTCGGCGACATGGCCCTGTCTTCAAAGGATTACAAGACTGCCGTCGAAGCCTTCGCCAAGTCTCTGATTATGAGACCGGACGACCTTGACGCGAAGGAAAACTACATCTATGCCCGCAAGATGCTGGAAAATCAGCAGCAGAACGGCGGTGGCGGCGGCCAGAATGATCAGAATCAGGATAATCAGAATCAACAGAACCAG
>ERZ808240.2501-NODE-2501-length-19841-cov-13.639796_pt1 | contig 19841 bp, 13 predicted proteins | sample MGYA00521084_ERZ808240 | MGnify/ENA primary metagenome ERZ808240 (study PRJEB31516, sample SAMN03275571) | gut metagenome | biome: mammalia-associated habitat; material: feces | host: Papio cynocephalus | place: Kenya | collected 2012-08-06 ...
TCGAGCAGCTCGTCGGGCACGCGGAACGCCGTGGGGCAGCTGCCGTCGAACTTCTCGCAGTAGGCGCGCACGGCCGCGTCGCCGTTGGCACGCACGTCGTCCACGATGGTCTCGGCCGCGTCCATGACTTCGCGCGGGAGGGCGCCGGAACGCTTGATGTCAGCATCGGTGAGCTCTCGGCCACCGGTGAGGTCTACTCGAATCATGGGTTACTCCCCCTTCTCTGACGTGGCCGCCACGAGGCGATCCGCGAGGTCTCTGATACGGGCGTCGCAGCGATAGGCCGCAGGCCCGGCGAAGAAGCGCGCCGTGCACTCCATGACGTCATCAACGATGACGAGGTTGTTCTCGCGCAGCGTGGTGCCCGTGGCCGTGATGTCCACGATGCGATCGGTCATGCCCACGATGGGCCCGAGCTCGATGTTGCCGTGCAGGGCCAGGATGTCCACCTGCTGGCCGATGCGGTCGTAGTAGGCCTGCGTGATGCGCGGGTACTTCGTGGCCACGCGCATCGTGCCGCGCCACGCGTAGGCACGCTCGGCCTGGCCCGCGCGGTCGGCCGGCTCGGCCACGATGAAGCGGCAGGCACCGTAGCCCAGGTCTGCCACCTGCAGCAGGTCGAGATCCGCCTCGATGAGCGAGTCGGAGCCGCAGATGCCGCAGTCCGCACCGCCGTGGGCCACGAAGGCCGGGGCATCGGTGGCGCGAACGATGACGTACTCCGCGTCACCCGCGCCGATGATGAGCTTGCGGCCGTAGTCACGCAGGTCGTCCACGGGAAGGCCCGCCGCCTCGAGCGCGGCGAGCGTGGGCGCGAACAGCGAGCCCTTGGGCACGGCGATGCGCAGCGGGCGGACGCCGAGGTTGACGTTGGGCGTGGCGGGAGCCGAGGCACCCCGAGCGCCGAGGACCTCCTGCAGGCGCTCGAGCGACAGCGCGAAGCCGCAGGCAGTCGTCTGCGGCATGCCGAGGTTGGCGAGAACGGCGTCATAGCGGCCGCCCGAGGCGAGGCTCGCGGCCACGCCGTCCACGTAAGCCTTGAAGATGATGCCCGTGTAGTAGTCGAAGCTGTTGATGATGCTGAAGTCGAAGGAAAGCGCGGGGGCGGCGTCCGTGGCGGCCAGGCCCTCGACAAGGGCGCGCAGCTCGGCCGTGCCACGGCGCTCGGCCGGCACGCAGGCCCCCTCGAGCAGCTCGTCCACGCGGTCGATGACGGAGGCGTCGCCGTGCAGACGTGGCAGCTCGTGCAGGGCGCGGGCCACGGGACGCGGCAGGGCGGCGGCGTCCACGGCCTCGTCGAGCGCCACGAGGTTCGAAGCGTGCACCTGCGCGAGGACTTCCTCGCGCAGCGACGCATCCGCGACGTCCGTCTCGAGAAGGGCGAGCAGCGGGCGCACGGAGCCGGCCACGATGCGGGCGCTCGGCACCTCGAGGGCGCGCAGCGTCTCGGCGAGCAGGCTCACGACCTCCGTCTCGGCCTGGACCTCCTCGCCACCGATGAGCTCGACGCCGAGCTGCGTGAACTGGCGCGGCTCGCCGCGAAGCGCCCCCTGCTCGCGCACGACGGGCGCCTCGTAGCGCAGGCGCACCGGCAGGTCGGCCGCGGACAGGCGCTGGGCCGTAAGGCGCGCGATGGGCAGCGTGAGGTCCGGGCGCAGCATGAGCAGGCGGTTGTCCGAGTCGAACAGCTGGAACGGCGAGCCCTTGATGCGGCCGGCGCGCTCGAGCACGGAGCGGTCCTCGAGCAGTGGGGTCTCCACCGGGACGTAGCCGTGGGAGTCGAAGCAGGCGCGAACGCGGTCGCGGATCGCCTCCCGCGCCCGGGCCTCCCCCGGCAGAATGTCCCTGAACCCCCTGGGCGTACCTATGACCACAACGTCCTCCTCGTGTCGCGTTTTGCTTCCGTCACTTTAGCACACTAAAGTGACACGCGAGCACTTCACTTTATCAAGCTAAAGTAAACAACGCGTTTCGAGACAACGGGCCGACGCGCGCGTGACTCATCGTGCCGAACGCACCCAAAATGCATCGTGGCAGCCCCGCCTTGGGGATGATCGGCACGATAAACGGCGGCACCCCTCGTTTAGGGATGGTCGGCACGATAAGCAGCGGTCCGGCGGCCCCGCAGGCGCACAAAAAGGGGCCGGCACCCGAAGGCACCGGCCCCTGTGGCCAATTGACGCAGAGAAGCGTCAGCCGCCGAGGTAGGCCTGCTTGACGCGCTCGTCGTTCGCGAGGTCCGCGGCGTTGCCGCTCATGGACACGTTGCCCGTCTCGAGCACGTAGGCGCGGTCGGCGATGGAGAGCGCCATGCGGGCGTTCTGCTCAACGAGCAGCACCGTCGTGCCGGCGTCGTGCAGGGCCTTGATGATGTTGAAGATCTCCTGCACCAGGATGGGCGCCAGGCCCATGGAGGGCTCGTCGAGCATGAGCAGGCGAGGCTTGCTCATGAGGGCGCGACCCATGGCGAGCATCTGCTGCTCGCCGCCGGACAGGGTGCCGGCGCTCTGGCCCTCGCGCTCCTTGAGGCGCGGGAAGCGGTCGAACACCATCTCGAGCGAGTCTGCCACCTCGGCGGAATCCGTGCGTGTGAACGCACCCATCTCGAGGTTGTCGCGCACGCTCATCTGCAGGAACACGCGCCTGCCCTCGGGGCACAGCGCCATGCCGCGGCTCACGATCTTGTGCGGCGGGATGCCCAGCAGGCTCTCCCCCTCGAACTCGACCTTGCCCTCGCGCGGCTTGAGCAGGCCGGCGACGGTGTTGAGCGTCGTGGACTTGCCGGCGCCGTTCGCGCCGATGAGGGTGACGATCTCTCCCTCCTCGACGTCGAAGGAGATGCCCTTCACCGCGTGGATGGAACCGTAGTAGACGTTGAGGTCCTCAACGTGAAGGATGCTCATGCTAGGCCTCCTCATCCTGCTTGCCGAGGTACGCCTCGATGACCTGCGGGTTGCTCTGGATCTGCTCGGGCGTGCCCTTGGCGATGATCTTGCCAAAGTTGAGCACGGCGATGCCCTCGCAGATGCCCATGACGAGGTCCATGTCGTGCTCGATGAGCATGACGGCGATGTGGAACTCGTCGCGAATCCTGCGGATGTTGTCCATGAGCTCTGCCGTCTCGGACGGGTTCATGCCGGCGGCAGGCTCGTCGAGCAGCAGCAGCTTGGGGCTCGTGGCAAGCGCGCGCACGATCTCGAGCCTGCGCTGGGCGCCGTAGGGCAGAGATCCCGCCACGTGGTTGGCGTAGACGCTCATGTCAAAGAAGTCGAGGAGCTCCAGGGCGCGCTCGTGCATCTGCTTCTCGGCCTTCCAGTACGAGGGAAGGCGCAGGATGGCAGGCGCGGTGTGCTCGCGAATCTGGTTGTGCAGGCCGATCTTGACGTTGTCCTCCACGGACAGAGACGAGAACAGGCGGATGTTCTGGAACGTGCGGGCCACGCCGGCGCGGCTCGCGGCGGCGATGTCCATGCCAGCCGTGTCCTGGCCGTCGAGCATGACCATGCCGTGCGTGGGGTTGTAGACCTTCGTGAGCAGGTTGAACACCGTGGTCTTGCCAGCGCCGTTCGGACCGATGAGTCCGGCGATCTCGGTCTTGCCCACCGTGAAGTTGAAGTCGTCTACGGCCTTGAGTCCGCCGAACTCGATGCCGAGGTGACGGCACTCGAGGACCGGCCGGTCATTGACGTCACGCTCGGGGACGATGGAGTCCGAGGGTAGCGGCACCATCTTCGTGCGCTCGCGGCGCTCAGCCGCGTGACGCTCGGACGCAGTCATGTTACTCATCGGCCTCACCACCCTTCTCGGTCTGGTCGATCTTGACGGGACGCCTGAACTTGCCCTTGAGCGAGTCGAAGAACTGGCGAAGCGTGGGGTTGTTGGACACGATCATCACGAGGATGAGAACGATCGCGTAGATGAGCATGCGCCAGTCGGAGATGGCGCGCAGCATCTCGGGCAGGACCGTGAGCACGGCGGCGGAGATGATGGAGCCGCGGACGTTGCCCATGCCACCGAGCACGACGAAGACGAGAACGAGAATCGATGTGTTGAAGTCGAACTTCTTGGGGACGATGGAGCTGTAGCCCATGGCGTAGAAGCAGCCGGCGGCACCAGCGAGGGCGGCGGCCACGACGAACGCGATCATGCGGTACTTGGTCACGTTGATGCCCACGGACTCGGCGGCGATACGGTTGTCGCGCACGGACATGATGGCGCGACCCGTGCGGCTGTTCACGAGGTTGAGCACGACGGTCACCGTGACAATCACGAGCACGATGCCGATGGCGAACGTCGACATCTTCGTAATGCCGGTTGCGCCCTGCGGGCCGTTGATGAGAAGCGAGCCGCCCTGCATGCCAAGCGACTTGGCGTCGGTCAGGGAGAAGTGAAGGCCACTGGCATCAAGGCCGACGTAGAGGTTGTTAAGGATGTTCTTGATGATCTCACCAAAGGCAAGTGTCACGATTGCAAGGTAGTCGCCGCGAAGGCGCATGACCGGCACACCGATGATGAAGCCGGCGACGGCCGCGATGAGGGCCGCGATGATAAGGGCGAGCACATAGGCGAGAAGCCCGTTGCCAACCACCCCGCCGACAAGGGAGAACGCGACAACGCCGGAGAAGGCGCCCACGCTCATGAAGCCGGCGTGCCCCAGCGAGAGCTCGCCGGAGATGCCGACGACCAGGTTGAGCGATACGGCCATGCACACGTAGGCGCAGATGGGCACGAGCTGGCCGGCAAGCGAGTTCGTGAGGATGCCCGTGGCGTCCAGGACGCTCATCACAGCGAAGAAGGCGACGATGATGCCATACGTAATGAGGTTGGACTGCAGGCGCTTGCTCATGCGACGAGTGGTCGCGGGAGCGGTGACGGTAGTGTCTGCCATGTCGCTACACCTTCTCCCTGACGGTCTTGCCGAGAAGGCCAGACGGCTTGACGAGCAGCACCACGATGAGCACCGCGAACACGATGGCGTCGGCAAGCTGGGTGCCGACGTAGGCCTTGGCGAAGATCTCGATGATTCCGAGGGCGAGACCGCCGACGAAGGCTCCCGGGATGGAGCCAATGCCACCGATGACGGCAGCCGTGAAGGCCTTGATGCCGGGCAGAGAGCCCGTCGTGGGGATGAGCGTGGGGTACGCGGAGCACATCAGCACGCCGGCAACAGCGGCCAGGCCGCTTCCGATGGCGAACGTGAGTGAGATCGTGGAGTTAACGTTGATTCCCATGAGCGTGGCGGCACCGCGGTCCTCGGAGCAGGCGCGCATGGCCTTGCCCATGCGGGTCTTTCCCGTGAAGAGCGTGAGGCACACCATGACCACGACGCCCGTGAGCACCGTGACAATCGTGATGGCGCTCACGACGAGCTGGCCGTCGAACAGCGAGACGGACGGCAGGTTGACCACGGACGGGAACGACTTGGTGTCAGAGCCCCAGATGAGCAGTGCGGCGTTCTGCAGGAAGTAGCTCACGCCGATGGCGGTGATGAGGACGTCGAGCGAGGGAGCGTTGCGCAGCGGCTTGTAGGCCAGGCGCTCGATGACGATGCCTAGCACGGTGCAGGCCACGATGGACAGCAGGACGCCGACGCCCGTGGGCAGTCCAAGGTAGTTCACGGCACAGAAGCACACGTAGCCACCGACCATGATGATGTCACCATGGGCGAAGTTCAGCATCTTGGCAATGCCATACACCATGGTGTAGCCCAGGGCGATGATCGCGTACACGCTGCCAAGCGAGAGCCCGTTGATGAGGTTCGTCAGAAAGCCCATGTCTTGCCGCCTCCTTTCGTTTCGTGTCGCGAGAAACGCTCCGATAACCGCCTGGACCCGCTCCCGCAACCCAACTTTTCTACCGACAAGCGGGGACCATCAAGCCGATGGCCCCCGCTCGCTTATTGCTGATTTACGGACGACGCGTCTGTGACGAGACGTGCGAGACGCCCGCCCGAGTCACCACCGGACTAGTCCAGCGGCTGGTACACGCCGTCCTTGATGACCATGCCCTTCGGCTCCTTGGACACCTCGCCCGTGTCCTTCCAGCTCATGTTGTCACCGGTGAGGCCAGAGTAGGTGTAGCCATCGACGATGGCGGCCTTGAGCTTGTCGCAGATGTCGGAGGCGCTCATGTCAGCGGTGCAGCCAGTCTTCTCGAGGAGCTCCTTGATGACGTAGACGCAGTCGTAGGCATCAGCGGCGAACTGAATCGGGTCGTCGCCATAGGCGCTCTTGTAGGCCTCGGTGAACTTCTTGGTCTTGTCATCGGTGGCGGTAGCGACGAACGGGGTGAGGAGCATGAGACCCTCGGCGAGCTTCGTGTCGAAGCCCTCCACCGTCAGGATGCCGTCCATGCCGTCACAGCCGAAGAACTTCGGGGCGTAGCCCATGCTGTTGGCCTGCGTGAGGATAAGTGCAGCGGGGGTGTAGTAGATCGGCAGGAAGACGAGGTCGGCACCGTTGTTCTTGGCATCGTTGAGCTGCACGGAGAAGTCCGTGGCGTTGTCGTCCGTGAACGTGGACGTGGAGACGACCGTGAGACCCTGGTTGGCGGCCTCGGCCTCGAACTTCTTGTAGATGCCCGTGGAGTAGGCGTCGGAGTTGTTGTAGATGATGGCGATCTTGGTGCCGAGCTGCTTCTTGGCCAGGTACTGTGCGGAGGCCGTGCCCTGGTTGGGGTCAGTGAAGCACATCTGGAAGACGTTGTCCTTGCGCTGCGTCGTCACGTTGCCGTCGGCGTCGGCCTGGCCACCGATGACGTCATTGGACGAAGCAGACGGCGTGAGCTCGAAGACGTTGTCGGAGTTGGTCTCGGAGGAGACGGCCACGCAGGGGTTGGTCGTGGTCGGGCCAACGAGGACCTGCAGGCCCCAGTCCTTGAGGTTGTTGTACGCGTTGACGGACTTCTCGGCGTCGTGCTCGTCGTCCTGGCAGTTGTGCTCGAACTGGACCTTGCCGCCCGCGGCGTTGATCTCGTCAACGGCGAGCTGGGCGCCGTTCTTGGTGGCGGTTCCGTAGATGGCGGCGGCACCGGTCAGCGGGCCGATGTTGCCGAGCTTGAAGGTGGCGGTGTCGCTGGAGCTGCTCGAGCCACTGCTCGAGGAGCCGGAGTTGCCGCAGGCAGCAAGGCCAGCGACACTTAGAATGCCCGTAGCACCAGACAGCTTCACGAAGTTCCTACGGGACATGCCAAAACGCTTGGACTCCATCTTTCATCCTCCTCGAACATGACCTTTAGCTATTGATGATCACGCGCGGGGAAGGCCTACCCCGCTCGTGGTGGTTGACCACAATAACGGGTCATGTTGGCATTTCTGCGCACATTCAGCTCTGCTCGGCCATTTGTTACATCCGCGAAATAAACGTATTGCTCTGCAAAAGGCACTATCTGAGCGATAAGCGGAGACTTGGCACAAAACCAGGCAATAGATTGATATGCCGATACGTGATTAGCGTTGTGCGCAAAGAAAACCGAAAACGAGGCCCTCATCGCTGCCCGACCAAGCTACACGCGCCCCGGTCGCGGTTTCTGTCTATCACTGACCGCGCACAAACATCCCCTCTGCACCAAGCATCTAGACACCCGAGAAGCTCCAGACACCGTACTCGATGTTAGCCGAGCCCATTCCGAACGACTCGTCCATGCGCGCCTGGACCCGCGAGCCAGAGTGCTCTGTGAGATACGTGGCGAGCATTTGAGCCTGCTCAGCGTCGGCCACGGCAACCATGCGCGTGCCACCAAGCAGATTCATGAACAAACCATCGAGCTTAAGCCCATTTGCCGAAAGGACCGTCTCCCAGGGCGCGGTGTACTGTTCGTAGCCGCCTACGAACAGGGCGTTGGAGGGCATCTGCCAGCTGTCAAACGAGAGGCAGTCCGTGTTGGTAAGGAGGCCTTGCGTGTGCGCGAACATCACAAGTTTGTTGGGATTCTCGTCGACGTAGGCTCGGGCGGCGGCGCTGGCCTCGACGCGCATGGTGGCCTGGTTGGGTCGCGCATACTTGAGCTCGACGAAGCCCGCGATGGCAAGGACGCAGAGCGCGAGCGCGGCCGGTACGATGAGGCCGCGTGCGCCCGCGTGGCTCGCCTCCCGCTCGTCGTGGCCGTCGCGGGGCGCGAGGCACGCGACGGCCAGCGCGAAGAGCGCCGCGACGAACGCCGGGAGGATGACGTGCATCTTGGGGCGTGCGCGAAGGAACACGATGAGATACTCGAGCGCGAGCATGACGGGCACGGACCACATGAGGGCGCGGGCAGCGCCTCGCAGACACAGCGAGCGGGCGAGATAGGCTGCAAGCGCCACGACGATGACGACGAGGCCCGCGACGAACGCGGTGAAGGACTTGCGGGAGAGTGCCGCAGACTTGAGTGTGGAAATGCCGTAGCCGTGAACCTGCGCATCAAGCGCGATGAAGGTGTCGAGGTCATAGGTCGAGGTGTCAGCAAAGAGAAACTCGTAGATCATCGAGAGGTCGTTGTCGGACATCGTGGGTACGGCCACGCGGGCCTCGTCACCCGTGAGGTGAGGATAGTCAGCGACCTTTTGCGCCGCCTTAAACGTGGTATCGAACGCCTCCCAGCCAGGGGTGATGCGATAGGCGAGATGCCCCGTAAGGTAGGAAACGCCCATGAGGACGACGACGGTGAGGGCGAGCAGGGCCGTACGGACGTTGCGATTGCATAGCACCGCCCAGATGAGGAACGGGACGAACATAAGAGCGGCGGCAAGACCGGATTCTGGACGCAATGAAAAGCCCTCGAGCACGAGCACGAAGGCAAGAACGGTCGAGGGACGGAGTGAGTCGGGACGCTTAAAGCAACCTTGCTCGAGCACGAGAGCGATGCCCGCGGCGCAGGCAACGAAGGCGACGATTGTGTAACTGAAGTAGACGCAGGTCATGAACTCAGAGGCTGTCAGAGCGACGAGGAGCAGGGCTCGGTGCGGCCTGGTCGCGCGAAGCTTGCAGGTGATTACGGCTAGCGTAGCAAAGGAAGCCGCGAGCATGAGAAACATGACGATAGGAAACCACGGGACGATCGGGACGAGCCGATAGAGCAGAGAGACGGGCGCACTAAACATCAGCATTGAGTAGGGCATGAGGAAGCTCGGAGTGCCATAGAAGGCGCCACGAACGTAGAGGTCCTGGATGAAATCATCAGGCGTGGCGTACTTGGGACATTGGAACATGCAGACAGCAACGACGATAAGGAGGGAGACTAGAGCGCAGACGAGGACGACGTGCGGACGCGAGGGGGGGGCGGGCTCCGGCTTTTCGTCACGGGATGTCACTGCGAGCGCGCCCGTCTTCTGTTTGAAATGCCTAGCTGACATACGCATCTCCTTGATACCAGTCGCGGCCTATTAGTCTATTGTGAAGCAAGTCATCTATGTGTGACCGGCACGTCGCGTCTCGCCTCCTTAGATTATGGGCAGCTAGATTCGGATAATAATTGCCTTGAGTTGATCGCTCTGGAAGAACAGCATCCAGAATACCGTGCACCGCCAAGTGCCCCTCTTTGACATCATTGTGCCCGCACAGCAGTTCTCGCCTCTCGGGGGGGGTGACGCTGTCCTTCCCCGCCATTCGTACAAGGAACAAGCGACCCGCTAGGCCCCAAGTCGTTCACCACGCACGGACAAACAGACCTTTAGCACAAAGAAGTTAGTTCAACCGGCTTCCAAACCTCGCGGTAAGACGGTTGACGAGTCCGGATACGAACGAGGCTTCGGGCACGTTGAGCTTAACGGCCAGACCGAATGTAACAAGAACAGCAGGCAGGCCGCTGCAAACAAGCACAACGAGGGCGCGCCCGACGGTGAGGGAGGGCCGCATCCCTCCCAGCGCATACGCAATCGCGCCGCCCGCGGCAGCGCCCAGAAGGCCAAGGCCCAACGCACGGGCCAAAGATACTAGCAGGGAACGTACCTCGATCCCATCAACGACGCGGGAGACCTGCGCGAGCGAGATAACATCGAGCAGCACCATGTACAGAACACTGCCAAGCGAAACCGCATGAATGCCAAGAACGGGCGTGAGTGCCACCGTGAAAACGACCTGAGCCACGGACGCAACGATATTCGAGAGTGCAAAAAGCACCATGCGCCTCATGGACGAAAAGACCTTCTGGAAGAAAGTCGACAGCCCATAGAACGGCAGTGCCAGGGAGAGCGTCGAGAGGTATGCGGCCGTGAGCGAGGCGCTCTCCGCACCGAACTGGCCTATGCGCAGAAGTGACATGAGGGGCCTCGAGAACACGATGAGGAACAACGCAAACGGGATGAGCACGAACATCACCTGGCCCATACCCAAGCTGACCTGCCTGGCAAAGCGCGCGAGCTTGCCCTTGGCGAACGACTCGGACATCTCGGTAAACAGGGCCACCGTGATGGGTACAGCAAACACCGCATAGGGAAGCGTGTACCACAGACGCGCGTAGTACTGAATGGAGCTACCCTGCTCGGGAACAGCGACGAGCGACATCGATGTCATGACGGACGTGGTGACGAACGAGCAGGCCGTCACGATGAGGGTGGGGGCGCCGATGGAGAGCGTCTCGCGCAGGGCGGGGTCGCGAAGCTCGACGTGGAGGCTGAGCCGGATGCCGTGACGGCGCAGGCTCGGCAGCTGCATGAGCACCTGGACGAGCACGCCCAGGGGGTTGCCGATTGCGAGCGCAAGGAACGCAAGCGAGGGGTTTCCTCCCTTGAGAAGCGCGAACAGCACGAACGAGCTGATGGTGATGACGTTGTTGAAGATGGGGGCAGCATTGCTCCAGAAGTAGTCCCTCTCGGCATTGAGCACACCTGAGGCGATGCTCGAGAGGCAGTACAGGACCACCTCGACCGAGAAGAACCTGAACAGCGTCACGCCATCCGCCATCTGGGACTGGTCGGTTCCGGCCGACTGCACCCAGATGAGCGGCGCCGCAAAGATAAGGCAGAGAACGAAGCAGGCCCCCAGGATCACGAGCAGGATCGACAGGAGGTTCGAGATGTAGTCATTGGCGCCCTTTCGCCCCTTGCGCTCGCGCACGTCAAGGTAGACGGGCAGGAAGGCCGTGATGAGCATTCCCCCAACGACGAGCTCGTAAAGCTGGTTGGGAAGGTTATTGGCAACCGTGTAGCAGCTGGACAGCAACGTGGTGCCCAGCGCAAACGCCTGGCCCCAGGTGCGCACGAACCCGGTGAGCCTGCTGACGATAACGAGGATGCTCATCATCGCCGCGTTGCGGCCAACGGCCTCGTCAGGGACTCCCAGCTGGCTACCCCCGGCATCGGCGGCTGCGGGGTCTAGCCCATTCTTCTCGCTGGAGCTGTCTGTGGTTCTAGTAGTTGTCGCCATATGATCCTTTTTGAACTATACGGGAAACGTCTACGATCGGCAGATGTCGGCGAGCGTGGCGCCGAGGAAGGTCGCGAGCTCCTCGGGCTCAAGCCTCAACGTAAGGCCAAGGCGGCCACCCGAGATGTAGATGTGGTCGAACAGCTGGGCCGTCTCGTCGATGAGCGTGGGAAACTGCCTCCTCATGCCCACGGGCGAGCAGCCGCCGCGTACATAGCCGGTCGTGGGTTCGAGGTCCCGCACGTGCATGAGCGACAGGGACTTCTCGCCCGCCGCAGCCGCGGCCTTCTTGAGGTCGAGCTCGTCTCCCGAGGGAACGCAGCACACGACATGGCCGCCGGCAGGGGTCACGCACACGAGCGTCTTGAAACCCTGGGCCGGGTCGTAGCCGAGCATGTTGGCGATGCGAACGCCCAGGTCGCTCACGCCCGTGGGGTCGGGTTCCTCGAACTCGATGGCCTCGTAGGCAACCCCGCCGCGCTCGAGCTCGCGCATGGCGTTCGTCTTCTGCACGCGCTGCTTTCTCGCCATCCCGACGCGCCTCCAAACAGAACGGGCCATGGTCGGAAGACCCGGCACATGACCCAAGAAGTCTATCTCATCCACACCCGCTGACATGGAAGGAACATGAAGGACTACCTACTCGGCCGAATCCCCCTCCCCTGGCATCGCAAACGCGGGCGCCCACTCGCCATCGCCGCTCTCGTCGAGCCTCTCCTGCAGCTCGCGGGTGCGCTCGAGCACCGGCCCCAGGAACTTGCCCGTGTAGCTCTCCGGGCAGGCCGCGACCTGCTCGGGCGTGCCGGCAACCACGACGGTGCCACCGCCGTCGCCGCCCTCGGGACCCATGTCGATGAGACGGTCTGCCACCTTGATGACGTCGAGGTTGTGCTCGATGACCAGCACGGTGTTGCCCGCGTCCACGAGGCGCTGCAGGACGTCGAGCAGCTGACGCACGTCCTCGAAGTGCAGGCCCGTCGTGGGCTCGTCCAGGATGTAGAACGTGCGGCCCGTCTGCTGGCGGTGGAGCTCCTTGGCGAGCTTCACGCGCTGCGCCTCGCCGCCGGACAGCGTCGTGGCGGGCTGGCCCAGGCGGATGTAGCCCAGGCCCACGTCATAGAGCGTCTGCAGCTTGCGCTTGATGCGCGGGATGTTCGCGAAGAACTTGAGCGCCTCGGTGACGCTCATGTCGAGCACCTGGGAGATGTTCTTGCCGTGGTAGGTGACCTCGAGCGTCTCGCGGTTGTAGCGCGCTCCGTGGCACACCTCGCACGGGACGTAGACGTCTGGCAGGAAGTTCATCTCGATCTTGATCTGGCCGTCTCCCTTGCAGGCCTCGCAGCGCCCGCCGCTCACGTTGAAGCTGAAGCGACCCGCGCTGTAGCCGCGCGCGCGGCTCTCGGGCGTGCTCGCGAACAGCGCGCGCAGGTCGTCCCACAGGCCGATGTAGGTGGCCGGGTTCGAGCGCGGCGTGCGACCGATGGGGCTCTGGTCGATGTCGATGACCTTGTCGATCTGGTCGATGCCAGAGATCTTCTTGTACTCGCCCACCGGACGCTGCGAGTGGTGGACGGCGTTCGTGAGGGCCGGGGCGATCGTGTCCGTCACAAGCGAGCTCTTGCCCGAGCCCGAGACGCCCGTGACCACGGTGAGCGTGCCGAGCTCGATGCTCGCCGTGACGTTCTTGAGGTTGTTGTGGCTGGCACCCACGATCTTGAGCGCGCCGCGGCCGGGACGGCGACGCTCACTCGGCACGCGGATGAGCCTGCGACCCGTGAGGTAGGCGCCCGTCGTGGACTCGGGGCAGGCGCAGATCTGCTCAGGCGTGCCCGCGGCCACGACGCGGCCGCCCAGCTCGCCGGCGCCCGGGCCCATGTCCAGCACGTAGTCTGCCGCGCGGATCGTGTCCTCGTCATGCTCGACCACGATCACGGTGTTGCCCTGGTCACGCAGGCGCTCGAGCGTGCGGATGAGACGGTCGTTGTCGCGCTGGTGCAGGCCGATGGAGGGCTCGTCGAGGATGTAGAGCACACCCATGAGGCCCGCGCCGATCTGCGTGGCCAGGCGGATGCGCTGCGCCTCGCCGCCGGAGAGCGTGGCGGAGGCGCGCGCGAGCGTGAGGTAGTCCAGGCCCACGTCCACGAGGAAGCGCAAGCGCTCCACGATCTCCTTCACGATGCGCCCGCCGATGAACTCCTGGCGCTCGGTGAGCTTGAGGTTGCGGAAGAACTCGAGCGACTCGCGGCAGCTCATGCAGCACACGTCATAGATTGACTTGTCGCCCACGGTGACGGCGAGCATCTCGGGCTTCAGGCGCGCGCCGTGGCACGTGGGGCACGGGACCTCGTGGATGTACTTCTCCAGACGCGCGCGCAGCTTCTCGTTGGTGGTCTCGCCGTACTTCTCGAACAGGATGGAGCGCACGCCGGCGTAGGTGGTGAGCCAGTGGGTGTCACGGCCGTCCACCGTGTGGTAGTCCACACGGATCTTCGTGGCGCCCAGGCCGTCGAGCAGCGCGGTGCGCACCTTCTTGGGCAGCTTCTTCCACGGCGTCTCGGGACTCTCCCCAAAGTGGCGGCACACGGCGGCCAGGATCTGCGGGTAGTAGTTCGAGCGGCCGAAGAAGCTGCCAAACACACCGTCCGCCACGGAGAGCTCTGGGTCCTCGATGAGGGCCTCGGCGTCCACGACGCGGCGAAAGCCCAGCCCGTCGCAGTCCGGACAGGCGCCGTAGGGCGCGTTGAACGAGAAGTCTCGGGGCTGGGGATCGTCCATGGAGTGGCCGTGGACGGGGCACGCCAGGGCAAGCGAGTACTGCAGCAGCTCGCCGGGCATGCGCTCGGGGTCGTCGCGGTCTGGCAGCAGGTAGACGCCCACCTTGCCGGCCGCGAGGCGCGTGGCGGTCTCCACGGCCTCGGCGACGCGCCCCAGGCTCGTCTCCCGGATGACGATGCGGTCCACCACGACCTCAATCGTGTGCTTGAGCTTCTTGTCGAGCCTGATGTCCTCGTCCAGCTGGCGCACCTCGCCATCGACGCGCACGCGGCTGAAGCCCTCGCCGCGCAGGTCGTCGAGGAGCTTGGCATACTCGCCCTTGCGGCCCAGCACCACGGGCGCGAGCACGAGTGCGCGGCGGCCCTGGCCGGCGGCGAGGACCTTGTCTGCCACCTGGTCGGTCGTCTGACGCTCGATGACGCGCCCGCACTCCGGGCAGTGGGGCGTGCCCACGCGCGCGTAGAGAAGGCGCAGGTAGTCGTATATCTCGGTCACGGTGCCCACGGTGGAACGTGGGTTCTTGCTCGTGGTCTTCTGGTCTATGGAGACGGCCGGCGACAGGCCGTCGATGGAGTCGAGGTCGGGCTTGTCCATCTGCCCCAGGAACTGGCGCGCGTAGCTTGAGAGGCTCTCCACATAGCGACGCTGGCCCTCGGCGTAGATGGTGTCGAACGCCAGGCTCGACTTGCCCGAGCCCGACAGGCCCGTGATGACCACGAGCTTGTCGCGAGGTATTGAGACGTCGACGTTGCGCAGGTTGTGCTCGCGCGCGCCGCGGATGACGATTGCGTCGGAGGCCATGGACCGCTCCCCTGTCGTGTGCTTCTCTCAGGTGCTTCTCTCGGCATCCCAGTTTAGAACATTCGTTCGGACATCGCCAGGGACCAGAGGGGCGCCAGAGGGGACGGGTTCGTTTGGTCCCCGGCCCTAGACGGGCGGACCAAACGAACCCGTCCCCTCTGGTCCGGCGGCCTAGGCGCCGTACTCCTCGCGCAAACGGTTCGTGAGGGCCATGTTCTCGGAGTAGTCCACGCGCACGACCACCACGCTCGGCGCGTCGTCGTGGGAGAAGGCGTCTTCGAGCGTGGGCACGAGCGCATCTGCCGAGCCCACCTCGTAGCCGTGGCAGTGCATGGCCTCGGCGTAGGCCTTGAAGTCGGGGTTGGAGAAGCCCACGCCGAACGTGTCGCCAAACTGCTCCTCCTCCTTCCAGCGGATGAGCCCGTAGTGCTCGTCCTCCCAGATGAGCACCACGATGGGCACGCCCTCGCGCACGGCCGTCTCGAGCTCCTGGCTGTTCATCATGAAGCCGCCGTCCCCCGTCACGGCCAGCACGCGGCGCTCGGGGTGCACGAGCTTGGCGGCGATGGCGCCAGGCACAGAGAAGCCCATGGAGGCAAAGCCGTTCGAGATGAGGCACGTGCGTGGCTCGTAGCAGGGGTAGTCTCGGCCGATCCAGATCTTGTGGGCACCCACGTCGGAGACGAGGATGTCGGAGCGCCCGAGGACCGAGCGGACATCCGCCAGGATGCGGGCGGGCTTCATGGGATAGGCGTCGGAGGCGGCCAGCGTCTTGAAGTCGTCGCTCAGGCGCCTGCCCACGGCGAGCAGGCCCTCGGGCTCGGGCTTGTCGTCCCTGCGCGCCGTGCGGAGGATCTGGTAGATGCTGTCTGAGATGTCGCCCGTGACCTCGACGTCGGGCTCGTAGAGCTGGTTGACGTCGGCCGGCAGCCCCGAGATGTTCACGATCTTCATGTCGTCATGGGTGTGCCACTTCTTGGGCGCGCACTCGATGAGGTCGTAGCCCACGCCTATGACGAGGTCTGCCTGGTCGAACGCATCAATGATGTAGTCGTGCTGGGGGATGCCCACCACGCCCAGGCGCCACGGGCAGTCCCACGGCACGATGCCCTTGCCCATCATCGTCTGCACGACGGGGATGTGCAGACGCTCGGCCAGGGAGCGCACGGCCTCGGAGGCGTTGGCGCGCACGGCGCCGGCGCCGGCGAGGATGAGCGGGTTCTCTGCCTGCGAGATGAGCCGGGCCGCCTCGATAACGCTCGCCGGGTCCGCGTAGAGCGCGGGGGGCTGCTGGCGGCGCAGCGGGCGCGCCGGGCTCGGCATGTGCGCCACGTTCTTGGGCAGGTCGATGTGCGTGGCGCCGGGCTTGGGCGCCTCGGCGTACTTGAAGGCGAGGCGCGCGATCTCTGCCACGGTGTCCGGGCGCATGACGACCTTGCTGCGCTTCGTGATGGGCGAGAACATCGCCGAGAGGTCGAGGTACTGGTGGCTCGTGAGCTGCATGAGCTCGCTGGAGACCTGTCCGGTGATGGCCACGAGCGGCGCGCCGTCGAGGAAGGCGTCGGCCACGCCCGTCACGAGGTTCGTGGCGCCGGGCCCCAGCGTGGCGAGGCACACGCCGGCATGGTCCGTGAGGCGTCCGTAGACGTCTGCCATGAAGGCAGCGCCCTGCTCGTGGCGCGTGGGGATGAAGCGGATGCCCGACTTCTTGAGCGCGAACATCAGGTCGAGGTTCTCCTCGCCCGGAATGCCGAACACGATGCTCACGCCCTCCGCCTTGAGGCAGTCGACGAGCACCTCCGCCGTGCTCTTCTCGGTTGCGTCATTCTCGGGCTTCTCGGCCATGCGATCTCTCCCCCGTCTCGCTGCATGCGTTTTCCGCCCGACAGTATGGGCCACGCGGGTGCCGGCGGGCCGAGACGTTACCGAGACGTCACGCGCGCGAAACGTGGGGCAGCGCAGCAAGGCGCACGTGCGCCCGCAGGGGGCGAGGCGCGCGTGCGCCCGCAGGGGTGGTGGCGCGTGTCCCTTCTTTTCAGGTTCTTCGCACTGCGCGCATTCCGCCGCGAATTATGGCAACAGAATGCGCGCAGTGCGAAAGTTCTGAAAACAATGGATGCGCTGAGATACAACACCCGGCTGCCCCTGGTCCCGGTGTCCCACTAATGCAGCAGCGGGTTGTCGAGGTGGAGCTCGGGGCGCGGGGCGCGGCTGGGGGCGCAGGCGTCCGGCGCGGACGAGACGAGCTCGCTCGAGACCGGACGCAGCTCCCAGGCGCTCGCGACCTCCCCCATGGGCCGAGCGGCGCGGACGCGGGCGAGCGCGGCCGAGAACACCGGCCCCACGATGTCGCAGCGCCACACGCGCGCCACGACGTGGCGCCAACCCTCCTCGCGCGGCACCCACAGCTCGACGGGCTCATCGAACCACAGCGCGTGCGCGAGACCGGCGCCGAGGTCGCTGCGGTCCTCCGGCACGGCCGCCACGAGCGTCTCGAGCGTCACGCCGGGACCGCAGGCGCCCAGCTCGTCCGCCGGGGTCACGCTCACGAGAACGGCATGCGAGGAGAGCGGGACGCGCACGCGAGCGGCACCGGCCCCGAGGGGCATGGCGCCGGCCGCGTCCACGGCCGTAGGCGCGGGCTCGCGCGTCATCGCGCGCCATACGTGCAGGTCGCAGCGCTCGAGGTCGGAGTCGGGATGGTTGCCGCAGGCCTTGTAGTCGTCCTCGAACGCAACGAGCCCATGGCGGGCGCGCACGGCGTGGAACTCGCGCGCGAGGCGTACGTAGTAGTCGATCGGGGGCATCGGGACCCAGCCGAGCACGGAGCGGCGGTGCGGCCGCCAGATGACGGACAGGCACGTGACGCCGCGCTCGGCGAACCACTCGCACGCCTCGACGTTGCGGGCCAGCGCCTCGTCCGCGCTGGCCACGGCGCCCTCGCCCGCGAGCTCGGCGCCGCCCACGAGCTGCGTGTAGACGTTGCCCCTGCCGAGCACGCCCACGGCGGCAACCGTGCGGCGCGTCCACTCGTCGTAGCCCACGTGCGCCTGCTTGCCCGGGCAGAGGCGGGCGAACTGCTCGGCGCCCCACGCCTCGATGTTGGGGCTGTAGGACGTCACGCCCGTCTGCCCCACGATGCGCGCGAGGGCGTCCTCGTCATAGGCGGGCGCCATGAGCTGGCAGGCGAAGCGCCCGGAGAACGTCTCGCCCATGGCGGCGAGCGCGGCGGCGTAGCGGGCCTGCTCGCGCGAGAAGGCGGGGCTGCCGTCCATGTCGGAGCCGCCGGAGATATAGAGCTGAGAGTAGCGGCCCGGCTCGGCCAGCGCGGCGCGCACGACCTCGGCGATCTCCGCGCACGGGACGACCGGGTCCTGCCCGCGGCGCGTGAACAGCGCGCAGAAGCGACACTGCCTGCCCTCGCGCCAGAACTCGCAGCGACGGTAGGCCGTGAGGATCAGCTTCTGGGCGCGGGCGTCCGCAAGGGCGTCGGCCGGGGTGCCGGCGCTCGTCGTGAGGTCGTAGAGCGCGGGCCTCGGCGTGAAGCCGATGACGTCGACGAGCCCCTCGCGCACGTCCGGGCCCGCGTCGTCGCCATCGGCCGCGATCGTGCCGGCGGCCGGCTCACGCAGCGTGAACTCGCCGGCATGCGGGTCGTAGTCGATGACGTAGGGGTCGTCGTAGGTCTCGCCCCAGTTGATGTAGACGTAGGTGGCGTCTCGCAGCAGCACGCCACCGGGCATGACAGGACGGGCGGCGGGCGCGGCGTCGCGGCCCGGCCCCACGCGACCGGTGAACGCTATCTCGAACGGCTCGTCGCTCGCGAAGCGATAGTCGGGCACCTGCAGGCGGGCGAGCGCGGCGGCCGAGAGGCGAGCGCCGTGCCACACCATCGATATCTTGAGCAGCACGAACGGCGACATGTCCGGGTACTGCCCGCACAGCCGGCGCCACTCCTGCGTCTTTGTCTCGCCCATGGCGATTCTCCTCTCAGCGATGACAGTTTGGCCCCGTCCCCAAGCGTCACCAGGGGTGACAGTTTGACCCCGTCCCCAAGTGTCACCAAGTCTCCCAGGGTGACAGTTTGGCCCCGTCCCCAAGTGTCACCGGACGACGATGAGCGCCACGACGATCGCGGCGTTCAGGCCCACGGCAAACGCGAGGTCGCGGGCGCGCAGCGGCACCTCGTAGGCGCAGCGGCGCGGGCCGTCCTCGAACCCGCGCGACTCCATGGCCATGGCGAGGCTCTCGGAGCGCTCCAGAGCGTGCGCCAGCATCGGCACGACGCGCCGCGGCGACAGCGGCCCCACGCGCACGCCGCGCGCTCGCAGAGCGAGACCCACCTCGGTGTACTCGTCGCGCACCACGGGGAAGAAGTGGTAGGCGGCAAGCACCCCGTAGGCAAACTTGGGCGGCAGCCGAAACTGCTGCATGAGGCTCATGACGAGCTCGAACGCATCGCTCGTGAAGGCAAACGCCATGCCCAACCCGCCATAGGCAAGCACGCGGCTCGCAAGCTGGGCGGCCGTGGTCCAGTCGCTCGCGAACAGCGTGCGCTGGCCAAACGCGTCCGTCTCGATGGCCGCGGCGGCGTTGCCGCCCGAGCCGTACATGAGGCCGGTCACGAACAGCGCCACCGCCGTGAGCGCAAACGGTAGCATCGCGAGCGCAAGACCCCTGCGGTTCGTGCCAGGCGAGGCGAGCGTTGCCGCGAGCATGACGACGAACACGGCCAGGTTGACCAGCGTGTTGAACGTGATGGACAGGACGAGCGACGCCACGATGAGCGCGGCGAGCTTCACTCCCGGGTTGATGCTCCTCATGAGCGTACCTCCCATGCGGGCTCGCGACGGCCCCGCGCGTACGTCTCGAACTCCTCGGCGGAAAGCGGCCTCACGCGGCCACCCTCCACGAGCAGCACCT
>ERZ808240.2502-NODE-2502-length-19839-cov-3.870805_pt1 | contig 19839 bp, 18 predicted proteins | sample MGYA00521084_ERZ808240 | MGnify/ENA primary metagenome ERZ808240 (study PRJEB31516, sample SAMN03275571) | gut metagenome | biome: mammalia-associated habitat; material: feces | host: Papio cynocephalus | place: Kenya | collected 2012-08-06 ...
AACGGCAGTTCATAAGTTAAACTCTGGTTAATTATTTATTCGACCGTCTCCAAATATGCATTTTCTCAGCCTCAGCGATCAGTTCATCACGGAAATCAGGATGAGCAACAGAGATCAATGCCTCAGCTTTCTGCCAGGAGGAAAGTCCCTTCAGATTTACCATACCATACTCGGTTACAACATAATGTGTGTTGGCACGTGTATCGGTTACGATAGAACCTTCTGCTAAAGTCGGGCGGATACGGGAGTGCATAACGCCCTGCTTGTCAGTAAATGTAGAGGAACAGCAGATAAAGCTCTTACCACCATTTGACAGATAAGCACCTAAAACAAAGTCAAGCTGTCCGCCGGCTCCACTGATCTGTTTGATACCGGAGGATTCAGAACTGATCTGTCCGAAGAGGTCAATATCCACGCAGTTGTTAATGGAAATAAAATTATCCAGGGCTGCGATGGAACGGATATCGTTGGTGTAGCTTACCGGAGCACTCATAAGCTCTGGGTTCTCATCGAGGTAATCATACATTTTCTTTGTTCCGGCACCAAAACCGTAAACCTGACGGAAGCGGTCGATGTTTTTCTTGGAACCATTGATTTTTCCGGCTTTTGCAATATCAACGAAAGCATCTACATACATTTCGGTGTGAACACCAAGGTCTTTTAAGTCAGATTCTGCGATCAGAGAACCGACTGCATTTGGCATGCCGCCGATACCAAGCTGTAAACATGCACCGTTTGGAATCTGGTCTACGATAAGCTGGGCAACTTTTTTATCAACATCAGTAGCAGGACCGCCTGCACCAAGTTCACCGATCGGAGCATTGTTTCCTTCCACAATATAGGTAACATCAGAAATATGTATGCCGCATTCTGTACCGCCGAGGCAGCGAGGCATATTTTCGTTGACTTCCACGATGACATGTTTGGCAGTCTCGCACATTGCACCGAGGTGGGATGCGTTTGGTCCGAAGTTGAAGTAACCGTGTTTGTCCATCGGAGCAACCATGATCATTGCCACATCGTCCGGACATGAGGATTCACGGTAATAACGAGGCAGTTCGGAGTAGCGGATCGGAGAATAGTAAGCACATCCGCGTGAGATCAGTTTACGCTCGATACCGGACATATGCCAGGAGTTCCATGTGAAATGTTCACCGGCGTCCTCGCGGGCAAAAACAGCAAGCGGTTTTAATAAAATACCACCACGTAAATTTACATTTTTAAGTTCATCGGTACGTTTTGCCAGTGCCTGATCCAAAACGTCAACCGTACCATTGCACCATCCATAATCAACCCAGTCACCGGATTTGATTAATTTTACAGCTTCATCTGCGGAAACAAGTTTCTGTTTGTATTCCTGTGAGTAATCCATTGTAAATACCTCCCATAATTTCGGAAATAATGTAGGCTGTCTGCATAAATTTCTAGCAGACAATGTTTGTTAAAAAATTATCAATTAGTATTTTAGCACTTTATGAAATGTTTTACAAGAGCTTAAGACGAGGCATCTTGATTTTTTATGCAAATACATTTAATCTTTTTTATAGAGATCAAATCGTTACTGTTCATTTAGCAGAAAAACACTTGCTGTTTTGGTGCGTAAGAAAGCAATTTAGGAGTGAGCGGTAACATCAAAACCTGTGCGTTTACAGAAAGGGGACAGCAATATGCAGTTTCAGTTACAGTTTATCACGGACGAGCTGCCGGAAACACCGGTACATATCAATCAAAGAACCGCAGTCCGCGGTGTGATCCATTATCAGAATAAACTTCTTATGGTACAGACCAACTGCGGTGATTACAAATTTCCGGGTGGCGGCATGGAAAAGGGAGAGACGGAAAAAGAGACGCTGCTTCGGGAGATTACAGAGGAGACAGGGTACACGGATGTCCACATCGGGTTGAAAATCGGGGAGACATTTGAACAAAACATTGACACTGAGGATTCGGAAAGTTATTTTCAAATGAAATCCTGTTATTATGAGTGCTGGCTGATGAGCGATAAAAGAGCGCCGGGAGTGCTGGAAGATTACGAGGAAAAACTGGGATTTCGCGGAACTTTTGTGACTGTGGAGGAAGCATATCAGAGCAATCTTTCTTTATTAAAAAGAGAGCAGAAGAAAATGCACGATTTTTTACAGAAAGCCTATATCGCGCAGATGGATCAGAAAATAAAGGAGCAGGTTACGTTTGCACCGGAAATTCCGTGGCTGGAACGTGAAACACAGGTTTTGTACAAATTGAACCGCACACTTGTGGAAAAAATTGCGGACGCAGTGTGCGATTGTGGAAAAATCATGCTGGACGCAGTGCGGACGGCGGATATGGTGGAGACGAAGGAAGGCCACGCCAATTTTGTGACAGCCTATGACAGAAAAGTGCAGGAAACTATTCGTGCAAAACTGTTGGAGATACTTCCGGAAGCAGTATTTGTAGGGGAGGAAGAAGATATTCATGCCTCCATTGAAAAAGGATTTGCATTTATCGTGGACCCGATTGACGGAACGACCAATTTTATCAAAGACTATCATGCGAGCGCAATCTCTGTCGGACTGACGAAAGACGGAGAGAAATACATTGGCGTTGTATACAATCCGTATCTGGATGAAATGTTCACGGCGGAAAGAGGAAAAGGTGCATTTTTAAACGGAAAACCGATTCATGTTTCCAGAAATCCGCTCTCCGAGGGCATTGTGCTATTTGGTACAGCACCATACTATGAAGAGTTGAGCAAAAAATCGTTTCAGATGGGATACGCATACTTTAAGAAAGCACTGGATGTGCGAAGAAGCGGTTCCGCAGCAATTGATCTGTGCAGTATTGCCGCGGGAAGAGCCGAACTTTATTTTGAACTGTGCCTGTGTCCGTGGGACTTTGCAGCGGGAGCACTGATTGTGGAAGAAGCTGGCGGTGTTGTCACCACAGTAGAGGGCGGTGCAGTTACCCTCGGACAAAAATGTTCCGTTCTTGCCACAAACGGACGCTGCGGCAGACTGGAATAGATGACAAATTTTTTACAAAAAATAATGCGGTAAGGATTATAATTCTTCCGGCACTTCCCAGTTTGCGAGTGCCTCTTTGGTATCATAGAGAGCTTCTTCATATTGGTTTGCGGTGAGAGCCGCAAACGGATCATCCTCCGGCAGAGCGGCAAGCATTGTCTCATAACAGCGGATCAGTCCCTGAAGCGGCAGGTCTCCGCTCGTGTGTACATCTAAAATGCTGGAAGTCTCGTGCGCGGCATTATAATACCAGAGGGAGGCTTCCTCATAATCTTTGGCTTCCTCAAAATAAGTTCCAAGTTCAAGACAGATTTCGGCGCATGGCGTTGACAGCATATCCCGCAGTGTCATCTGGAAAAAGTGGTTGGTATCCCCGGCAATCCGGTAGGCGTGTGCGAGTACACAGGCGGCTTCTTTCTGTGCGTCGGTGTCCGTGCTGGAATCGTATATCAGGCGGAAAATCGGAAGTGCCTCTGCAAAATCTTTTTCATCCCCTGTTTTAAATAATTCTTTTGCATACATGCTACGGAGTTTGGCAGAAAATGTTCCATCTCTGTGAAAGGCGTCCACAAAAATGGAAAAATCCCGTTTGTGGTGCATGGACTGCGGCATGTGCAAAATCTCAATGTCACTGTCAAACACAACCGGTGTGAGGCGGATCGTCTCGTGGATCGGATCGATCCACTCAAATTCCCGGACACGTTTAAACAATTTTGGGCGGTATTCGGTTCTTGCATTCAAAACGGTGTTAAATTCAGAGACGGTACGGTATTTCATCTGTACGATCTCAATTTCCGGCAGAAGAGTTTCCTTTAATTGAAGAAATTTTTCATGGTTTTCTGTGTCCAACACTTCATCTGCATCCGGCGCGTAAATATAATCCATATTTGCAAGGGAAAAAGAAAAATTCCTTGCGGCAGAAAAATCGTTGGTCCATGCAAAATCATAAACCTGATCGGTGTATTTTGCTGCAACCGCCTTCGTATCGTCGGTGGAACCGGTGTCCACGATAATAATCTCATCCATCAGGTCACAGACAGAATCCAGACATCTGGACAGGATCGCGGCTTCATTTTTTACAATCATGCATAAACTTATTTTTATCATAAGAGTCTTACCTTTCAAAATCAGAATGATTCAGTATTTTATAATGGAATCGGCAGATTCGTGAAACAATGCGAAAAAGCATTCCGTATCTTTATTATGGTAAGTCAGTTGATATTTTGCAAGAAGAGAAATATTTTTTATAAAACTACAAGTGTAGCTGATAAAGAAAATCAGGCGGAGTCATCATAAATCTTGTGAACCGTGAAAAACCATGCTAAAATATGCCGATAGAGTGGAAATGACAGAAAAAAACAGTGAGAGAAAGATTTTAAATAAGGAGAGCAGACATGAGTGCAATTGTGACATTGAAAAAAGGGGAAGGACGTACCATCAAAGCGGGCGGTGCGTGGATTTTTGACAATGAGATAGATACCATTACAGGACGGTTCAAAAACGGAGAAGTCGTGACCGTACATGACTTTGACGGATATCCGATGGGAAAGGGATTTATCAACCAGAACTCGAAAATTCGTATCCGCATGATGACGAGAAAACCGGATCAGGAAATTGATGACGCATTTTTGAAAATGCGCGTGAAAAATGCGTGGGAGTACCGCAAGACAACCGTAGATACTTCTTCCTGCCGTATTATTTTCGGTGAGGCTGATTTTTTGCCGGGGTTAGTGATCGATAAATATGAAGATGTGCTCGTGGTCGAGTGTCTGGCACTTGGCATGGAGCAGTTCAAGGAGACAATCGTGAACTTTTTAAAAGAGATTCTGGCAGAGGACGGTATCAAAATCCGCGGTGTGTACGAGCGGAGCGATGCAAATGAGCGCACGAAAGAAGGGCTTTCCAAAGTGAAAGGCTTCATCGGGGATGCGTTTGACACGAATGTGGAGATCGTGGAAAACGGTGTTCATTATATGGTCGATGTCGTGAATGGTCAGAAGACCGGATTTTTCCTTGACCAGAAATACAATCGTCTTGCGATGCAGCGCATCTGCAAAGGAAAGAAAGTACTGGACTGTTTTACGCATATGGGAACATTCGCGCTGAATGCCGGAATCGCCGGGGCAGCAGAGGTCACAGGACTTGACATTTCCGAATATGCAGTGAGCCAGGCAGAGGCAAATGCGAGATTGAACCATCTGGAAAACACCGTACATTTCCGTCAGGCAAATGTTTTGGATGAACTTCCAAAACTCGCGCAGGCAGGAGAGAAATATGATGTAGTCATTTTGGACCCGCCAGCGTTCACAAAATCCCGCGAGGCGACAAAAAATGCGATCAAAGGTTATCGTGAAATTAACATGAAGGGCTTAAAGTTAGTGAAAGACGGCGGTTATCTTGCCACCTGTTCGTGCTCTCATTTCATGACACAGGAACTTCTCGCCAAGACTGTGAAAGAGGCGGCAAAAGTGACACACAAGAGACTCCGTCAGGTTGAATTTCGGACACAGGCACCGGATCACCCGATTTTGTGGGCGGCGGACGAATCGTATTATCTGAAGTTTATCATTTTTCAGGTTGTTGATGAGAAGTAATTTTTCAAAATGGCAGAAATCCTTGATTTATACGGTTTACAGCGCATTTGCTAAAAATGTGAAACTATCGTAACTTATCGGAAAATGATGTAATTTTATAGCCAGATGGTGTAGTAAATGGTGTAAATCAAAGGGTGTGCAGATGTAAAAAGGGATATTCCAAATTGTTCTCTTGGAATATCCCTCATATATTATTCTTCCTTATCTCCGGTCTGATACCACTTCATTCGGCTTGATACTTAGTTATCATCTACTCTGAAACTTGACAATATAGCAATGACCTCTGTCTGTTCCGCTTCTGTGAATTGTCCGTCTGGTGATTGTGCTGTGAATGAAACGTATCCACTATACCAGAATGTATTTTGAACACTCAAAGGAAGATTGGTTGTTTCTTCTGTTCCAGTTCTACTCTCCGGTAAAACAGCAAAAGAAACTGCTCCATCCGTATCTATAAAATCTGAATCTGTAAGCATATCCATTGTACCTGTGATTTTGGTTTCGGCTACTACAAATTTTCCTAAATCCTCATAATTTCTTGCATCCACATAACCGGGAATAAACTGGGAATCTGCCACAGCAGAAAACTCAATCCTTGTCATATCAGTTGCCGAACCAGACCCTAACTGTCCTTCTGCAACACCACCGATATAAGTATATGTTATGGTTGAACCTCTTTCGTTTGTAAGCACTACCGTTTCATCAGTCTGTGATACCTCTTCTTTGGTTACCGTCCAATTTTCCGGGTAATCAAACAAAAAACAGGGATATGATACTGTGTTTACCGTTCCAAACTGCGTTACATAGGTGTGGTCTAATTTTAATTCCTGAGTATCAGAATTTTCCTCACTTTCCAAAACTGGTGTTTCTTCGGAACTGCTAACAATGCTATCTGTTTCTTCCTGCGTACTCTCTTCCACAGGTACAGGGGTTGTTTCAGAACCACAAGCGGTACAGTTTGCAAGTATTCCTATCAACATAAGGAAGCCTAATCTTCTGGTTAATTTCATAAATTGTCAAATCTCCTTTATACGTTGGGTGTTTCTTTTTCATATTGTCTATAGCAATCTTCGCCACAATTTTTGCAGACATAATGAATTTCGTATGTTCTTCTTGTTCCCGGAATATACTGCTCCTGCGTTCCAACAACATTTCCGTTACGATTTCTGGTTTTTACTTCCTGCAAAATAGAAATACGTTCAGAACTAACCAGCTCTTTTCCTATCCGTTTTAATGCAAACCGTTTCTTACAAGTAGGACACTTATACATAGCCCCTAAAGAAAAATAAATGATAAGAAATGCAAGAAATATTATAAATGCAACAAAAATAATCATTTGATATAGTGGGTACATTTCAAGTTTTACCATAATCGGACTGAAAATGATACAGAACAGGAAAAATCCCAGAAGTTTAAGTTTCCAGGAACTTATCGACATAAAACTGTATACATATTCCAAAAAGGTGTCTTTCACATTTTGTAAATCTGAAAAGCTGAATGTTGAAGCCCCTTTACCTATTGATGTTTCTGGTTTATTTTCTCCATTCATAAGAAAATTGGCAATCTGTTTTCCGCGCTGTTCAATGCACTTGTTTACCGTTTGAAAAAATGTCTCATATTCTTTTAAGGTTTTCGGAAGCGGATTCTCTAAGGAATGTCCCGGAAAGAAATTCTTTGGTACTCCTTTTTTATCTACAAATGCTTCTAAATAATTTTCTTTCACAAAATTTTCCCATGTTCCAAATAATTGTAACCATGCTTCACAATACTGAATAGCTGATTCTTTATTTTTTGCATAAGTAAACAAATGCTCTAATGCTCCATGATTACAAATATCCGTCATATCAGAATTATCCGTGTACCATTGGAATATCTGTTCCAACGTTAAATCCCATGAATCCCATTTAGCATATTCTCCACTCCGTCCAGTATTAAATCCTCTCGGAACAGGTATAAAATTGCCAATAGAATGCGTTAATTGCAAAAAACGTCCGGCTTCCGGCGACAATTTTATTTTTTCCATATTTCTAAGAAAATAGAGTTCCCACATATTCCCTTGTATTTTACTCTGACCGGGCATTTTTAATTGAATATAATTTTTTATGGGAATCCATGCACTGGTCATGGTATCTCCTCTATAGGTTATATCTCCGTTTGTCACTTCATATTTGACCACCGTAGATGGTTGTTGCTCACTCCGGTATCCGTCAAGCCAATGATATGTTTTCAGATAAGAAGTAGTCATTTCTTCACATACATCGCAATCAAATTGTTTCAAATCAGTATCATCTAAATGATATGACAGTTTGTAAATCAGAAATCTTTGCAAACTCTGTCTTGCTGTACTTGTTTCTTGATGATACTGCTCTAAATAGTATGGCATTTCCAGTACACCGGAAAAGTCTTGTTTTGTTTCCAGTAAATCAATCAACTCATTTTTTACATCATAATCGTATCTATAAACCATACGAACCCTCCTTTTTGTCAATTCTATCATACTGAATTTAATTTGCAATATCTTTTGCAATGCAATACGCAATGCTTATTTATATAGTGATTAGCAATATGATAGTAATGACAGGAGGTAATGCTTATGGCTTTTCAACTAAAACCAAACCGAAAAGAATCAGAAAATAAGACTATACGCTTCCCCGTAGAACTAATTGATAGAATAGATAAAGCAATCGTCAATCAGGATGTGACATTTTCCAGTTTTGTCATTCAGGCGTGTGAATATGCCTTAAATGATATGGATACTTCTAAAAACCACTGAAAGGGGGATGCAATATGTCTACAACAAATGACCAAATGATTGCAGGATACGATTACAAAGAATGGGTACGTCTGGAAAGTCTGTTTCTTAAAGACTATGAAAATTCAACCAGATACAACAAACCATTTAGCGCACTGATTAGTGATGTTCTTGAAAATGAGACCTATAAATCTTTTGCTGATAAGACAGGATTAAGTGAAAATATGCTTTATCGGTTAAAGAAACAGGTTGATGAAAAAGACCCGCCACAGAGAAATACGCTTATTACAGTTTGTATTGCCTACAAATTAGATTTAATGATGGCACAAGCCCTGCTTTATAGTCTTGGACTGGGATTCAATCGTTTTAACAAAAGAGACTATGCTTATACATTTCTTTTAACCCAGTGTCGTGATAGGAGCATAGACCAGTGCAACGAGATACTAGGGCAACTTGGTATCGAACAAAAATACTGGCTTGGTACTTATTGCAGAAGAAAAGTTACAAAACGTAAGAAAAAAGATTCATAAATATCTGTTTCATGCACGTTGAATCATCAGCGTGCATTTTTCTTTCACATCTTTTTACATGGTCTGTAAAAAATCACACCTGTTTATCACGTTTTTTCGCTACTCTGAAATTCGTTTTTTGAAAAATCCCTTATTTTATGCGCCTTTCCGCTTCTACTTGTCTTGTAATATCCAACGGCTTCATTTTCCGCTATAATCCGATTCATAAGTTGCGCGGCTTAGAAAAATTCAAATTTTGGAGGATACATACATGAGATTAAGTGAAGTAGTTTTTGATTTTAATGAAACCTTTGGAGAACTGATGTTAATTGGAGAACCGAAAGAAGTCTATGTCTATGCAGATGGAAAACGTACAAATGAACTGGAAGCTATCGGCTACCCGGTTATTTCTACAAGACAGTGGGAAAAGTTCGTGGTTAAAGTAAAAGAGACTGTTCCGTCTGTAGAATTTAATGGAAAACCGACTCCGGTTATCTTTAACAATCTGGATGCGAAACTCTGGCAGGATTTTAGAAGCAATGAAATCAAAATCAGTGCCGTAGCTGACCAGATTGAGATTGTCAATCCACCCAGACTGCGGGTAAATAAGGGAGACGCACAGGCATGAAATACCACAGAGTAACCGCCCGTTCCTTTTGGTGGTTAAAATGGTGCTGTAGCCTGTATATGCTTCTCATGGTTAGCTTTTTGACAGCTTGTGTAGTAACCAGAAACATAAGTTTTGCAATCGCATTGGCTGTCATGCTTCTGATCTTGGTCATGTTTTTTACAGTAGTACGACATACCAACATCTACAAGGCGGGAAAAATCTCCCGCCTTATCCAGAAGCATATCGAAGAAAATCAATTATATGAAACTGCATTTCGGGGAAGAAAGAAAGTTTACACATTTTACCCACAAACGGATTGGTGTATGGACACAGCTTCTAATACGCTGCATATCCGCTTCCGACTGTCCGGAAACCAAATCAATCTGCGGGGACTGGAAACAGGGTTAGCTGACCGTCTGGAAAAGGTATGCCTGAACATATATGAAAAAAGGGGATACATAGAATATCTGTTTGAGTTAGAGCAGGAAAAAGCTCTTGTCATTTCATCTAAAACAGATGTTCCGGGGGATTCCGGAGAAACTACAGTTTACCTATCCCCATCCCTTATATGGAATTACAGGAAAATCCCGCACTTTCTGATTGTTGGCTCTACTGGTTCAGGCAAAACAACTTTTACACGCTTTATTATTTCCAGTCTGTTAAAATGCGGTGTCCGTATCCTTTATCTGGATGTAAAAAGGGACGTTGAAATGGAGCAATTTTGTCATGGAAATATTGCAATTACTTATGCGTATGAACCAAAACAGATAGCAGAAGAAATTTCGCTCATAACAGAAGAATTGCAAAGTAGGACAGTTGATATTACCAACATGGAACAACAGGGAATTGATGGAAATACGGATTTTAATTTTAACCCTGTCTGCGTTATCTGTGATGAAATTATCCTGATGAAACTGGTCTTTCCAGATAAGCTGTATAAAGAAACTTTAGGTAAAATCAATGCTATTATTGTCAGCGGACGAAGCAAAAATATTTATGCCGGATTGATTTCGCAATCTGGATTAGCAGAATATTTCGGAAACAGCGGTATCCGTGGGAATATCGGCTTAAAAGTTGCACTCGGTCAGATGTCAGCCAGTGAATACAGTATGATTTTCGGAACTGAATATGCAGATGTAAAAAATCTTCGCTATGGAGAAATCGGCTCCGGTTTGATTATGCGAACCAGACTTGACAGCAGACCACGAGAATTTGTAGCACCTTATATTAAAAATCACGCACTTGATTAAGCAGGCTAAAAGCAACGGGGAATACAAAGTTTCTGCCCCAGTGACCGCCAACGGCGGGAAACTGGGGCGGTACAACCCCTTTAGTATTACAAGGGGTTGTAGCAACCCTCTGATTATCCAATAAAATCAAGTGTTTTAGGCTGTTACATCATTTTGTAGCAGGTAGGAGAATCTTATGGAAGAAAAGAAAATACAGGAATCAAAAGACCGACAGGCACGAAAATATAATATAACCCTTAATAATCCGCTTAGTATGATTCCGCCTATGACTCATCCACAAATTAAAGAAGAGATTGGAAAACTCGGTTCTGTCTCTTACTGGTGTATGGCGGATGAAATCGGGCTGAAAGAGCAGACACCACATACACACATCTATTTGTACAGTGCTTCGCCTATCCGCTTCTCTACGGTAAAAAAGCGTTTTCCACAGGGACACATAGAATCAGCCTATGGTTCATCAGCAGAAAACAAAGATTATATTCTGAAAGCCGGAAAATGGAAAAGCACCTCTAAAACAGAAACTTCTATCGCCGGAACTTTTGAAGAATATGGCATTATGCCCGCCAAAGAAACTATGAGTGAAAAGGGCGAACTACAATTTATCTACGATATGATAGAAAGTGGACTAAGCACAGCAGAAATATTAAAAGCATTTCCACAGGCTATGCGGTATCTGGACAAAATAGACCGGGCAAGACAGCTTTTAATTGAGGATGAATATAAAAATACATGGCGGGAACTTACTGTTACTTATATATTCGGGAAAACTGAAACTGGTAAAACACGGTCTGTCATGGAGAAATACGGATATAGTAATGTATTTCGTGTGACAGATTACATACATCCATTTGACAGCTATAAAAATCACAGCGTTATTATCTTTGAAGAGTTCCGAAGCAGTCTGAAAATACAGGATATGCTCAATTATCTGGACGGCTATCCCTGTGAACTGTCTGCCCGGTATAATAACAAAACAGCCTGCTATCTGGAAGTCTATATTATTTCTAATATTCTTCTGGAACAACAGTATGTAAATATACAGGCAGAAAGCCCGGCAACATGGGAGGCTTTTCTGCGCCGGATACATCAGGTTATTTTCTATCAGGATGCAGAACACGTTATAACCTACTCTTCGGTAAAGGAATATCTCGAAAGAAATAACAATTTCCATCCACTGACAAAGGCTGAACAGTGTTCTATACCGTTCAAGGAATAGCCTATGGAAAAGAAGCTATTGACCCTGAAAGAATTATGCTCCTATCTGGGAATTGGAGAAACGAAAGCAAGGGAACTTGTCAGAGGTAAAAACGGATTCGGTGTACAAATTGGAAATCGGTGGTATGCCGATAAAAACAAGCTGGATAAGTGGCTTGACAAAATGGCTGTATAGATTGAAAACAAGGGTATTGCTGTGATATACTATGCGTACATCTTAGCAATACCCTTTTGATTTACCATAGAAAAGGAGTACAGAATGGGTAAATCATTAAAAGGGAAAGAATTAGGGAAAGGCATTTCCCAACGTAAAGACGGGCTGTATCAGGCACGCTTTATCAATCGTTTTGGCAAAAGACAGACGATTTATGCAAAAACATACAACGATATAACAAAAAAGCTGCGGGACGCACAGTATGAGGACGAGAAGCAGATAAATGTAGTTACCAGTAATATGACCTTGGACGAATGGTATAACGTATGGATGACCACCTGTAAAAAACATTGCAGAGATACAACCAGACGCACCTACTCCGTCCAGTATAATCGGCTTCGTGAGGAACTGGGGTGGCGTAAACTGACAAATCTGAATCTGGTTATTATTCAAAACGCTTTCAATAATTTAAAAAGCGATAAGTCCAGACGGGATTGTAAGGCGCTCCTTGTTGATATGCTTAACAGGGCTTTTGAATCAGACTTGGTAAATAAAAATGTTGCTGTATCGGTCAATACCAAAATAGACGGTACGGAACAGCCTGAAAAACGTGTATTAACACCGGATGAAATTCAGGTACTTTATCAATCAACGAGAAACAGTCGGCTTTATCCCTTTTTTGTTCTTGCGTTAAATACAGGTATGCGAATGGGAGAAATTCTTGGTCTTACATGGGAATGTGTTGATTTTGAGACTGGTTTCATCCATGTAGAAAAAACGCTATGTTATCTTCCCAACAATGGAACTGCAATCTATGAGTTTCATCCACCGAAAAGTAAAGCGGGCAAGCGAAACATTCCCATGTCTAAACAGGTCATGGAAATACTGCAAGAGCAAAAGGCATGGCGGGACAAGGTAAATAGCAGATTTAAAGCTCAACCGGGATTTGAAAATCTGGTGTTTACAAGCAAAACCAATCATCCTCTGCATGAAAGCAATATAAGAACTGCTATACGCTATCTGGTCAATCGTATAAACACAGAAAATCCCGCACAAACATTTGAAGTATTTACACCACATTGTCTAAGACACACATTTGCAACGAACTGCATCACAAAAGGGATGCGTCCAAAAACCTTGCAAAAGCTGTTAGGACACAATTCCCTGCAAATGACAATGGATTTGTATTGTCACGTATTAGATTCTACGTTGAAAGATGAAATGTCTATTATTGCAGAAATGGTGTAAATGTGGTGTAGTAAACGTATTTAACAAGGAAAAAGCCTTGGAAAATCAAGGAATTTTAAGTGTTTACTTGAAGTTTTTTATTTTTCAGGTGGTGGATGAACGCTAGGCGTTTATCATGAGAAGTAATCCGATGCTTGCGAATAGATACATATTATGAGGTGGGATGTAATGTTGCAATCAACGAAGTGGGTAGCAGACCAAATAAAAGAGCTGGTTAAAAATGAAAAGACAAACAATCTATTACATTCGGTAAACGTTAGTGATGGAATAAATACAGTTCGATTTTATTCCGATAACGAGAATGAAATTGTTGCTGTGAAACAGTATTTCAGGGATTTATATGCCGTAGAAGATTCAAATGAAGACACTGTGGGTAAAATTTTTACGGTATATAGTATCAAATCATCTTTATGCAGGAAGATGAAAGAATCATTGTCATTTCATGAGGCAGATAAGATATTTTATGATATGCAACAAGGGTTATTGTATGAAGATGAAGCCATATATTGTGTGATAAGGAAGAATCAGTTGGGCGTTACAGTATTTTTGAAAGAGGACGAGACTTCTATATACATACGTGAAAGCGATACAATAGAAAATGTTCATTTGAGTCAATTAATAAAGGAGCCGTTGAATTCTTATAAAATAGCAAATGGTTATTTGCTATTGCATTGTGCAGCGTGTTCTGTAGATAATAAAGTTGTGGTTTTTCCTGCACAAAAGTGCGGTGGAAAATCCACAATTGTTATGGGAATGCTTGGAGATAACAGATGTAAATATCTCGGTAATGATTCTTTATTTATTAAGCCGGAAAATTCAGAAATAATTACAATGAAAAATCCTCATGCAATTAGACTTGGTTCGGAAACGATTGAGAACAATCATTTTTTAAGCCAATACCTAGAGGACAATGATAACTGTAATAAAGCTAAGATGCATGATGCTTCATTAATATTAAATAATAAGACTCAAATAGTTCCGTGTGTTTTGGATTCAATCTTTGGAAAAGATAAAATAGAACATAATGGAATGAAAATAGGTCATTTTGTGTTTCCTACATTGAAACCAGAATCTGGAGAAAATATAATACGGGAAGTCAATGAAGATGAAATTATATCAATGATGTGCGATTGCTATAATCGTCGAGACCATAGAATAAACTGGTTACCTTATTATAATACGGAAACACTTGAAATGCGGGAAAAAGAAACCTTTTTACAGGTGCTGGATTCTATTTCGTTCAAGTGTTATCACCTTGTGTTCGATGGGCAAATTGAAATTGCGGTTAATAATATAATAACTAAGATTGCATAAAATGAGCGATATTCAACTAGTCAAAGATTGTTTAAAACAATCATTTCCCGTGTGGCAGAATAGTGAAAGATAGTGTAAAAATAGTGTAAATTTAGAAATTATGAAAGCTTTATAGGAATTTTATTTGTTTCTGCTGAAATGCTGTGCTACTATTTAGACAGGGAGAGAAGAAATGAGGTCAAATGACAGAAAAACTGAATAGCAGCAATCTCAGACAAAATCCGAGGAATGTCAATGAGCTTGTGAACGAACTCACATTATTTGATGACGATCTGATGAGCCGGGTGTTTGATAAAAACATCAAAGCAACGGAACTGTTGCTCCGTATTATTCTTGGCAAAAAGGTTAAGGTCATCAGCGTGACAGGGCAGAATGAAATGAAAAACCATGAAGTTGGTGGGCGTAATATTACGTTGGATGTGGATGCAATGGATGAAAATGGTGAGGAGATCGACATTGAAGTTCAGGGTAATTCAGAAGGAGCACATGTCAGACGCGCACGTTATCACAGCAGTATGGTTGATTCCAGAATGCTTAAAGAAGGACAGCCGTTTAGGGAACTGAAGGATTCCTATGTGATATTTATTTATAAACATGACAAGTTCCGAAAGGGTTTACCGTTGTATCATGTAGACCGATATGTAGGCGAAACGAATGAGCAGTTTCGTGATGGCTCACATATCATTTATGTGAATGGAAATTATAAAGGGAATGATGAGATTGGTCAGTTAATGCAGGATTTTCGGGAGAAAAATCCAGATCATATGCATTACGCGGAACTGGCAGAAAGTGTGAAACATTTTAAAGAGAAAGAAGGAGGGCGTGAAGAAATGAGTGAGATTGTAGAGAGATATGGGGATGAAAGAGCATTGATGGCAAATATAACATCGGTTCAAAATCTCATGAACAACATGAAATGGACGTTAGACCAGGCACTTGACGCGCTTGGAATTAAGGGGAAGGAAAGAACACTTATCACCCAACAGTTACAAAAATAATAAAGCATTAAGATAAGAAGAGACTTCTGGATTCATGGTGTGCTACCTGTCAAAAAAGAAGTCTCTTTTTTGATATTGATTCACAGAAAAAATGTAATATTTTACATGTAAAGATAAAATATATAAAAAAGGAAAAAGAACATATCAACATGTCCATAAAAGCAGATCATTATTACTACGACCAATTGAATAAGGAACAGAAAAAAGTCTATTATGCCATGAAAGAAGGGCTTCTTGCGATGAAAGATTCGTTTCCGGTTTTAAGATTGAGTAACCGGGAGCTGTCTGATATTTATTTTATGGTGAGGCTGGATTGCCCGGAAATTTTCTATTCGGTCAAGTTTTCTTACCGTTATTACCAAGATTCTACGATGGTGGAATTTGTACCGGAATACCTTTTTACAAAAGATAAAATCAAAGAGCACCGCCAGGCGATGGAAGCCCGCGTGAAAAAATTGGTGAGACAGGCAGAGACGTTAGATGATAAGGAGAAAGAGATTTTTATCCATGATTTTATCGTGAACAACGTAAAATATGACAAATTAAAAAAGGAATATTCACATGAGATTATTGGTGCACTCGGAAATGGTGTTGCGGTATGTGAGGGCATGGCAAAAGCGGTAAAGATTCTCTGTGATTCATTAAATATATGGTGTATCATTGCGCTGTCAGAGGCAAATCCAGAGAAGGGAATAAAGTATCGGCATGCATGGAACGTTGTGCGCATGGATGGAAAGTATTACCATCTGGATGCGACATTTGATAATACGCTATCAAAAGAAAATATCATTCGCTATGATTATGTAAACCTTTCTGATAAACAAATTTTTAAAGATCATGAACCGGTGATATGGAAAGTTCCAGAGTGCACAGACGGTGACCATTTCTATTACCGGGAGAAAAAAGTGTCATGGACGACTGTGGAAGAAGTGCGAAAGCGCACAATACAGGCAATCAAAAAAAAGCGTGTGATGTTATTTCACTGGAGAGGCGGGTATCTGACAAGAGAAGTATTGTCAGAACTACTTCTGATATTCAAAGAAGAAGCTGCGGAAAGGAATAAACAGGCACTTGTATCGGTCAACTGGCCTCAGGCAGTACTTGTTGTGCGGTTTGAAGAGGGAGTACGCGAAGAACAGGTAGAGATGGAAGATGCGAATGAGGGGGAACAGTGACAAAATTGTTGTCAAAACCGCCACAGAGTTATAATATAGTAAAAAGACGCGCGCAAAGCAGTCCGTGAAAAGAAAAGTAACAGGCAGGCCTGGTTGATGCATAGAAATGATCGTTACTTAAATAGAGGAGAAAAAGATGTTATTAGAACCAATTATCACAAGTTTATTAGAGACAGACATGTACAAATTTTCGATGGGACAGTGTATTTACCATCAGTTTTCGGATTATAAGACAACCTGGTCTTTTAAATGCAGAAACACCGACGTTCACTTTACCCATGAGATGGTGGAGGAGATCAAGGAGCAGATCAAGGCATACTGTGGACTGCGTTTCACCGAAGAAGAGCTGGAATATCTGCATAAGATCAAATGGATGAAGGGAAGCTATGTGGATTTCTTAAGACTGTGGCAGCCTCGCTATGAGGATTTTGAAATCACGGAAAATGCAGACTGCGGACTCACAATTGAGACATTTGGAACATGGCTGAACACTTCCATGTATGAGATTCCGACACTTGCCATTGTAAATGAAGTTTATTTCCGCATGGCATACAATTATGATGATCTGCTTGCAAGTTTTGAGAAAAGACTGGATGAAAAAATCACCTTATTGAAAGAGAATACCTATAACCTTGGATTATTCAGTGAATTTGGACTCAGAAGAAGACTTTCTGCCGAGGCGCAGGAACTGGCAGTGAAGAAATTAAACGAGGATAAATATCAGAACTCTACATTTGTAGGAACATCCAATGTTTTCCTTGCAAAAAAATATGGTATTACTCCGGTAGGAACAATGGCGCACGAGTGGATCATGTGCGTCGGACAGGGAAATCATAAGCACAATCCGGCATATTCAAACTGGTATGCGCTGGATTCCTGGGTAAAAGAATATGGTATTTTAAATGGAACGGCATTGACCGATGCGATTACAACGGACTGTTTCTTAAGAGATTTCCAGTTGACTTACGCAACATTGTTCTCCGGTGTGCGCCATGACAGTGGCGATCCATTTGAGTGGGGAGAGAAAATGATCCACCACTACGAGAGCCTTGGAATTGATCCGAAAACGAAAACACTGTTATTTAGCGATAGTCTCGATTTTGAGCGTGCACATAAAATTGCATCATATTTTGACGGCAGGGTAAAAATTGCATTTGGAATCGGAACTTATATTTCAAATGACACAGATGTTCCGGCGTTGAATATTGTCATGAAGACAACAAAATGTAATGGAATGGATGTTGCCAAGATTTCGGATACTCCGGGAAAAGGCATGTGCAAAAATCCGGAATATGTAGAATATCTTCAGAGATGTATCAGTTGGAGAATGGAAAACGACAGATAAAAAGAAAGGTGTGTGGGGTATGCAGAACTATTCAGGAGAAGTTGGGTTACAGTATCATTTACAGATCAGACCGGGGGATGTGGGGCGTTATGTGATCCTGCCGGGAGATCCGAAGCGGTGCGAGAAGATCGCAAAACATTTTGATGATGCAAAACTTGTGGCAGACAGCAGGGAGTTTGTCACCTACACAGGTTATCTGGAAGGTGAGAAGGTCAGCGTGACGTCCACCGGGATTGGCGGACCGTCCGCATCAATTGCGATGGAGGAACTGGTGCAGTGCGGTGCAGATACGTTTGTGCGTGTTGGAACATGTGGCGGGATCGACCTTGATGTCAAGGGCGGTGATATCGTGATCGCTACCGGAGCGGTCCGCATGGAAGGAACCAGCAGGGAATATGCACCGATCGAGTATCCGGCAGTGGCAGATCTTGAGGTGGCAAATGCACTTGTGGCGGCAGCAAAAGAACTGGGGCTTACCTATCATACCGGAGTAGTCCAGTGCAAAGATGCATTTTACGGACAGCATGAGCCGGAGCGTATGCCGGTGAGCTATGAACTTTTGAATAAGTGGGAGGCATGGAAACGTTTGGGCTGCAAGGCGTCCGAGATGGAGTCGGCGGCATTATTTATTGTGGCTGCGCATCTGAAAGTCCGCTGTGGTTCTGATTTCCTTGTCATGGGAAATCAGGAGCGCAATGCCCTCGGTATGGATAATCCGATCGTTCATGATACGGAGGCGGCAGTGACGGTCGGTGTGGAGGCAATCCGCAGACTGATTAGGGCAGACCGTGAGAAATAATGCATGAGCGGGAAAAGTCTCATTTGAAAAGCAGATTTCAATGGATAACAGAAAATGGGGTGTGAGAATCATGGAAGCAAAAAAGTATCGCAGAATTTTTACAATCGTAATTGATTCCTGTGGAATCGGTGGAGCAAAAGATGCAGAGCGTTTCGGTGATGCGGGAACCGATACGTTAGGACATATTGCGGAGACGGTGGGAAATCTCTCCATTCCGAATATGCAGAAACTCGGAATTGCCAATTTAAAAGAGCTGAAAAATATTGCACCGGTGGAAAAACCAATGGGATATTTTACAAGGCTTTCAGAGGCGAGCAACGGAAAAGATACCATGACCGGGCACTGGGAAATGATGGGGCTCCATATTACGAAACCATTTTTGACGTTTACCGAGCACGGTTTTCCAAAGGAACTGATCGATGAACTGGAAAAACGTACCGGTCACAAAGTGATAGGAAACAAGAGCGCGAGTGGAACCGAAATCTTAGAGGAACTGGGCGAGGAAGAGATCGCAACCGGACATATGATCGTGTATACATCTGCGGATTCTGTACTTCAGATCTGTGGAAACGAGGAAACGTTTGGGTTGGAGGAACTTTACCGCTGTTGTGAGATCGCCAGAGAGATCACCATGAAAGATGAATGGAAAGTTGGACGTGTCATTGCAAGACCTTATGTCGGAAAGAAAAAAGGCGAGTTCGTGCGCACCAGCAACCGTCATGATTATGCCTTGAAACCGTATGGAAGAACGGTTTTAAATGCTTTGAAGGACGCTGGATACGATGTGATCTCTGTCGGAAAAATCCGGGATATTTTTGACGGCGAAGGAATTACGGAATCCAATAAGTCCAAGAGCTCGGTTCATGGAATGGAGCAG
>ERZ808240.2503-NODE-2503-length-19832-cov-4.778632_pt1 | contig 19832 bp, 16 predicted proteins | sample MGYA00521084_ERZ808240 | MGnify/ENA primary metagenome ERZ808240 (study PRJEB31516, sample SAMN03275571) | gut metagenome | biome: mammalia-associated habitat; material: feces | host: Papio cynocephalus | place: Kenya | collected 2012-08-06 ...
TGGTCAGCCCCGTACTTCCGGTTGACGTAGTCGATGACCTCCTGACGGCGTTCGTAGCAGAAGTCAACGTCGAAATCGGGCATACTGACACGTTCCGGATTGAGGAACCGCTCGAAGATCAGGTTGTAGCGGATGGGGTCGATATCGGTGATGCCGACACAGTAGGCCGCGATACTGCCTGCGCCGGAGCCACGGCCCGGGCCGACCGGGATGCCCTGACTTTTGGCGTAGTTGATATAGTCGAAGACGATGAGGTAATAGTTTGTGTATCCCATCGACTTTACGACGCCGATCTCATAGCTCAGTCGGTCTTTGTTGGCCTGCGGCACATTCGGCCCATAGCGGCGTTCCAGACCTTCCCAGCAGAGCTTCTCGAAATACTCCTGATTGTCCATCCCATCAGGTGCCTTATAATAAGGGATCTTGGTATGGCCGAACTCGAAATCGAAGTTGCACTGGTCGGCGATTTTCTGGGTGTTTTCGCAAGCTTCCGGAACCATCGAGAAAAGATCGTACATCTCATCGGTGGTTTTGACATAGAACTCGTCGGTCTGGAACTCCATTCGGTCGGCGTCCTGAATGGTCTTGCCGGTCTGGATGCAGAGAAGAATGCTCTGCATCTTGGAGTCCTCTTTTCGGAGATAGTGAGAGTCGTTGGTCGCGGCCATCGGAATACCGGTCTCCCGTGCCAGCTTGATGAGCTGGGGCAGAACGATGTTATCTTCTTCAAGGCCGTGATCCTGAAGTTCGATATAATAGTTTCCTGCCCCGAACAAGTCCTGATACCAAAGAGCCGACGCCTTGGCACGCTCGTAATCACCTGCAAGGATAGCCTGCGGAATTTCACCGGCAAGGCAGGCGGACAGGCAAATCAGACCTTCGTGGTACTGCTCGAGGAGCTGTTTGTCGATACGGGGCTTGGAATAGAAGCCCTCGACGAAACCGGCGGAGACCATCTTGATAAGGTTTTTGTAACCCGTTTCATTTTTGCAAAGCAAAATCAGATGGTTATTACCGTCGATTTTGTTCACTTTATCAAAGCGTGTCCGGGTCGCCACATAGACTTCGCAGCCGATGATGGGCTTGATACCAGCTTTTTTCGCTGCTTTATAGAACTGAACGCAGCCATACATAACGCCATGGTCGGTGCAGGCAATGGCCGTCTGGCCGCATTCCTTGACCCGGTCCATCAGTTGGTCGATACGACAGGCACCGTCCAGCAGGCTGTACTCAGTATGGATATGAAGATGGACAAAATCCCGGCCCAGTTTGTTGTTTTCGCTTGCTTCGCTCAAGAGTTGTCCTCTCCTTTCTCCTGTTCCAGCCGCTGACGCAGGGCGTCAGCCAGAGATTCCAGTTTTTTCATCCGATGCGAAAGCCCCGACTTGCTGACCGGCGGCTCAAAGCAGGCGCAGAGAGCTGTCAGGGATAAGTCCGGGTTCTCCATCCGCTTGGCGGCAGCCGCCTGCAAGACCTCAGGCAGAGTCTCCAATGCGTCATGCTCCTGCAGATAGCGGATAGCTTTCAAAGTCTGTGCATTGGCGTGAGCCGTCTTACTGAGGTTCGCTGTATCACAGTTGATTTGGCGGTTGATGTGGTTGCGCACCTGCTTAACGGCTTTCTGCTGTCCCATCTTTGCGGATGCCTCGGGTGCGCCCATAAATGCCAGAATTTTCTCGATGTTCGCACTGTTTTTGACGTAGATCAGATTGACACCATTCCGCCGGGTGCGGTGCGGCGCAAACTCATGTTCCGCCAGCAAAGCCTCGAAATCTTTTGCGAGGTTCGTCCGGCTGGTGAGGAACTCGAGGTTGTATTCTTTCTGAGGGTCAGTCATTGTGCCGCTGCACAAAAATGCTGCGCCAATATATGCACTGACGCAGGTCTGACAGCGGATCAATCTGGGGTCGATCTGCAGGCTTGTCTCGGTGCCGGTAGTGCCGAACAGCTCGTGCATCCGTGCCACCTGTTCCGGCGCACGGATACCGAATTCGTAAACGACACCGGTCGGGCGAATTTTTTCGATGACCTCGCCCTGCACACCGCACCGGGCAAACAGCTCTTCAGCCAGCCGCGCAATGGATGCCTGCTCTGTTTGAAGCACAAGGCCACGGGCATCGAAATATTTGGCAAAACACGCCACGCCATAAGCCGCCGCGCGAACACAGCAATCTTTTTGCAGGCTGCGCTGTGCGATTTCTTCCCGTGCCTGGGATGCAAAACTCATGCTTGGTTCCTTTTCTTTTTTGGTTTATTTACGGACTGCATCCCGGTGCTGAACGCCAGGTGTGTAGCCCAAGTTCTCGCAATATTCCGCGATTTTCCGTGCAAAGGTGATAGAGCGATGCTTGCCGCCGGTGCAGCCGACTGCGATCGTCAACTGGCTCTTACCCTCTTTGACATAAAGCGGCAGGGCATACTCGAGAAAGTTCTCATACCGTTTCAGCAGTTCCTGCGCCTCCGGGTGGCTCATGACGAAATCCACAACTTCCTGATCAAGGCCGGTCTTATGTTTCAACTCCGGCACATAGAATGGATTGGGCAGACAACGGACATCCAGTACAAGATCCGCTTCCTGTGGGATACCGAACTTGAAGCCGAAGGACATAATAGTGAGCCGCATCGCCTTTTTCGCGCCACCGTTTTTCAGGAACAAATCGCAGATGCGCTCTTTATTCTGAGCGGTCGAGAGCAGAGCCGTGTTGATAGTATAGTTTGCCCGTTCTTTGAGCGGCTGTAAGATTTGGCGTTCCTTTGCGAAAGCCTCTCGGGTCGAGATGCCTTCCGCGATGCTGATGGGATGACGGCGGCGTGTCTCACTGTAACGGCGCATCAACACGTCATCCGGAGCGTCCATAAAGAGGATCTCATACTTTACACCCTGCTGGTCGAGCTGGTCAAGCGCCTGCTCGATCTCCTCACTGGAACGGCAGCCGCGGACATCCATCGACAGTGCGACCCGTTTCAGCTGGTTGTCACCTGCCTTGGAAAATGCCATGATGCTGGGCAGCAGTCCTGCCGGAATGTTGTCGATGCAGAAAAAGCCAATATCTTCCAGCGCATTCATAGCGACAGATTTTCCCGCGCCGGAAAGTCCGCTGACGATCAGAAGATCCATAGTATTCCCCTCTTATGCTTTTACCACTCGAATTTCCTTTTCGAGGTCATAGCCAGTCTTTTCCTTGACGATGGCACGCACTTCATCACAAAGCGCAAGGACATCGGCACAGGTAGCACCGCCAAGATTGACCACAAAACCGCAGTGCTTCTCACTGATGGCCGCACCGCCATGCTGATAGCCGCGCAGACCGCATTGGTCGATGAGAGCTGCCGCAAATGCACCGACCGGACGCTTGAAGGTACTGCCTGCGCTGGGTTTATCCAGCGGCTGTTTGTCCTTCCGGCGGAAAAGCAGGTCGTCCATCTTGGCACGAATCTCTTCGGCGTTGCCTTTTTGCAGTTTCAGCTCGGCAGACAGGATGCAGCCGCCGTTCTCCTCAAAAACGCTGTGACGGTAGGACAAATCAAGCTGCGAAGCGTCCGCTTTTACAATTTCGCCGTCCGGCGTCAGATACCGCACCCAGTGCAGGACATCTTTCATTTCGCCGCCGTAGGCTCCGGCATTCATATAAATGGCACCGCCCAGTGTGCCCGGGATGCCGTAAGCAAATTCCAGACCAGTCAATTCCGCTCGGAGGGCTTCGCCGCAGAGAGCTGAAAGACGTGCGCCTGCGCTGGCACGGATGAGGTCTTCTTCCTGTTCGATCGTGTCACTCAGAGCCGACAGGTCGACCACAGCACCTCGGTAGCCTGCATCCTCGAACAGGATGTTGCTGCCATTGCCAAGCAGATAATATTTGACCCCTGCAGCTTTGATGAGCCGGAGGGCATCCAAAAGCTGCTCCTCGGTCTCCGGCAGAACAAAGACATCCGCCTGGCCGCCGATTTTAAAAGTGCAGTGTGCGCTGAGCGGCTCGTTTTCCCGATACAGGATACCTGCCTGACACAGCTGTTGTTTGAGTTGTTCCATGTGGTTTCCTCTTTTCCAGAGTAAGATTTAGTCCAGCGTATCGTTCAGACCCAGACGGATGAGCAGTTCCTTTGCTGCGTTGTAGCCCATCTTTTTCTGACGGTTGTTGATAGCCGCTGTTTCCAGCACGACCGCAAGGTTACGGCCGGGCGAAACAGGGATGCTGGTGCTGGGGATATTGACACCCAAAATCTCGTAGTATTCACTCTCGAGACCGGTGCGCTGGTAGTTCTTGGTCGGGTCCCATGCTTCCAGCTGAACCACGAGGTCAAGGCTCTCGCTGACCTTGACAGCACCGACGCCAAAGACACGTGCCACGTTCACGATACCAATGCCGCGCAGCTCGATAAAGTGGCGGATATTTTCCGGTGCCGTACCCATGATCTGACGGTTGGAGACTTTGCGCAGCTCCACGGCATCGTCTGCAACGAGACGGTGACCACGTTTGACCAGCTCGATGGCAAGCTCGCTTTTGCCGATGCCGCTGTCGCCCAGGATCAAGATGCCCTCACCATAGACCTCGACCAGCACGCCGTGACGGGTAATTCGGGGAGCCAGCTCCAGATTCAGCACACTGATAAGGCTGCCCATCAGGGTGCAGGTCGTCTCATTGGAGCGAAGCAGCGCGACCTGATGCTTTTCAGCCAACTCCTGCATCTCCGGGAAAGGCTGCAGCTCCTCGCTGCGGCAGACGATGACGGCAGGCGGCTTCTGGCGGAACAGCTGGTCGAGGGCTTCGTACCGCTTTTCCGGCGAGAGTCCGGACAGGAAGTTCATCTCCGCCAGCCCCATGATCTGTAAGCGCAGTTTATCAAAATAATCGTAATAGCCTGCCAGAAACAGACCCGGACGGTTGACTTCGGCGATCTCGATCTGGATCTTGTCCTGATCCTGAGGCATATAGACCACTTCCATGCTGACCTTCTCGATCAGCTTGCTGAGAGAAACGGAAAAATTCCCCATCGTTCTTCCTCCTGCGTTGTTTGCCCTCAGACTGCCGTATCGCACAGCGAGAGAGCCTGTTTCTTACTATTATAATAAATCCGGAGAAGAAAAACAATTCCTACAGAAATCTTTTCTGGATTTCTTGGGAAATCAGGGTTGCGAGTGGAACAAAAGCCATTATAATAGGTATAGGGTGCTTGGCTTTACATTTTCTTTACTTTACATGAGTTTTACATTTAGCAGATTTCGCATTTTACATTCGGCCCGTATACTCATAAACAGGAGAACAACACGTCAAACATAAGTGAGGAACAACAATATGACGATCTTCAATGTCTTTTCTCTTTTTGGCGGCTTGGCCCTGTTTTTGTTCGGTATGGACATCATGGGCAAGGCTCTTGAAAAACAGGCTGGCGGACAGCTGCAAAAGATTTTGAGCAAGCTGACCGACAACCCCATCAAAGGTTTCTTTCTGGGTCTGTGCGTAACTGCCGTCATCCAGAGTTCCAGCGCGACCACGGTCATGGTCGTCGGTTTTGTCAACAGCGGCATCATGGAGCTGCATCAGGCCATTGGCGTTATCATGGGCAGCAATGTCGGTACCACTGTCACCAGCTGGATCCTTGGTCTTTCCGGCCTGCAGGGTGACAGTTTCCTGATCCAGATGCTCAAGCCCACCTCGTTCAGCCCGGTACTGGCCTTCATCGGCATCATCCTTTATATGGGTAAAAACGAGAAGCGTCAGGGCATCGGAACCATTATGATCGGTTTCGCCATCCTGATGACCGGTATGAGTACCATGTCCGCAGCGGTCGCTCCGCTCCAGAATGAGGCATGGTTCATCAACCTCTTTGTCCGCTTCTCCAACCCCATTCTCGGCGTTCTGGTCGGTGCCATCGTCACCGGTGTCATCCAAAGTTCCAGTGCCAGTGTTGGCATTCTGCAGGCTCTCAGCTCGACCGGTGTCATCACCTTCGGCAGTGCGATTCCCATCATCATGGGTCAGAACATCGGCACCTGCGTGACTGCCTTGCTCTCTTCGGTCGGCGCGAATAAGAACGCACGCCGTGCCGCAATGGTTCATCTGTACTTCAACATCATTGGTGTTACCCTTTTCCTTGCAGTCTTCTACAGCCTGAATGCTGTTCTTCACTTCACCTTTGTCAACGACACTGTCACCGCTTGGGGCATTGCGGTCGTTCACTCGATCTTTAACCTGAGCGCAACGGCAGTTCTGCTTCCTTTTGCAAATGTCCTTGAAAAGCTGGCAATCGCCACCATTCCGGACGATGCAAAGCAGGAAAGCTTTGCTCTGTTGGATGAGCGTCTTCTGAATACGCCTGCTATGGCAGTCGAACGTGCCCGTTCCGCAACCGCAGAGATGGCAGAGCTTGCCCGTGTCGGCGTCATTCAGGCCATGAGCCTGACCCACACCTGGAACGATGAACTTGCTCAGAAAGTCCGCGAGGAAGAATGCAAGGTCGACCAGTATGAAGACGCCCTCGGCACCTATCTGGTAAAACTGTCCGGCCGGGAACTGAATCACGCCGACAGCCAGAGCGTCAACACTCTGCTCCACACCATCAGCGATTTTGAGCGCATCAGCGACCATTCCGTCAACCTGCTGGAATCTGCTGAAGAGATGCACACCAAGAATGTCAACTTCTCAAAGGACGCACGGGAAGAACTGCAGGTTTTGGAAGACGCCGTGCAGGATACCCTGAACCGCACTACAGATGCGTTCCGCAAAGGTGACCTGCATCTGGCAAGCAAGGTCGAGCCGCTGGAGCAGGTCGTTGACGAGCTGGTTCGTGCCATCAAAGCACGCCACATCGCCCGTCTGCAGGCCGGCAGCTGCTCCATCGAGTACGGCTTTATTCTGGATGACCTGTTGACGAATTATGAGCGTGTCTGCGACCATTGCAGTAACGTCGCTGTTGCGCAGATTGAGGTAGCGCAGGACAGCTTTGACACTCACGCTTATCTGAATGACCTCAAGAGCGGCCACGACTCCAAGGAAAGCGAACAGTTCCAGCGTCGGCTCGACCGCTACCGTGAACGCTATCTCTTCCCTGAAGACAATGAAACTGTGGAGGAACCTAAAGCATGATCTATATTGTTGAAGACGATGCCGCCATCCGGGAGCTAGAACAGTATGCACTGCGATCCAGCGGCTACGATGTGAGCAGCTTTGAATCCTCGGAACCTTTTTGGCAGGCAATGCACAACGCTGCGCCGGAGCTTGTCATCCTTGACGTAATGCTGCCGGGCGAGGACGGCTTTTCCATCCTGAAAAAGCTGCGCAATACCCCTTCCCTCAAGCGTCTGCCCATCATCATGGTGACGGCAAAATCCAGCGAGCTGGATACTGTACGCGGCTTGGACTGCGGTGCAGACGATTACATTACGAAGCCCTTTGGCATCATGGAATTTCTGAGCCGGGTTCGTGCAGCACTCCGCCGCTCAGCACCGGAAGCCCGGCCGGACGTTTATGCGTTCCATGAAATTCTGTTGGACAATGCCCGGCACAGCGTGACTGTCAACGGTACAAACGTCGACCTGACCTACAAGGAATACAGTCTGCTCCGTCTCCTGCTGGAACACACCAACCTTGTTGTGACCCGTGAGACGATTTTACAGGTCGTCTGGGGTACTGACATTTCGGTGGAAAGCCGGACGGTCGATATGCACATCCGTACTCTGCGGAAAAAACTGGGTGACGCTGGCCGGTACATCTGCACCGTCCGCAAGGTTGGTTACAAGCTGGCGAACAGCGAGGAGGAAAACGAAGAATGAAATCACGCAGCATGGAAGAAAAAATCAGCTACCGTCTTTTTCTGATGGGCTTTGTCGGTCTGGTCTGCACCGCCGTACTCTGTATTTTTGTATTCCATAAAGCGTTTACGGCGCAGGCATGGACTGCCCTCGAAAACGAGACGAAGCTTATCGCCGCCGGATACAGCCAGCTCGATGATCCCAGCGACCTGTCCGCTTTTGTCACCAGCGACCTGCGCATCACCCTGATCGCCTCAGACGGCAGCGTCATTTTTGAGTCGGCCACCTCGCAGCAGATGGAAAACCACCTCAGTCGCCCGGAGATCCAGCAGGCCATGCAAGATGGCGTCGGCCGTGACCGCCGGGACTCCCAGACCATGGGATTTGAGACTTATTACTACGCTATGCTGTTGGACAACGGTGACATCCTTCGCGTGGCGCAGGACTCCGAAACCGTCTGGTCGATCTACGATGAAACGCTTCCTGCCATCGTCCTGAGCTGTGTGCTGATGATGCTTGCCGCCGCACTGATGGCCGGCCTGCTCACCCGGAGCCTCGTACAACCAGTCCTCAAGATGACAGATGACCTCGACCACATTCAGGACAACGTTCCCTACACAGAGCTTGTTCCCTTTGCTGAGAGCATCCATTCTGACCGGCTGCTGCGAGAAAACAACGAGAAAATGCGGCAGGAATTCACCGCAAATGTCAGCCATGAGCTGAAAACGCCGCTGACAAGCATTTCCGGATATGCTGAACTGATTGAGACCGGCATCGCAAAACCCGAGGATATTCCGGGATTCGGCCATAAGATCCATGTGGAAGCGACCCGGATGATCCAGCTCGTCAATGATATTTTGCAGCTGTCGCATCTCGATAATGTCAGCGAAACCGGCAACGAGCCTGCAATGGAGACCGTCGACCTGCTGGATGTTGCAAAAGAATGTGTCGAACGGCAAAAAATGAACGCCAAGCGGTCGTATATTTCTCTCACCTATCTCGGCGAGAGCGCACCGGTGCTTGGCAGCCGAAGTCTGTTGGATGAGCTATGTCAGAATCTCTGCGACAATGCCATCCGGTACAACCGTCCCGGCGGAAAAGTCCAAATCATCACAGCCTGCACCCGTGACGGCCATTGCAGCCTGACGGTCAAGGACAACGGCATCGGCATTCCGAAAGAATCACAGTCCAGCGTGTTTGAACGCTTTTACCGGGTCGATAAGAGCCGGAGCAAAGCCACCGGCGGAACCGGCCTTGGTCTTGCTATCGTCAAACACATTGCCCGTATTCACAATGCGAAGATCAAGCTGGAAAGTGAGATCGACGAAGGTACGACCATCACCGTCATCTTTGAAACAGCCCACTGAATTTTAAAAAATCACAACGTCTGTCCGTAAATTCGGGCAGGCGTTTTTTGTTGTCAGTGCGTTTGTTTCATCCCGTAATGCCTGCACAGCTGAAAGGCGGAGCAGATCAAATCCCTGCTCCCAGAAGAGCCGAACGGTTTCTATGCAGAGCGTTTCCCATTGGATGCGTTCCTCGTCTGTCGCTTTACGGCCGTTTGATGGAACCCGGCAGGTCAGAACAAGATAAAAGCTCTCCCCTTCTGCCTTGACCGACTGTGCAAGTCTTGTCAGCTCGACCAGATCCGTCTCAGCCTGAAACTGACAGGCACGTTTTTTGCCGGACAAGAATAAAGCGGCTTCGGTCTGGTCTGCGGTCAGGGTTATCTGACCTTTTTCGGTGAGGAGTAATCGCTCATCCCGATTGGAAAGCTCACTACCGTCCAGTTCCAAAACCGGAAGAAGGATACCGTTCCGGTTTTCGTAGAGACGAGGTGCAGTCTGATCCGATTTGAGCAAATCAAGAAGCGATTCGGGCAGGTACTCATCCTCTTCGTTCTGCGTTTCCAACACTGTTCCGGAAAAATCCGCATAAAACACCCGGGAAGCCAGCCGACCATACGGACGCTCGAGAAAAATTGACTCGCAGATTTGAACCGTTTCAAAATCACTTTCCTGCCCCAGAAGCAGATAATCGCAGAGACGATAACTGGCTTTGCGTGGAAGTTTTTCTTCAGCCTGCGTCAAAGCGGCCTGCGGCGTCCGACCGGATGAAAGTGCAAATCGTATTTTCGCGTCTGTTTCAGCGGCATCAGCAGAAGCTTCCGGAAACTGATAGAGTAGACCGGCCGACCAACCGATTTCGGTCTGTTCCAGAAACAGCGCACGGACAATACTTTTCTGGGTGTTTTCTGTGTGCAGGAACAACAGACACCAGACGATGACGACGCCCACAACAAAAATTTTCAGGGTACGGTTTTGGGTCATGGCTCCACCTCCCTGTTTTGGATGGCGGAACCAAAGAAACGTTCGGCCAGCACACGGAGGATTTGAACCAGCAGGCAGATTCGGAACAGCCCGACGGCAAGCCAGACCAGCAGAAACAGCGAATCGAGCCGAGAGAACATGCCCAGCGTCCACGCACGGAGAAGCTCATAGCCCGGATAATTCTGCGCCGAACCGAAAAGCAGCCCCATTCCAAAACGCCAGCTGCCTTCCAGCAGAAATGCAAACAATGGAAGCCATGGCATCCAGTAAGAATTTGGTGAAGGAGTTTCTTTTGAATCAACCAGTAAAAACGAAAAATATTCCGCATAAATCGGTATATTGATTCGGCTCACAGTACGGGAAGAAACAGATGTGTTTTCCAGCAGGTTCTGCCAATGAAATTGTCCGGCAAGACCGACAACGCAGATGATTCCGACAACAATCACCAGCACCCACAGGATTTTTGCGGCACGGGAAAAGACCTCCAGAGAAAGACACCAGCCACCCAGCAACAGCAGCGGCAAAACACCTATAACCGCCATCGAGGAAAACTGCTCCCAGCAAACCATTTGCGCATCCTGGACAGCGGATATCAGCTCGGCAGCAAACCAAAGCAGAAGTCCGGCCTGTGCAAAATGGGAAAGAAGGTTATCTCCCGAGAAAATGCCGCTGTTTGCGAGAAAGCTCGACAAAATTACCAACCCAACTGCCAGTGGAAAGCCGCCCAGCAAAAATGCACGAGCGGAAAGGCCACTTTCCGAAAGGCTCTGCATACAGTTTGCCAGCACTGCGGCTGTAACGCTCAGGGTGAATATGCTTGGCGAAAATGTTCCGATGTTCCGCATTATTTGTCACCCCCGTTTCTGCCATATGGTAAAGGGATTCCGGGAGAGTATTCGATAGTTGCGGCGAATCACGCCATCGTCGGAGAGCGCATTTTCCGGAAATGTGTTCTCTGCCAGATAGGGCACACCCATCGCCGAAACGCTGGTGAGTGCGAAAAGAACGAACAGCCCAGCTCCCACCAGACCCACCGGCCCGGCCAGACCTGCCGCCAGCACTACAATGAGCCGAAGCAGCGTCGCCGGCTCATAGAGGGCCGGCGTAACAAAAATGGCAATAGATGTTATCGAAGCAGTCAGGATGATCGGCGTACTCATCAGCCCCGTCGCAATGGCGGCATCTCCCACGATGAGGGCCGCCACCAGACTGACCGAGTGCCCCAGTGTCTGCGGCATCCGGAGTCCAGCTTCCCGGATGACTTCCAGAATGAGGATCACCATCAGCATCTCCGCGAAAAGCGGCAGGGGTGTTGCCTGCTCTGCCGCCTCAATTTTAAAAAGAAGCTGTGGGGGGATCAGCTCGGGCAGATAGACCGCCAGACAGACGAAACTTCCGGGCAGAAAAATGCTCAGATAGAACGACATATATTTTAAAAGCCGCAGGAACGACGAAAAAACAGCTGTTGTGGCGTAATCGTCAAGACAATCAAAATTTTCACAGAAAAGAGTCGGCAGGATCATCGCCGACGGACTTCCATTGACAAGAAGAACGATTTTTCCCTCGCAAAGCTTTGCCGATGCCACAGCCGGACGTTCGGTGTAACCTACCGGAGCGAAAAAACGAAGCTTTACCGGAAAGAGCCACGGCACAAAATAGCTCGAATCCAGCAACATGGTCGGCTTTGCCGTCTGCAGTGTCCGGCGGACTTTGTCGACGACCTCTTCCCTCACCCTGCCCTTGCAATAGCAGATGGCATATTCGGTTTTGGTCTCGCAGTCGGCCTGCGCGACCTCCATCACCAGCTGTTCCGTGCGGATAAGGCGGCGGAGAAGGCTCAGGTTGACCCGGAGCAGGTCGGTGAAGCCCTCCCGGGAGCCGCGAAGATTTCCTTCGCCGGACGGCTCTTCCACTGAACGAAATTTCAATCCCTGCACCGAAAATACGATGCCTTTCTCACAGCCATCCAGCAGCAGAACACACATCCCGGCAGTCAGACGTTTGATAAGGTCCTCAAAATCCGTGACCGGTGTATTCTCGGCAGGCAAGTCAGAGTGACTAAAAATCAACTCAAAAATCTGCTCACCACTGTTGATGGCCGTCTCTCCGGGCAGGAGCATCTGCGTTCTGCGGTCGACTGCATCCAGCAAAAGCTGCCAGAGCGAATCCAGACTTGCCATTCCATCAAACAGAAAAATCGTGCCGGCGCAATGGTAAAGCTCGATATCCTTCGCATAAAAATCAGCCGATTTGCCAAACATAGCATCGAGCATTTCACGGTTTTGGGAAAGTCTTTTTGATAGCTGCACACAACCGCCCCCTTTACAGGGCAGTATGCACCCGAAACCTTCCGGCTATTCAATTCCACCTAAGGAGGCATCGTTTTGAAGCTGCTGATTTTCCGCACGATTTTGATTTATCTCTGTGTACTGTTCGCTATGCGTCTGATGGGGAAACGTCAGCTGGGCGAACTGCAGCCTGAGGAGCTTGTCTCGACCATCCTCATCTCCAATTTGGCATCCATCTCCATTGAGTCGGAGGAAGTTCCCATCACGGCCAGCCTTATTCCCCTTTTTCTCATTGCTGCGCTGGAATTATTCGGTTCTATGCTGAGTTTCCGAAGCCAGAAATTTTTCAACTTGATGTCCGGACGTCCTAAAACTGTAATTTTGGATGGCAAAATCGACCAAAATGCCCTGCGAGTGCTCCGACTGACGACGGCTGACCTGATGGAAGCCCTGCGAGGAAAAGATATTTTTGATCCAAGAGATGTTTCCTATGCCATCATCGAGACGAACGGCACCCTTTCGGTGGCAGTCCGGCCGGAAAAGGAAGCAGCTACCCTCTCCGATTTAAAACTGCCTGTCCAGCGGACACAGGCAACGATACCGTTCGTGCTGGACGGACAGATTTTAGAGGACAATCTGCGATGGTGCGGCAAAGACCGGGCGTGGCTAGAGCGAACAGCGCAGGCAAATACTCTGCTGCCGGAAGAAATTTTGCTGCTCATCGGGAATGACAGCGAAGACTATTTCCTTGTAAAAAAAGAGAACCGCCACAAGGACGGTTCTCAGTGAGGTGAAAATATGCGACGAATTTACGCCTGTTTTGTGATAACAGCAGTTCTTTTGACGATTGCCTTTTATAGCAGCTACCGCGTGCAAAAGTTTGCCGAAGAGATCTCCGACGACCTCGACAATGCAATGGAAGCCATCCGGGATGAAAATTTCACCGACGCACGGCAGTCCATCGCCGAAGGAGCAGAACTCTGCGACACCATGCGAGAAGGGCTAAATCATCTGCTCCGCACACAGGACTTTACCGAACTTGAAGCTGCACTCCGTGCCGCCGACGGACATCTCGAATGGAATGCACCCGAAGAAGCATTTGGCGAGCTGCGGCGTGCGCAAGTCCAAGTCGAAACACTGGAATGGCTGGCCCGGCGGCTTTTGTGATTATTTTGCCCGGTCGTCCATCAGTTTTTTCAATTCGTTGAAAAAGCTTTCAACATCCGCAAACCGCTGATAGACTGAGGCAAAGCGGACATACGCCACTTCGTCGATTTTTTTCAGTTCCTGCATCGTCAGTTCCCCGATCCGCATACTGGTAACTTCACGGTCATAGGAACTCATGAGCGTCTGCTCGATACTGCTGACCGCATGTTCCAGTGTCTCATAGCTGACCGGACGCTTCGCACAGGCACGGAGCATAGCGTTGAGCAGTTTCTGCCGGTCGAACGGCTCCCGGGATTCATCCTTTTTAATGACGATAAGCGGCACCGTCTCTACGACCTCGTAAGTCGTAAAGCGCATATGGCAGCGCAGGCACTCCCGACGGCGGCGGATGCGCTCGCCGTCTTCGGTGGGGCGAGAGTCGATTACTTTGGACTCCTCATCCCCGCAATAGGGACATTTCATAGTTGTTCCTCCTGATTTCGGTCCGAACCGGAATCTTTGTTTTTACAGTCAGGCCGCCTTTTTGCCGGACTTGCGGTTGCTCCAAGTGATCCATGCCGAAGTGGATACGAACAGCGAAGTAAACACACCGCTGAGCATACCCATCATCAGTGGGAATGCGAAGGTGAAGATGCTGTCCAGACCATAGAGCTTGGCGATGACACACATCACACCCAGAGCCATGACGGTGGTAACGGTAGTGATGAGGGTGCGGCGAACAGACTGGTTGACCGACTGATTCACCACTTCCTCAAAGGATGCCTTTTTGCCCAACAGACCACGGTTCTCACGGATACGGTCGTAAACGACAACAGTATCGTTGATGGAGTAGCCAAGGATCGTCAGCATTGCAGCGATGAAGTTGCCGTCCAGCGGAGTACGCAGGACAACGAAGGTACCGTAAACGATCATCAGGTCACAGACCAGAGCCAAAATCGCCATCAGACCACCAGTCAGACCGCCAATATTCTTAAAGCGGATGGCGATGTAAATCAGGATCAAAACCAGTGCAAACAGAACGGCGACCAGACTCTTCTGAAGGAACTTAGTACCCATTGCCGCACTGACGTTGCTCAGAGAGAGCTGCGCAAAGTTGTTCTCGGGGTAAGTCTCGTTCAGGGAGTCAATGAGAGTCTCCACCTGTTCGGTGGTAACGGTCTCAGTACCGGGCATCGAAATTTTGAGGGTCTGCTCCCCTGTTGCGACGTTCTCGCCGGTCTGGAGAGTCAGGTCATTGCTTTCGAGGGCAGCGGATGCAGTTTTCTGAACTGCGGACTGGTCAAAGCTGTCCTCATAGCTCAGGGTGATCATTGCACCGCCGGTGAACTCGGTATCCAGCTTGACGCCGAAGAGGAACGAGCAGGACAGGACGATAACCAACAGGCAAATTTCAATGCTCAGGTAACGCTTGCGCAGAGACATGAGGTCGATGATACCGATGCGCTTCTTCTCCTTGCCGGGAGCATCTGCACCGTAAAGAACAGGGTTGCGGAGAGCCGGGATCGCCGCTGCGCCGCGAATCATGACACGAGTCGCAAAGATGCCGAACACGAAGTTGAGCAGAACACCGGTAAGCAGTGTATAACCAAAAGCGTAGATGGTGCCTGCGGTAGACGGGCCAAATGCGAAGAACACGAAGTGCAGTGCCTTTGCGAAGAAGCCGTCCGACGGGCCGAATGCGCCCATCAGGACGATGGCGACGATGACGATGGTAACGTTACCGTCGATGATGGGAGTCAGGCCACGGGCAAAACCGCTCTTGAGCGCACCATCCAGAGATTTGCCGCTGCGCAGCTCCTCTTTGATGCGCTCTGCAGTGATAACGTTTGCATCAACGCCCATACCGATGGCCAGAATGATACCGGCGATACCGGGCAGGGTCAGGGTAAAGCTTTCAAATACCGGGAAGTAACCCGAGACAAAAGCCAGCGTTGCGGCCACCTGACCGGCCAGTGCGATACATGCAAGGAAGCCGGGCAGACGATACAGGAAGGTCATCAACACAACAATGAGTGCAAATGCAATAATGCCAGCCAGAACCATCGCACTCAGGCTGTTTTCGCCCAGACTCGGACTGACGGTCGAGTAACTGTCCACCGTCAGAGCGAACGGCAATGCGCCGGAGTTGATCTGGCGTGCCATCTTGACGACATCTTCCTGCGTGAAGGGGTTTGCTGCCGAGCTGGTGATGATGGCTGAGCCGTCGGTAATAGCGGCATTGACCGTTGCAGTGCTGACATTCTCATCATCCAGCCAGATGCTGATGCTGCCATTGCTGGAATAGAGCTTGGTGGTAGCATCACCAAAGGCTTTGGCACCTTCATCCGTGAACTTGAGTGCGACGTAGTATTCCGAGCTGCTGCCGTTCACGGGGCCATACTGTGCCGCCGCACTCTCGACCATCGAACCGTCCAGAATCAGTTCACCGTCGGCACTGCTGCCCTCCCGGAAGGTCAGATACGCCGTAGTACCGATCTCCTGAATGGCCGCTTCCGGGTCGAAATCCGTCTCACCGGACTGCCACGGGAACTCGAGGATGAGCGCATCCGAATCGGTATCGACGTACAGCTCATAGTCGGTCACATTCAGGGCGACCAGACGGTTTTCGATGACGAGCTGCGCTGCTTCCAGCTGCTCTTCAGTAGCGTCATATCCGTCCGAAGGAACGAACGTGACGTTGACGCCGCCTTTGATATCCACACCGAAGCGGATATCCTGTGCGCCCTTGATGTAGGTGGTGGTCGTATCGCCGTACTTGACTGCAACGCCAAAGAATGCCGTATAGACAAACGCCGCAATCAAAAGTACGGTAACGACCAGATGCCATGCTTTACCTTTTGTCTTCATAGAAAATGGGAAACCTCCAAATATAATAAATCTCCTCTGCGCCGTCCGGTCGGCGGTGCAGGGAGATTTTACAGCTTGGGGAAGGATCAGTCCTTGTCAGCCAGCAGCTTTTCGACCGCTGCCAGACGGACACAGACACAGAGCAGGTCGGACGCAGTCTCGACCTCGTCCAGACTCGGATAAGTCGGAGCGATACGCAGGTGAGAATCCTGAGGATCCTTATGGTACGGATAAGCAGAGCCTGCACCAGTCAGGGTCAGACCGCACTCCTTGCAGAGCGAAGCAACACGCTTTGCACAGCCGGGCATAACGTACAGGCTGATGAAGTAGCCGCCCTTGGGATTGGTCCAGTGAGCGATATCACCGCAGGGCGTCAGCTCTTCCTCAAAGGCTGTCTTGACTGCATCGAAGCACGGGATGAGACGGCGGCGATGCTTTGCCATATGAGCCAGAACGCCTTCCTTGTTCTTGAGGAAGCGGACATGGCGCAGCTGGTTCATCTTGTCATAGCTGATGATCATGACCGAGAACCGCTTGCAGATATACTTCAGCATCTTCTCACTGCATGCCAGAGCCGAAACGCCTGCACCCGGGAAGGTGATCTTACTGGTGGATGTGAACATGAAGACGCGGTCCTCGTTGCCGTACTTCTTGGCGACATTCAGCAGAACGGGCGTCTCGATGATCTCATCGGTCAGGTGATGGACGATATATGCCTCATCCCAGAAGATCTTGAAATCGGGCGCGGCGGTCTTCATCGAAGCGAAACGCTCGATGGTCTCATCGCTGTAAACGTAACCGTCCGGGTTGGAATACTGCGGCACACACCAGATGCCCTTGATGGTATCATCCTCGGCGACCAGCTTCTCGACCATGTCCATATCGGGGCCGTTGGGCGTCATCGGAACACTGATGAGTTCAAAGCCCATTTCTTCGGTGATGGCGAAATGACGGTCATAGCCGGGAACCGGGCAAAGGAACTTCCGCTTCTCGACCTGCGACCAGGGGCAGGGAGACTCGGGGAAACCGAACATATAGCCCATTGCGACCAGATTATACATGATCTGCAGGCTGGAGTTGCCGCCGACAAAAACTTCATTCCACTTGACGCCCATCACGTCCGCAAACAGCTCGCGTGCCTCTTTCAGACCCTCGAGGTCACCATAGTTCCGGGCATCCGTGCCGGCGTCGGTGGTGTAGTCGGTCATCTGCAGCAGACCCATTGCAAGGTCCATCTGATGAGGGCCGGGCTTGCCGCGTGCCATATTCAGTTTCAGACCCATCGCCTGAAATTTCTTGTATTCTTCTTCCAGCTTCGCCTTTTCAGCGGTGAGCGCATCGCGATCCATCTCAAAATAATTTGCCATAGAAAAACACACTCCTTTATCGTACTTCCTATTACCCACTGTACTGGTGCCGCACCCTTGGTGGACAGACTCTTGCCAGAGAGATATTTCTCCATCCAGTTTCTGCGCAGTCTTCCAGACTTTAATATTATAGCTCAGAATCCGTTCAGAAACAAGATTTTAAAAGAAAAAAGCCCTGCAAAAGCCGAAACTTTTTGCAGGGCCAGTCTCCCCTTGCCGATTATCAGCTCAGGGAAGCCTGATTCTTATACCGTTTGCGGACAGCACCGTACTCCATGTGCGCTTCGCCGCTCTCCACGGTATCCTCGTCGATGGTGACGCGGATAATGGTGGGATCATTGGGAACGTCGTACATAATGGGCATCAGGATGCTCTCCATCACGCTGCGCAGGCCGCGCGCGCCAGTTTTGCGCTCGATGGTCTTGCGTGCGATAGCGTGGAGGGCTTCATCGGTGATATCCAGCTCAACGTTGTCCATCGCAAGCAGTTCCTTATACTGCTTGACAAGGCTGTTGCGCGGCTCCTTCAAGACACGAACCAGCGCATCCTCGTCGAGGTCATCCAGAACTGTGATGACCGGCAGACGGCCGATCAGCTCCGGGATAAGACCGAACTTCACGAGGTCATGCGGTTCGACCTTGCGGAGCAGAGCCTTCTGCGCATCGCTGGAAGTATCACGCAGACTGCTGCCGAAGCCCAGAGCGGACTTGTCGGTGCGACGCTGGATGTACTTATCCAGACCATCAAATGCGCCGCCGCAGATGAACAGGATGTTTGTAGTGTCGATCTGGATAAATTCCTGCTGCGGATGCTTGCGTCCACCCTGCGGCGGAACATTGCTGACCGTGCCCTCCAGGATCTTCAGCAGAGCCTGCTGGACACCCTCGCCGCCAACATCACGAGTAATGGACGGGTTCTCACTCTTACGGGTGATCTTGTCGATCTCATCAATATAGATGATACCGATCTGTGCTTTCTGCACATCAAAATCCGCCGCCTGAATGAGCTTGAGCAGGATGTTCTCGACATCCTCGCCGACATAACCGGCCTCGGTCAGGGTAGTTGCGTCCGCGATAGCGAACGGGACACCCAGCATCTTTGCCAGCGTCTGAGCCAGCAGGGTCTTGCCGACACCGGACGGGCCGAGGAGCAGGACATTCGACTTCTGAAGCTCGACGTCCGCGCCCTTGCCGCCGCTCATGATGCGCTTGTAGTGGTTGTAGACCGAGACAGCCAGAACGCGCTTTGCCTCATCCTGTCCGATAACGTACTGGTCGAGGCCCTCTTTGATTTCTGCCGGAGTCTTAATGTTGACGGAGAAGCTATCTGCCGTCTGGACCCGGGCGCGCGCCGCGCTGCCACGGTTATTCTGGCTCTGACGGCCGGAACCACGCTCCGGCTTGTCCGAGAGCAGGTCATAGCACAGGCCGATGCACTCGCTGCAGATATTGACGCCCGGGCCAATGATCATCCGCTCGACCTCGTCCTGATGCTTGCCGCAGAAACTGCAAACCAGGTCTTTTTCGTTTTTATCTCTGCCGGAATTGTTGTTTGCCATAGCCTTTTTTCCTTATCCTGGGTTATGATTGCGGTCAGTCTCAGCGGTGTGCGATAACCTCGTCGATCAGGCCGTATTCCTTGGCTTCCAGCGCAGACATGAAGTTGTCGCGCTCAGTGTCGATCTGGATCTTTTCCAGCGGCTGGCCGGTATACTCGCTGAGCATCCGGTTCATCTTCTCACGGGTGCGGACGAGGTGTTCGGCGTGGATCTTGATATCCGTTGCCTGACCGGACAGGCCGCCGCCCTGACCGCCAGCAATGAGGGGCTGGTGGATCATGATCTCAGAGTTGGGCAGAGCGAAACGCTTGCCCTTGGTGCCGCTTGCCAGCAGGAACGCGCCCATCGAAGCCGCCATACCCATGCAGATGGTCGAAACATCGCACTTGATATAGTTCATGGTGTCGTGGATGGCCATGCCTGCGCTGATGGAACCGCCGGGGCTGTTGATATACAGGCTGATATCCTTATCCGGGTCCTGCCCTTCCAGATACAGCAGCTGTGCCACCACGAGGCTGGCAGATG
>ERZ808240.2504-NODE-2504-length-19828-cov-57.342841_pt1 | contig 19828 bp, 22 predicted proteins | sample MGYA00521084_ERZ808240 | MGnify/ENA primary metagenome ERZ808240 (study PRJEB31516, sample SAMN03275571) | gut metagenome | biome: mammalia-associated habitat; material: feces | host: Papio cynocephalus | place: Kenya | collected 2012-08-06 ...
CTCTATATTCTCAGTATTCTTCTGAACCATTTCCTTTATAGGAATCTCATCGGCAGATTCTATTGAATATATAGTAAACTCAGCAGTATGTTCACTTGGAACATCACGAACTGAGCTATAGCCAAAATTCCCAAGATGTGCATCGTCTGATGTTGCAGGTCCAACTACTAATTCACCAACACCATTCGTGATTTTTAATACAGGGAATCTCTCACCCATATCAGAAGAGTTGCCGTTGTAGGTGGTTGTTATTGCAGGAGTGGTCTTCACCAAGATTTTTGCATACTGACCCTCCTTAAACTTCACACCAAGATTCACTTGATTGTTGTTCTCCTTGTCAAAAGAGAATGACTTGGAAAATCCAACAGTACTGCATCTAATTGCATTATCTGTGTTCTTTTTTAAGTCGCTGAGTTTGTCGCTCACCGCTTTCTGACTCATTACCTTGTCTTCTGCATCACCAAGCTCTTGGGCTATATTTGATTTGTCAAATTTCTTATCAAATTCTGCATTGACCCTAGTCTGCTCAGTCTGCATCTTGGAGGTAACATCTGCTGCATCTGCCTTGGCTGCAATAGTATTATCCTGTGCCTTATTCTTTGCAGCAAGTTCATCAATGGCAGCCTGTGCATTGACTGCGGTCATACCACTGGTCTCATTGTTGTATGAGACAGCGTTGGCAGTAGAGGCACCACCACTAATCGCAATATCCTTGATGGACTGCTCTAGCTGGTGAGTCTTGTCACCAATCTGCTGCAAGTTCTCTTTGTCTCCTTCAAGATATACTTGCTTGGCAGAAGCTATCTTGCCCTTCTTGGTGGCGGCATTTAATTCGTCTGTTAAATTTATTGCCATATTGTTATTGTTTTACGATATTACTAAATTCCATGTGTTTGCAGTGAGAGGATTGATGGTTCTGTATGCCTTGAAGCTGCCTAGGCTATTGGTAATAGTCTGAGGAGATGCAAGGGTTACATCAAATCCTGCACTGGTCACTCTACTTATTGTGAGGTAGCTTGGTACTACTAGCCAGATGTAATCATTATCCTTGGTTGTTACCTTTGGATTGAATGACACTCCTGCGGTTGATACCTTGGTTAGGCTATTCAACTGCTCTGCGGTCATTGAGGACGCTGAGTTTCCACCATAATAGCAGAGGTAGCGAGTGAGTGAAGTGCTCTTGCTGGTTCTGCCTTGCTTGGTTACTGATAGCTTGAATATCTCTCTAGAGCTTGATATAGCTACATTCTCAGTTCCACTGCTAGCGGCTTTATCGGACAGAATAACAGATAAACCATTATCTAAATCTTTTGTCAGCATCAATGTATCTGGCACAAATGGCTTGCCATCGCTGCTTACCGAATACTTCACCTCTGTCTGCATCTTTGAAACGTCTGGGTTCACGGTCAGACCTAGGATGATAGGATATACGGTATCGTTCAGCTTGGCGAGATTGACATCTACGTCTTGTATCATCTCCACAAGATTCTCGGGAAGACCTGTGGCGGCTTGCACTGCCTTGCGAAGCTCTGGGTCGAACTTGTCGATTGTCATGGTGTTGGGGGCTATCTTGTCGTTGGTGACGGCACCAGACTGAATCTTGTCGGTGGAGACGGAAGTGTCTGCCAACTTGGGGTTGGTGATACTCTTGTCTTCCATTTGGGAAGTACCAACGGAGTTAGCTGCCATCTTGTCCTTGGTGATTGACTTGGTGGCAACCTTGTCGGTGGTCACGCTCTCGTTGGCAAGATGCTTGGTCTCCACGTTTGCCTCTCTGAGGACTCTGCCATCTACGGACTGGTCACCCAACTTATCGTTGGTGATGGCTTTCTCCTCCACCTTCTCTGTTGTAACATTCTGGTCTGCTATCTTCGAGGTAACCACGGAAGACTCGGCTAGCTTTTCGGTCGTTACGTTACCGTCTGCTATCTTAGGGGTCTTGATTGCTCCATCGGGTAGCTTGTCGGTACTTACCGCACCATCTGCCAACTTCTCGGTCGTAACATTGCCGTCACGAATCTTGTCTTTCGTGATAGCTTGGTCGTTGATGTCGTCTGTTTTTACCATCGGCACCTTGCAACCTAGTTTAATATCATCTCTAAATGTAGGCATATTTTATTTCTTTTGGTTGTGAAGAGGTGAATAACTGAATCTTTGCGGTCTCTGGCATTACACAGATGCGAAGCTTGAACTCTGTCGTGTTCTTGTGCGGACAGAGGGGAGCCTTGGGTTTCTTGCCATCGCCGCAATCTTGGCGAATGACTAGTTTGCCTGGACTTTGCAAGGTAACCATCAAGTAGATGTCACGATGCAGCGTAATCTCTGGAGAAACCCAAGCAAGCTCTTCCTCGCTGTAGTTGGTCGAAACATACTCCATACTTCTTATTGTTTTGAGATTTGACTAACTCCCAACTGCTGCAAGGCAATCGTGTACATCTGGCTAGCCTTGGTATCATCGTAGGCTGAGAGCAACAGGAAGGCGAGATAATGGATGAAAGCGGCGGTTGCGCTATCTGGAATTGGCAAGTCTGCATCACCATCCGAATCTGGGTCAAACTGTACGTATCTAGCGAAGGTCAAGTTTACGCTTTCAGAAGCAGGCTGGATGAGCAACCTTGTAGGGTTTCCTCTTACGATGACTGCAATCGGGCGATCTTCTGTTCCCTTGGCGGTATCGTCATACATATAAAGGCATTCATCTGCATCTTCCTCATAAGGTTGTTTGATGGCTTTGTGCCATCCTTCACCTCTCAGTCTGATTAACCTGATAGGGTTCTCGCTTGGAAAGGTAATACAGCCAATGCCATTTGTTTCGTCCCATTGCTTATTGTATTGCAATCCTTCAGCCACCTTACTTGTCTTGCTCGTATCGTAGTCCTTCACAAAATCATCACTAGAGTTATTGGGAAGAACTAGGCTTTGAGCAGGAGCAGAAACAGCCAGCCAATTCAATGCCTCAGGAATATTGGCACGGATGATATTGTCCATATACTTGTCATCCTTCTCGTCTATGACTTCTTCCAAGTCCGAGATATTGTTGGATTCCTCGTCTATGCACCAACGTACTTGTCTGATGATTTCTTCTACAGTCATTTCGCCTTAATTATATATGTGTTGCTTTACTCGTTGAAGTCTGGGAAGATAATCCCTGCCTTCGAAGCGTGCTTCATCGCCGTTGCTAGCGTCTTGCAGTCCTTGTCAAACCGCTCGTTCACGTAGGCGATAACCTCGTCAGTGGTACGGATGCCCTTCACCTCCTCGGTTTGCACCTGCTTCTTCTGGGTCTTGGTAGTTGCCTCTTCGTCTATCACGTCCGATTCCTCAGCGATTTGTCGGATGCAAGTCACCTTGCCCGATTTCACCAGCTCGTGATTATCCAAGAGGTCTTGCGCATACTTGTTGCGAAGCGTAATCTCGGGATATTTCTTCATGTAGGTATTGCCATGGGTGAAGTTATAGCGCATGGTGTTGCCACTAGCTCCTGTCAGAGTCAGGCTGATGTTGTTGCAAAGCTCATTATATCTATATGTCTTAATCATTTCCTTTGGGTTTATTGACAAGAGGGACAGGGCTTTCAACTCCTGCCCCTACTTGCGTGATTTTATGTTGTACCGTATAAGCCTTATGCTGCTACGTCCATACCAGCGTACAGATTCCACTTCGTGCCATCATACTCATAGACCTTGCCCTTCTCGTAGGTAGTGCTACCAGAAGCATAGTCCTCAATCAAGGCTACCTTCATGCCCTTTGATGCAGTCTCTGGGAGAGTCTTCAATGAGATAATGCTGTTCACGATGCCTGTAACGCCAAGGTTGGTGATAAACTCCTCTGGACCTACCAAGATTGAGTTGTAGCCACGGAGAGCGATGCAGTCTGCCTCGATGTGCATATATCGCTTAGCCTCTCTTGGGTCGTAGCCGTCCTTGCTCATGTCGTTGGTCTTATCCTTGCCCTTCTCCTTCACGTAGTGGCGGGCACCCTTCAAGTCCATACCTACCATGCAGTCCTCCATGTGCATCATGTCGAGCGTCTGATCCCAAACGAAATCGATGGTACCGTAGTTGTCCTTGTAGCGTGAGAAGGTGATGTTGATTTCCTCATGGGTAGTCAGCACCTCCTTGCGTCCCTCTGGAATCTTGATGTTCATCAGTCGCTTGATGGCGTTCTTGCCACAGAACATATAGATGTGGTCTGTCTCGGCAAAGTCAGTGAACATGAGCATACTGATGGCGGTCAAGTCCTCGTAGGTATAAACCTCGCCGATGCCGTACTGGTTGGTAAGCTGGTTCAAGATACCCTCTGCGAAATAGGTGTACTCGTCTGCGCCATCGTTGGTAGTAGAGTGGATGCGATGCTTCACGCCCATCCAATAAGAACGCTCTGCACGCATCTTAAACTTGTTGAGAGCGTCAGCCTTCATGTCTCTTACGGTATGAGGCACCTTCTTCTTCATGGTCTCGAAATCATCTGTAAAGACGATGGAGAACGCACGCTTCTGCAAGTAAACATCGGCTGAACGTGGCTGATAGTTTTCTGCTGGCACCTTCATCTGACTCTCTGAGAGGGCGGTGGATGCTGCAAGGATAACAGTACCTACTGGGATTGCTGGGCAAGTCATATTCTCCAAGAACTCGCAATCTGCACCCTCCGATACAGCCTTGCCGTTCACGGCTTGCAAGGTTACCTCCGTACCTGCCTTATTGGCAGAAGTTACAATCAGCTCCAATCTGCCCTGACGAACGGTAGTAGAACCAATCTTATAACCAGCCACGGTAGGAACTACGGCTGTAGAACCCTCGTAGAATGGCTTCAACGAACCAGAGAAGTTGTTCTTGGTCAGCTTGATAGAGTCGCCTGCTGCAATGTTTGCTGTTACTTCTCCGTCCAAGGTCTCACCACCAAAGCGAGCGTGCTTCTTCTTATAGCCAGAACATGGCACGGTAGTGGTAAACTTGCTTACGATGGAAAGCAGCGGTGTGTGGTATGGCTGAAACTGGGTCGCCTTGGTCGTGTCCCAGTCTTCCTCTTCCAAACCGCCTCGCTCCATCTGGGTAGCGGAAGCCTGTGTGCCTGTCAAACTCTGACCTGCGGTTTTACCACCCGGTGCTAGCAAGTCGTTCTTATCCTTGTCAACCTGCTCGTTGGCTGCGGTCTCTTCTGCGGTTGCTGGCTTAGAGCCTGGCTCGTTCAGGTCTGGCTCAACGGCATCGCCCACAGCCATCACGCCACCGCCTGTTACCACGGCAAGAAGCATCAGAATCATCTTGACAATGAACTGATGGCTAGAAAAATAATTGATTACTTTCTTCATTTTATACTTATATTTTATGGATTAATAATCTTGATTAGAACAAATCATCAAAGAAACTAGATTTCTTCTTTGCCTTTGGCTTGGCTGGAGTATTGCCAGCACCTGAGCTAGCGAGCGAAGGAGGAATGCCCTCAGAAGCAGATGAGCGAACTTTATTCTGAATCTTCTCGTTTCTGGCTTGCATAGCCGATTCTTCTCTTGCCGAGGCAATATCCGAATCGTAGTTGTAAGCATTGGAGAACAGCTTCCAAGTATCGGCGGAGATTTCTCCTCGCTCTGCATCCTCTATTACGCCCCATACTTTTCCCCAGAGGTCTGCTGCCTCATCATCGGAAAGCCCTAGCTTATCCATAGCTTGGCGAGACTTCAAGAGGTTGTCGGACAACTCCTGACCGTGCTTTTCCTGTTCAGCCACCTTCTCTTGGAATTTGGTTATCTGGTCGGCTACCTTCTTGCCCAGCTCCTCGTCTTCGAGAGCCGCCTTGATGTCGATTCCCTGCGAAGCCATCCACTCCAATGGGTGCATACCCTTCTTGGTGGAATCTAGCACCATCGCTGCTAACCACTTGTTGTTGTCGAGCATCTTGCTCAATGCCTGTCCGCTTGCCTCATACTTGCCCAGAGCGTCCGCATCATCGTTCATAGCCGCATAGCGTGCTTCCTTGTCTTCAAAGTCGATGTCTTTGTGGCGACTGGAGAAACGCTTGGAGAAAGCCGTGCGGTTTGGTCGCTCATCCACAGGTGGGGTAGCAGCCTCGGCAGATTCAGCAGGAGCAGCCACCTCAGCTGTACCCTCTGCATTCTGTTTCTTCATTTCCTCTTCTGTCATAAAAATCTTTTTAACCGATTAAACTTTGGCGCAAAGATGTAAAGAAATCAAGGGCGTTTTACCCATAGCACGATTTACAAGCCTCACTCATCGTGTTATGGGCAAAGTAGGCTGCAAAATGAGGTATTTTTGCGCCTATATTATTAATAATGTGTAAAGAAATATGACGAAGGCAAGATTACTGACACTTAGCAAGGTGATGCCTCGGCGCAACACATACGACTCAGTGAAAGCCCGAAAACGCAGACAGGAGCACAACAAGGACTGGGAGCTGAGGTCTCGCTGCTTGAACGCTTGGAACAATCTGAGCGGTGTGCGTGAGACCAGAGCCAGAACCATGCGCTACTGCAACGGCGACCAATGGGGCGACACCATCCGTGTATATAAAAATGGATATTGGCAGGAAATGTCCGAGCGCACCTATATGGAGCGGCGCAACCAGACACCGATGAGCAACAACATCATGGTTAGCATCTTGGAGTCGATAACAGGTCTCTATGCCAAGCAAGGCACGGAGCCTGTTTGCTTTGCGAGGGACAACGACTCTAGACAACTGAGCGACATGATGAGCGCCACGATGCAATGCAACTGGCAGACCACCTACATGCAAGACCTGCTGAACCATGCCATCAAGGACTACTTGCAGGGTGGACAGATGTTTGTGCGTGAAAGTTGGGAAGACAAGGAGCTGGAAATGCCCGATGCGTGGACGGAGCTGATGGAACCCGACCACATGTTTTTCGAGTGTGGCAGCGACCCACGTCACAACGACCTCAGCTTGATTGGCGTATTGCACGATGTGAGCCGAGAGGACTTGTATAAGAAGTTCGCCCGACCAGAATACAATCTGACTGTTTCCGATTTGGATGCCATCTTCGACCTACACCAGATAGATGATACCAACTACGGTTATGAGTTCAACGAGGAGAAAGCCTTGGAGAATCTAAGCTTTGACTGTAGCAACAAGGGTAGGCACTATGTGAGAGTGATAGAGGTCTGGACCACGGAAACCAAGGCACGCCTCCAATGTTTCGACCCGATAGCCACAAGTGGCAACAACGCCTACTTCCGCATCGACATGGACGATGCAGCGATGATAGCCAAGCTAAAGAGCGACAACGAGAAGCGCAAGCAGCAATATGACGAGATGGGCGTGCCTGAGGACGAGCGAGCCTATATCTCTTCCGAGCCGATTGCCGATAAGTACTGGTACTACACCTACATGGCTCCTGATGGAACCATCCTCTGCCAAGGCGAAACCCCTTACGATTACAAGTCGCACCCATTCACGATAAAGCTCTATCCATACATCAACGGCGAGATTCATCCGTTCATGGCGAACGTGATAGACCAGCAACGCTACATCAACCGCTTGATCGTGATGAACGACATGGCTATCCGCAGTAGCTTCAAGGGCTTCAAGATGGTTCCTAAGAATATGCTGGGTGGAAAGACACCAGAGCAGTTCATGGAAGAGGCGATAGAGTACGATGGATGGATATTCTATACGCCAGACCCAAGAACCCCGAACCAACGCCCAGAGATTATCACCTCGAATGCTGTGAACATCGGAACCAACGAACTCCTCCAGATAGAGCTGAACCTTATCAGAGAGGTTACCAACGTGAGCGGTGCCTTGCAGGGTAAGACTCCAAGCGCAGGAACTTCGGCAGCACGCTATGCACAGGAGAGCCAGAACGCCACCACCTCTTTATATACCATCCTGTCCGACATGGAGGTGTTCACCGAGAAACTTGCCACCAAGAAGTGCATGACCATTCAGCAGTTCTATGAGAACGGACGAAGGATATTCAATAAGGACGGACAGAACATCTACAACTACGACCGTCTGACCGCTAGGGATGTACACTTCAAGATAAGCATCAAGAATGCCGCAGCCACCGCCGCATACAATACCTTGCAGAATGATGAGCTGAAGGAACTCTTACAGATGGGAGCCATCAACCTCGTTCAGTACTTGCAGAATGTCAACAAGCCATTCGCCGACAAGCTTCTGGCTAGTGTGCAGGAGCAACAGGCACAGCTTGAAGCCATGTATCAGCAGCAAGCTGCACAGCAAGGAGGCGTACAGGTTGACGAGAACGGAATGGTGCAGGGTGCAGACCAGAACGCCGTGAACCAATTCTTCAACAACAATAACCAAGCAGCATAAAGTATGGAAGAAACTATCAATATCACAATCAGCTCATTGAAAAGCGAGATAAAAGGCAACTTAGCCATGGTTGGTAAGCGACTCCCGACAAAGGACGGAAGTACGCTCTTTACTAGTACAACGCTTTCCAAAGCAGAGGATGATTATCTCGCAAGTTACATCCGCAAAGGAGTGTCTGTTTTCCTCGGCGAGTTCGCACCTATTGTTACTGGATATGAGGAAGACGATGTTATTAATATAACCTTCCACAATCCTAGGGTAAACGAGGCGAAGAGAAACGTTTTTAAGCAGAACTTTATCAGCTATGTAGATGCTTTCTGCGAGTTGAAGGTGTATGGGTTAAGCCTGAACGAGGAGGCTCGCAGAAATATGGAGGAAGAAATGAAAGCCCATCTAAGTGCCGCCATCAAACTCATATTTACCCCAGACCCACCCGAGCAGAGCGGAAAGACCTTGCTAGACATGAAAGGCGAGGTGATACTTGACAACAAACCTGTAGTACTATAAAATAAGGAGATAAAGCTATGATTATAAAATTTCAAATTGTAAAGTCGGCTGTCCTCAACGAGGTCAAGAATGCCACCTTCTTGAAAGCAAAGGTGGATGGGGCGACCGATGACAAGGCTATCAAGCTCAGTTTCAACGAGGCAGCAGGAACGGAAGATGTTCATGAGCAGACCCTTACGCACGACTTCCAGACTGCCCTCGAAGTGGTAAAGACCATCCTCGCAGACTACATCGTATCGAACGAGCAGACCATGGGCGACAACATCATCTACTACAACGACAAGACGGACGATGTAGTGGAGTTCACGCTGAACGCCTCTCGCCGCTGCAACGGAACTTTGACCGACACTTTGGCACGCATGGTAGCCAAGTATGTAGAGGACTACATGATTTTCCAGTGGTGGCTCAAAACCACCAACCAGAAGCAAGCCGAGCCGTACCAAGCATTCCTCACCATTGACGAGCAGAGCATCCGCCGATGCTTTGTGCTGAGTGGTCCGGTCGTTCCTACCGTGCCTTACACCCAGCATCTTACAGCAAAGGTAGATGGAAGCGAGGAAGACGGAGCCGCGACCATCCGCATAGACGAGGAAGATGTAACCCTCTCTTACAGCATAGACGATGGAGCGATAGATGATATTGAGGCGAGAAGTTCCGACCCTACCATCTTGGAGGTTCACCGTAGTCAAGAGCCTCACGCCTTCTGGTTGAAGCCTGTCAATACAGGCGTGGCATACGTAACATTGTTCTCCCGACACAGCGACAAACTATGTGTGGAGGTGGAACTAACCGTAGCAAAGGAGGTGGAATAATGGAGTTCAACGCACTACACCCAACGCATATTTTTCGTGAGCAAGGATGGAAGCCAGAGCCTAATCCGTTCTTGCCACGACCACCACGCCCAGCCCACATCTATTTCGACAAGCACATATTCATCTATGCCTCTCAACTCTGGTACGACATAGACGCTACCACGCTGATGATAGGCAGGGCGAGACGAGGGAGCGAGACCAAGCAAGACGAAATCATCCCTACTAGCGAGAACGACCAAGAGCGACCGCTTTTCTTCCGATGGTTCGACAAATATCTAGCCAAGGCAGAGTCCCTTCTGCAAGCCTACATCATGAAGCCGAAGGGAAAAGTGAGAGACAACGCCTTGAATCAATGGGAGGAAAAGGAGTTGTGGCTAAGGATGCCCGACTATTGGGACGATACCCGATACGATAGCTTGGTACAGGCTATCCATCAGTATATATCCACAGGCGCACTCTATGAGTACTTCATGCTCACGCTGACTAGCAAAGACCCTCTCACGGTGGATAAGCAGACCCAACTAAATGAGGCGGAGCTAGACTTGATAGATGCAGCCAACGCTATCAAGCCTGGGGCAATGGTACACATGATGAAACCATTCGGATAAAAGAAAGGAGTATTGAAGTATGGAAGATTTCGATTTTCAGACCGTAAGGGAACTAAAGAAGGAGAGGGCAGAGAAAGCCAAGAAAGTTCTGCCTGTCAAGAAGAGCGCACAGAAGGAGTTCTTGCGTGACTATTTGGCTAGAAACCAAGAGCTGTTTGAGGAAAAGATGTTGGAGTTAGCAGAATATGACCCCAAAACTTTTTGTACCATCCACTCTGGCTTGATGAAGCACATGATACCTAAGCAGAGCGAGGTGAGCGTAACCCACGGACTGGATGAAGACTTCAAGCAGCTCGCCGCCATGGGCATGACAAAAGTGAGCAATGACAGGGCTATAGATATGGAAAGCGTCCCAAAAATACAGGACGCTGACTTTGAGGAACTAAATGACTTGGGAAATGGCACAGGTAACTGAAAAGGAAATAGATGACCTCGTACTGGAGAACCGAGCAAGGTACGAAGAGATATACGGAACTTATAATCCGTGGACAGGTGAAAACTGCTACGACATGGAGCACAGGGAACTGTTGGAACTGCCCGACTTCATGATCAAGAAGATGTGGGTACCAAGGGAATGTATGCGTACCTTATTATATAGGGGACTCAAACAGGTGGGCAGTCTGAAAGAATACATCATACAGGTATGGGGGCGAGAGTACAACGAGAAAAGCTATTATACCAAACAGCTCATCATGGTGCTCACCTTCGAGATAATGAAGGTTCGCTTCCGAGAAGACCCAGAGTTTGCCCTATATGCCACCGACAAGATTGAGGATAAGGTGACAGGTAATATGATACCCTTCAAGCTGAACTATCCTCAGCGAAAACTCTTGAAGATATTCGAGGATTTGCGCACCAGTGGCAAGGCTATCCGTGTCGTAATTCTGAAAGCCCGACAGTGGGGAGGCTCTACGCTCACCCAGCTCTACATCAAGTGGCTGCAAGACTTCCGCCGAGACGGATGGAACGCCATTATACTTGCCCAGCAGAAGAACACGGCGAAGAAAATCAAGGCGATGTACCGAAAGGCTTTGGAGAATCAGCCGGGGTGGACGCTCGGACACAGCGGTGCCAAGCTGCAATTCTCTCCTTATGAGAACTCGCCCGATGACTTCCAAGTAACCGATGGTATGAGAGCCATCCGCCGAAGCACCTTGACCGTGGCATCCTTCGAGAACTTCGATTCCGTCCGTGGTAGCAACTTCCACTGCGCCCACTATTCCGAGGTAGCTTATTGGAAGAAGACCCCTGAGCACGACCCTGAGGGCGTGATTTCCTCTATCTCTGGTGGTATCAGAAACCAAGAGGACAACTTGGAGGTATTCGAGAGCACAGGAAAGGGTAACTCGGGATTCTTCTACGAGAAGTGCCAACTTGCCATGGACCCGAAGAACAACGATGCTTACTCCTTCCTCTTCATCCCTTGCTTCTTCATAGAGCACGACATGGAGGAAGTGAAGGACGAGCGAGCCTTTGCCCGATGGCTCTTGCAGAACAGAGACAAGACCACCAACCCTAAGGGCTACCGAGAGACAGGCAAGTTCTTCTGGAGAATGTGGGAGAAGGGCGCTTGCTTCCAAGCCATCGAATGGTACAGGAATTTCCGCAACAAGTTCACCACTCATTCCTTCTGTGCCACCGAGGCACCAGTAGATGAGGAAGATGCCTTCCGTAACTCTGGTAACTTGGTATTCAATCCTTATTCGATAGACGACCTACAGAAGAAGTATAAGCGTGAGCCTCTCTATACGGCGGACATCATGGTGAATACAGCAGTGAAGAACGACCAGACCATCGCCAAGTCGAAAATCAGCATACGAACCGACGGCATGGGCGACTTGAAGATTTGGGCGGTTCCAAACGTGCTGCAAGTAGAAAACAGATATGTGGTAAGCGTGGATATTGGCGGAAAGAGCACGACATCGGACTACACCGTAATGACCGTGATAGACCGTTTTGGCATGATACCGACCATCAAGGGCAAGCCTAGGGTGGTGGCTAGGTACCGAGGTCACGTAAGGCACGACAAGCTGGCATGGATGGCTGCGGCTCTGGCTCACTACTACGATGATGCCATGCTGGTGATTGAGAGCAACACTGCCGACCGAGAGAAGAACAACAACACGGAAGGCGACCACTTCGGAAGCATTCTGAACGAGATAGCGGACTACTATGATAACCTGTATCAGCGCACAACCAGCCCAGAGGACGTGAGTGATGACGTACTGGCTAAGTATGGATTCCAGACCAACAAGCTAACCAAGGGATGGGTAATCGACAACCTAGAGCAATTTGTGGACGATATGCTTTGGGATGAGCCTGACAAAGAAATGTATCATGAGCTGAGAATCTATGAGCGACATGACGATGGTAGCCTTGGCAATATCGTAGGCAACGGAAACCACGATGATGTATTGATGAGTACAGCCATCGGTCTCTGGGTTAGTGCCAACGACATGGAGAAACCTCAATGGAAGAAGAAAGACAAGTTGAGTTACGGAGGCGATGGTGTTCACTCGGTAGCCAAGATATAAGAAGAATCCCCACCATGCTATCACAGCTGAGTGGGGATTTTGTTATGAACAACATAAATTTAAAATAAATAAACAATCTTTCAACAAAACAAGAAAAACAACTATCACAATTTATCTAAGAATTTATCCAAATCTTTTGCATACCAGAACTTCTCGGTGAAGCCCTTTCGCTTCTTGCCTTCTGGAAGTCTGCCCTCCTTGACTAACCTTCGGAAGGTGGAAGGACGAATGCGAGTGTAGGAACATGCTTCGGCAAAGCTCATTCCCTCATCCTTGTTGGCGATCATGTGGAGGAAATCGAGCATCATAAAATTTTGAAGTTTGTTCGTGAGGCATCTGCCCGAGCGAATACGGTCGTGCAACTCCATAAGTATGGAATCAATAGCCTCCAGTTCCTTTGAAATCTCAGCCATAAGCTAGCACTTTTTGTTGTGATACCACCAAATGAGGGTTGACACTCCAAGGACTAACGCCAAGAGAATACAGATAATAGATGCCCTACCGATGTCCATCAGTCGCTGTTCGTTCTTGGTGAGCGTTCTCTGCACAGGATATGGGACGGAAACGGAATCTTGCTTGATGATGGTATCTAGCTTCACCTTATATATATTATGGTAGCGGTCACGGAAGGTTATCTTCGTGTGGTAGATAGTATCGCCCTTCTGGTACATGAAAACGGAATCTTTTAGATATACGCTATCCAACTTGTGGAAGGTATCGGTGTGGTTCACGTATTCGGTGTGATACTCTGGCACCTTGATATACTCTTTGCTCTTGCAGCCATACAAGAGAAAAATGAGAAGCAAACCTAGCAGAGCACCAATTGCTTTTGTCCATATATTTACATCATACCATTTCATACGCACAAAACCTTTTTACATTTATCCGTCCACTTGGTTCGCTCGGAAAGTCCGTTGGTTCCACCATTGACTTTCTTTGTGACCTTCAATATATCATCTTTGTCGGCGAGGGCATTGAGACCTTTCTTCCACCAATACCACATGCCGCTCTTGACTGAGCCATTTTGAGTTTCGAGCAGTTCGGGTTGACTCATGATGTCGCCCTTGCAGAAGCCTGAGTTTTGATAAGCTTGGTAGTTGGCTCGTCCGGTCAACATCAAGAAACCTCGTCCACGATATTTGAGTCCATCGCCTTTCTGGGTGTTGCCTAACATCTTGGCTAGGTTGCCTTTGTCGTACTTGGAGAAGTAAGCTGGTTTGCCCACCTCCTTAAGTTGTCTTAATCCATTGGTTTCGTGCAAAACCTGTCCTAAGAAATATGCCATGCGAAGAGGTGTGTTAATCTCGAAGGTGTCCGCCCACATATTGATGTAATGCAAGTATCGGTCAACACGATTGGCATCACCGACAATCTCCAACATTTGTGCTCTTGTTATCTTCATGCCTGTTCCTCCTCTGCCTTTGTTTGCTTCAAAATCTCAATCATAGCCTTGGCTATATCATCTTTGTTCTCTAGGAGAATGCTAACGGTGCGTTCCTGTTTCCGAATCTCTGCCTTTTGCCAGCTCTTCTCTCGAACGCTAACAAACTCGCAGAACACGCAATATCCTGCCCACAGCATCGAGAAGATAGGTACAGGGCAGTTGGCACAAGCGGCGATGATGTCGATGCACACAGCTACCATGAAGGGTGAAAAGTACTTGCGTGCCTTGTCGCACGTCTTCTTGAATCCTCGGCTGGTGGTAGCCTCGCCGTTCTCCTTGGCTTTCTTGATGCCAAAGAAGAGGTCAACGCCCATGGAAACAACAAGAGCACCCATACAGAGTGCGATGATCAACGCAACCCTATATAGGTGCTCCTGAAGGAATGTTTGAAATATCTCTGTCATATATACCATTAATGTTTTGATTAATGGCGACAAAGGTAAATGATACTCCGATATGTTTTTCCGATACCACGACTACCCTGCTGTAACATACCAAAATATCTTGTCGGTGGGGTGATTGGTGTCCTCATCAGAGAGAAAACTGACAGAAAGGTCGGTTATCTTGTTGATGACAGACTGCTCCGTTCGAGACCATTTCCTAACAAGTTCGATGTGATTGGAATAGACTAGGTTCATGGTGACGGCGAAGTCCCATAAGTTGTAGTCTGGGATAGCATCGGCTACCTTCTCGTATTCCTCCCTGACCTCCTCGTAGGAGAAGTATGGCGCAAAAGCCTTCTCGGTGTCGGAACGATAGTAATACATCTGTGCTATGCAACCTCTGGCTGATATTTCGTTGAAGTGGCTATTGCCGCTCATAAAGTAGTCTAGGGTTCGCATGGCAGACTCACGCTGAATGTTATCGAAACCACACTCTCCATTCTCTAACATTCGCAGGGCATTTCTTGCCTTCGATAATAATGCTAATGATTCCATAAGCGTATATGATAAGGGTTAATACTATCAAGAAGTAGTGGGCAGGAAGCTGCTCGGGTGTCATGAACCAATGCTGGTACCACAGTCGGATGGCATTGATGCCTATGAAGTAGTAAAACGGAATGCGGATAATCCAACACCAGTGAAAGAAATAGCTCACAGGTATCATGGCAAACGGCATATACAGATAGCATAGCACGTACATCCAGATTACGCAACTGCCATTATCATCTGTATCGAGGATGGTAGGTCTCGGATAATTGCTGTAATCATATACACCGTACCAGTGGCTTAGCATCAGAAGAAATGGTGCCAGCCAAGACAGGAACTCATAAAAACAATAAATCTTGCGGCTCAGTATTACGCTACGCACGGCTTGCCGCTCCTCTTCCGTAAGAGGTGAATCGTTCTTTTGCTTCATATTACTTACGTTTTAAAAATAATTATGTAGAATTAATTACTAATTCCAGCTAAATATAGGTTAGATGTATTAATCTTCTGCAAAATTAAGCATTTCTAGACAAAAAGGAACATTTTTATGGTAAAAAGTTAAATATTACTATACAATTTGGATATTTTCTAAATAAGTTGTATATTTGCATCATCTAAACAGACAAGTGTATGGTGAGAAGAAAATTTGAGTTGACTTGCAAGATGCGAGAAGACCTAATGGAGGCTTATCGGGAGGTCTATACCAAATGCCGCACCCAGAGGGAGGCTTATGAAAAGACCGTTACCCATCCTGCCCCTCGCTTTTATGTTACCCCCAAACAAGCATACGACATGTTGCGACCGATGGTTATGGGCGACACTTCCAAGATAGAAAAGTTGTCGCCAAAGATTCGGAGCATGTATTTGGAGATGTTTAAGATATTAAACCAAATGACCCAAAAGCAAGAGTTTATGGGCAAATCGCTCTGGTTCATCTGTCAGTTCTTGGTCTCTCAGCCAGCATCAGAATTTTATATCAGCGCAGATACGTTTAAAGATATTTTCCCCTCATTAAAGAAATATGGAAAAAATTACCATTTCGAGGATATTAGGTCAAGACGGAAAAATAAGGAACTTAAGGGTTAAGATGGTTCTTAGCTTGGCTTGCATTGGTGGGTATTTCCTGCATACTGGATTCTATGATGGGTGCCCATGGTGGAATCATCTGGTGTATAGCTTCTGTCATGCGAATGTGTTTCATCTTTGCATCAACATGATGGTACTCTGGAGCATCAGGAATAAGATTCCTCTGGCTGAGGCTTTCGGGGTGGCTGTAGTGGCTAGCTTTCTGCCGATGTATGTGGATGGTGAGACGATGGGGCTTTCGGGGTTCTTGTTTGGTGCTTTTGGGATTATGTGGGGAAGAACAGGAAGGTGGAAGGATGCCTTCGTAAAGGCGATGCCATTCATCGTTTGCACCATGATCGTGCCGAATGTGAACGGACTTCTGCATTTGTGGTGCTTCTGGTTAGGATATATAGTAGGATTTCTTCGTAATGTGTTTCATAAGTTTTTTAAGGTTTAAGTTTTAGTTGAAATGAAAAAGGCGACCGCTCGTAATGAGTAGTCGCCTTTGTGGTTTTGATGGCTAGTTTTGTCCTCGGAGCAGAGAACGGCGGTTTTGGATGGTTACCGCTGTGCCTTGGAAGGAATCACAAGCCTTGAAGTCGGTGAGGGTGTACTTAAAGGTAAAGAATGCCCACGGCTTGCCAAAGAGTGAAGGTAGCTTGCACCACTGCTTGCCGGCGTTGTTGTTGGCGAGAATATCCAAATGCAACTTTCCTTGCTCTGTTCTACGGAAGTGCTGGATTGCTCGAAGGCTTTTCAGTATGAGTGAGCTACCTAGCTTCATCGGTCGAGTGATAATGGTGCCGCTATACAGGTTCTCGTCCTCATTAACATCTGGCTTATCTGTCAGCGAATACACATTTCCATCGGTATCCTGTATGAGGTTGTCGGGGTAATCATTTACTACTGCCTGGGCTACGATTCCGCTGTTATCAAGGGCAAAGGTTTGGTCTTCCATATTATATATGTATTGGTAGGACTTATCCTTGCCGAAAATGCGAAGGAGCGATGCTTGATAATCGTAGGCGATGAGGCAATCCTTCAAGAACTTAACAATACCTGCATGGTCGATATGTTCCAACACAAGCGGTTCGCCATCGGCGCTGAAATAATTCAAATCGTCTGGCAATCTGCCTCCGAGTTGTCGGCTCACACAAGCAGACGTTCCGCCGCTCACTGCCATCAATCCCTTCTTGGAGGTAAAGAAGATGAACTTGTCGGTCGGTGTGAATGGAGAGTTATCGTTAGCCACGTCTCGGGAGACAGGATAGGCTGCGGAATACAATCCCTCAGAGTTGACAGAGAGGGCATAGATGCCTTCGGTGGTGAATACCAACAGAGGGAACTGACCGAACTGTCCTTGACTGACAGCATCGGTATTGGCTGTGATGCCGAGTATCTTGCCTGTGCCTACAGTGTTGTCGCCAGATGCCTCGAAGACAAAAGGGTTGTTGACATTTGATGTGTATATCTGCGAATCCATCTCTTCACATGCGTTATCATCTACAGTTGGTAGCTCGATATTATCTTCTATGTTGTAGTTATTTCCAGAAAGAGGCAAGTTTTCGAATGAGTATGAGCCGTTCAACATAGGATGTTGTCTAAGCTGTATTCTTCTGCCTTTACTTACTCCTTGATCATGACGATAGATAATCACCTCTGTTGCATTAGGGTCTGGATAATAAAACCATCCGTCCAATCCATACACATAACCTGTGTCATTAGACTTAACCCATCTATCCATCTTGCTTGAAACGATGTGAACATAGAAAGTAACGTCAATTATATTTCCGTATGGCTCTACATAAGATTTATTTTTCTTTGCGACAAAATAATCGAAACCACGAAAAGGATAACGCTTTATGCCAAAAGAATTTAATCTGTTATTATAAGTAAACATGTTTGTAAAAACGTTCTTAGTCCACCCATAGTAATCATCCTTTGGCAATTGCTCCTGCTCTTCTAGGTTCTCTAGTACTCCATCCTTGATATAGTCTTTTCCTTTCAACCAGTAAAGGAAACTTAATCCTTCTGACGAAGGAAAGAATCCAACACTTCCATCTGTCTTAAGAGATAATAGCTTATAAAATTGTGTTCTAGTAAGAAGCTCCTCTATAATTTCCTTATCACTTTTGTATGTCGGTTGAATAACCGTAGCTGGGTATTTCATACCATGCTCTGTATTTGTGCCCCATTGATATTTCATCTGAACAGGTGTTGCCGCCGTATCAACCTCAATGCTATCTGCGTAAATCTTACCCTGAGAATCGAGAGGAGCAGAAAAGTTCCATGTTTCCTCCAACTTGTAAGGAACGACCTCTTTCGTTGCAAATACCACGAACTCTTTTACTATATCCTTCCATTTCTCCCAGTCCTTAAGGATAGGAGCAAACTCTATGTGTGCAGTTCTTGGGAAATACATAAAATCGGTAACAGCCCAATTGTCAGCATTTGTTTCTTTCCACGTTTTGCTATCTTCGTCATACCACACAGGTACCATATAGACATTCTTTCGAACGCTAGGATAACAGATTATTGGATTAGAAATCTTGGCATAGCTACCATCGTGAAGTTTTAAAGCCACACGAACAAAGAAAGGATGAAGGAACATCTTATTCTTCTTGCATAGTTTTTCAACCTCTCCAATGTGACCTTGAATAGCCTTTTGAGCATTATCCCACTTTTCCTTGTCGGTATATAGCTCGTATTTCTTGTATCTTGTATATATATTACTAGGCACTCCGTCCTTGGTAAATACTTTAACCAATTGCCCATTTTCGTCATACGAGTAATCCTTATCTTGGCTATTTCTCGGAACCAGATACATATCAGAATCTTTGACCAACTCTTTCAATATGCAATTAGTCTTCATAGTTGGTTGGTCGCTAGTACTCTGCAAGCCTATAACAATACCAGGCTCTGGTAAATCCGTACCAAGATCTTGATACTTGTTATTTTTGAATAGCAAGTAATGATTCCCATTCTCTATAGCGCACACCAATGTATTACCAACATGCTTGATGTCTAGCAACTTTGAGCCAAGTTCTATCGTCTGCTTATCTTCCGCTGTGGTGTCTCCACTTTGAGCATAGATGTGGATGAGGAGCTGCTTCTTGTCCTCTACGTAGGTGATAAGGTTTCTGTAGTCTGCCAACTTGTGAACATACACAAGCTTTCCTTCAAGCGGCGTATCGCCTGTGATGCAGAATGGCTTCTGTATCGGCTTCATTTCCCCATCACGGTAGATGAATCCGACAGACTCCATAAGCTCATCGTCTGTACAGATGTTATCACTCGGAATGTTGGTCATTCCCTTGCTGAAACTCAATGTCTTTGTCTCTGTGTTTTGTTCCATATTTTTATTCTCCTAATAATATTTTAAGAAGTTCGTTAAACTTGTTGTCGTACCATCGTGGCTGTGTCTCGTTCTGGTTCTTTGGAGAAACTTGGTTCTCGCCGTAAATGGTTCCCTTGGCAGTGATAACCTTGAACTTGTGAAGCTTTGACTTGCTAATCATTGTAATTTCGTTCATGATTTTATTTATTTTTATTTGTTAAACTTATCGCCTTGGTGATGCGGTGGTCGAACTTGTTTCGATATTTGCATTTAAAC
>ERZ808240.2505-NODE-2505-length-19826-cov-10.350766_pt1 | contig 19826 bp, 17 predicted proteins | sample MGYA00521084_ERZ808240 | MGnify/ENA primary metagenome ERZ808240 (study PRJEB31516, sample SAMN03275571) | gut metagenome | biome: mammalia-associated habitat; material: feces | host: Papio cynocephalus | place: Kenya | collected 2012-08-06 ...
TAAAATTCTGGAACTGGATGCTCACGGATACTATATGATGAACATTCTGGATTATCTGGTGGGCAACACTGACCGCCATTGGGAAAACTGGGGTCTGTTGGTGGACAATGAGACGAATCAACCTATCCGGCTGCATGATCTGATGGACTTCAACCGGGCATTCCAGCAGTATGACATGCTGGATGGTGCAAACTGCCTGACTGTTGGAAAACGGCAGTTGAGCCAGAAAGCGGCGGCAGAAGAAGCGGTACGAAAGGCTGGATTGAATCAGGTTGACGAATTGGATGATACTGCCTTTGCTGCCCATCCGGAGTGGGGAAAAGCCTTGAAAAAGAGACTGGACATTCTTAAAACTGCAGCATCCTGAAGGTTTGAAATAGAATACTGCTACATAATAAGAAAGCCGTCTGCAGGCCGTCCAATCATCATGGGCGGCCATGCAGACGGCTTTTGTGTCCCTGCTTTTTAGCTCTCTTTCGGATAAGGGAATCAGGAAAATGACGAAAAAGCTCCTGACCGGAGAAAAATTACCATAGGAATGATATATACGGGAGAACTCCTGCGCCTCCGAAGTGGTGTGCGGCCCGGTAAGCGGCACCTGCAGGATGTAGAGAGAGGTTAGACAGGATACCTCACATGATACTTTTTGAAGTAGAAAAAGGTGACACCCTTCCTGAGCCCAGAAAACCCATTTTGACGCATTTACGCTGCTTTGTAAAATGAGGGGGTTCTCTTTTCCATCTGAAAGTGCGCCGGGGAGAGGATAGCATTTTCAATGCAGCGGCTGGCATAGGTGGAAAAGCGGGCCCGGCGGGTGGAATCAAAGGTGTCCGCGGCTTTCATCAGGCCGATGGTGCCGATGGAAATCAGGCCGTCCTGATTGCCGGGCAGGGCATAATATTTTTTGACGATGTGAGCCACCAGTCGCAGGTTGTGCCGGATGAGCCGTGCCCGGGCAGTGGTGTCGCCGACCCGCAGTGCGGCAAAGGCATCGGCCTCTTCCCGGGCGTTCAGCGGGCGGGGAAAACTGCCCGCTTCCAGATGCAGAGCCAGAAACAGAAATCTGGTGGCAAAAAATTGCAGCAGGGATAACAGCATACCGGCTTCCTCCATTCTTTGCAGCATACAAATGCACCACTGCAATGTATGCGCAACGGCTTGGCCGTTATCCGGCAAAAGCAAGTCCGGAGCATGGTCTGAAGGCTCTGCCGTGTTGGGAGGACAGCCTGGTTTCAAGGATGTGAAAAGGCAGAACCAGTGAGAAAATCAGGATGCTTGCGATAAGAGCTTCGAAAAATAGGATGCGTGGTTCAAAAGGTAATGGAAAGGGAAGTTTATTGGACTTCACTTCCGGTAGAATGGGCTTCAGAAGAAACAGAATATATTAATGAGTTTCTCTGGCCGGACCGCTATGCCGACTGTGTGTCCATGAACAGGGTACTGGAATTGCCTAAAAAGCGAGGTGTCTGCAATGATTTTTGAAAAAGCCAAAAAACAGATTCAAGTGGTGCAGGGGGACATTACAGGAACTGCATCGGCGTGGCACTCTGTTCTGCCCGCATCCGGGCGGCGGTATACCAGTCTGCGCAAACTCTTTGCCCCGGTGGCGGACTGCTGTGTGTTTCTCTGCGAAAACGGCGGCGTGATTTACAAGGACGAACAGTGCATTGCCAAGAACCCAATGTCCCGCGCGCTGGCTGAAGAAATCGCCAACGACCTGTGGACCCGCATCACACGCCACGCTCAGAGGATGTACTGCGGGAGTTTTTGAAGCAGAAGTGAATTTTGCACGCGCGTGTGCAAAATGGAAAACCGGAATCTTGCGCTTGTTTCACGGCAGTGCTATACTTAAATTACATTACAGAAAGGAGCCTGCACTTATGGAAGAAGTCGAAAAGTTTTTGAAAGATGCTGAAACATATTATCTGGCAACAGTGGAAGGTGACCAGCCGAGAGTTCGTCCGTTTGGCACGGCACATATTTTTGAAGGCAAGCTGTACATTCAGACCGGCAAGAAAAAGGAGGTTTCCAAGCAGCTGCACGCAAACCCGAAAGCGGAGCTTTGCGCATTCAAGAACGGCGAGTGGATCCGCGTTGCAGGTGAACTGGTAGAGGATGACCGTGTTGAGGCACGCCAGTCTATGTTGGATGCTTATCCGAGCTTGAAGAAGATGTACGCGGCAGATGATGGCAACACTGAGGTGTTCTACTTCAAGAACGGTGTGGCTACGATTTCTGCATTTACCCATGAGCCGAAAGTGATCAAGTTCTAAATCGTATTGCCGTGTGGACGAAATTTCAGATGTTCACACGGCGATATTTTACCCCTGAAAATTAGCTTCGACTAACTTAATTTGGCGGATTGATACGGAAAGGTGTAGAGCCAACAAGGTGCTATACACGGTTTTCCGTTGCATGTCATGTATTGTTCCGTATCAAATAAAATGCGCGACACATTTACTGTATATACTCAAAATTCAATCCAGTGAAATTTCAATAAAATGTAAAAGGTGCTTTTTGATAAGGAACGGACAGGATAGCATGAGTTCAACACCCTTCCTTTTGCGGGCTTTCGTGAGAGGAAGGGCGTTTTTTGCTGCTTCGGTCAAAATAGACACATTTTAGACTGACAACCACAAAAGTTTGTTAATAAATTATCCATCTGACGTCCTTGCATTGCAGACGGATTTTGTTTATAATAGTAGCGTACGGGGGCATATCCCCCGAATGTGAGCGAAACTCTAGTCAGACATTAAAACTTGAGAGGAGTTTTTACCATGGGTTTAGGTAAGAAGACGATCGACGATCAGAACTACTGCGGCAAGAAGGTGCTTGTCCGCTGCGATTTCAACGTCCCGATGAAGGACGGTGTCATCACCAACGAGAACCGCATCAATGCGGCTCTGCCCACCATCCAGAAGCTGGTCAATGATGGTGCAAAGGTCATCCTGTGCAGCCACCTGGGCAAGCCCAAGAACGGCCCCGAGGCAAAGTTCAGCCTGGCACCCGTTGCTGTGGCGCTGAGCGCAAAGCTGGGCAAGACCGTCGTCTTCGCAGATGACGACAATGTCGTTGGCGAGAACGCAAAGGCTGCAGTTGCTGCCATGAACAACGGCGATGTCGTCCTGCTGCAGAACACCCGTTTCCGCAAGGAAGAGACCAAGAACATGCCCGAGTTCAGCCAGGAGCTGGCTTCTCTGGCTGATGCATACGTTGACGATGCATTCGGCAGCTGCCATCGTGCACACTGCTCCACCGCAGGCGTCACCGACTACATCAAGGATACCGCTGTCGGTTACCTGATGGAGAAGGAAATCAAGTACCTGGGCAATGCAGTCAATGATCCTGTCCGTCCCTTCACCGCAATTCTGGGCGGCGCAAAGGTTGCAGACAAGCTGAACGTTATCTCCAACCTGCTGGAGAAGGTCGATACTCTGATCATCGGCGGCGGCATGGCTTATACCTTTATTAAGGCTCAGGGCTATGAAGTCGGCAAGAGCCTGTGCGATGACTCCAAGCTGGACTACTGCAAGGAAATGATGGCAAAGGCACAGGAGAAGGGCGTCAAGCTGCTGCTGCCCGTTGATGCTGCCTGCATCAAGGACTTCCCCGATCCCATCGATGCTCCTGTTGAGACCACTGTGGTTCCTGTCACCGCGATCCCGGCAGACATGGAGGGCTGCGACATTGGCCCCGAGACCATGAAGATTTTTGCAGATGCTGTCAAGGCTTCCAAGACTGTCGTCTGGAACGGCCCCATGGGCGTGTTCGAGAACCCGACTCTGGCAGCCGGCACGCTGGCTGTTGCAAAGGCTATGGCTGAGAGCGATGCTACCACTGTCATCGGCGGCGGCGACAGCGCAGCAGCTGTGCAGCAGATGGGTCTGGGCGACAAGATGACTCACATCTCCACCGGCGGCGGCGCTTCTCTGGAGTATCTGGAGGGCAAGGAACTGCCCGGTATCGCAGTCATCCAGAACGCATAATTTTTCCGGCATCATCAAAGGGTGCGGCGGCTGTTGCGCCGCCGCGCCTTTTTGTTTTATCAGGAAGGTAAATAAGGAGATCGATATCATGGATAAGGCAAAGCGTAAGGCTATTATTGCAGGCAACTGGAAAATGAACAAGACCGCTTCTGAGGCTGCTGTTCTGGTGGACGAGCTGATCCCCGCCGTCAAGGACGCATCCTGCGAGGTCGTCATCTGCACCCCGTACACCGACCTGGTCACCGCTGTGGCAAAGACCAAGGGCACCAACATTCATGTTGGTGCAGAAAACGTCCACTTTGAGCAGCACGGTGCCTTTACCGGTGAGATCAGCGCGGATATGCTGGTCGATCTGGGCGTGGAGTACGTCATTGTCGGCCACTCTGAGCGCCGCCAGTATTTTGCAGAGACGGATCAGACCGTCAACAAGCGCGCTTTGGCAGCACTGAACGCCGGCCTGAGGGTCATCATCTGCGTGGGTGAGAGCCTGCAGCAGCGTGAAGAGGGCGTCACCGAAGAGCTGGTCCGGATGCAGACCAAAATCGCCCTGCGCGACGTGACCGCCGAGCAGATGAAGAATGTCGTCATTGCCTACGAGCCCATCTGGGCCATCGGCACCGGCAAGACCGCTACCGCGGATCAGGCGGAGGAAGTCTGCGCACAGATCCGCAAGGTCATCGGCGAGGTGTACGGCGAGGCTGTTGCAGAGGCTACCACGGTACAGTACGGCGGCAGCATGAACGCCAAGAACTGCGAGGAGCTGCTGAGCAAGAAGGATGTTGATGGCGGCCTGATCGGCGGCGCATCCCTGAAGGCTCCGGACTTTGCGGTCATCGTCAACGCAGCCACCAAGGGCTAAGCAAATCGTAAATAGGCTTCTCTTTCGGGGGAGGCTGTCTGCAAAGCAGATGGATGAGGGGTAGCTGCGTGGGATGCACTCGAACGAGTCGCTTTGCGCACTGCCCTTCATTTTATTAAAATAGTTTTCTCAAATTCAAAGGAGATTCAATTTTATGGCAAAGAAACCTGTTCTTCTGTGCATCATGGATGGTTTTGGCTGGGTGCCCAATGAGACCTACGGCAACGCAGTGGTTGCTGCCAAAACCCCCCATCTGGATGCCCTGATGGAAAAATATCCGATGACCACCATTGAGGCTTCCGGTATGGCCGTCGGCCTGCCGGAGGGCCAGATGGGCAACTCCGAGGTCGGCCACACCAACATGGGCGCAGGCCGCATCGTTTACCAGCAGCTGACCCTGATCACCAAGTCCATCAAGGACGGTGAGATGCTCAAGAACCCGGTGCTGGTCAAGAATATGAAAGCTGCCATTGATGCCGGCAAGGCCATCCACCTGATGGGCCTGGTGGGCACCGGCGGCGTCCACAGCCATGCAGACCACTGGTTCGGCGTGCTGGAAATGGCCAAGCACATGGGTGCCAAGGAAGTTTACCTGCACTGCATCACCGATGGCCGTGACACCGACCCGCACGACGGCAAGCGCTTCCTGGCAGACCTGCAGGCTAAGCTGGACGAGCTGGGCATCGGCAAGATCGCCAGCGTTTCCGGCCGTTACTATGCGATGGACCGCGATAACAACTGGGATCGTGAAGAAAAGGCCTACGCTGCCTTTGTTTACGGTGAGGGCAACCACGCCGCCAATGCTGCCGAGGCCATTGAGGCTTCCTATGCAGCCGACAAGACCGACGAGTTCGTTCTGCCCTGCGTCACCTGCGAAGGTGGCCGCGTGCAGGATGGCGACACCGTCATTTTCATGAACTTCCGCCCCGACCGTGCACGCCAGATGACCCGCATCTTCTGCGATGACGCCTTCACTGGTTTTGAGCGCCGCGGCGGCCGCAAGCATGTCAACTATGTCTGCATGGCTGAGTATGACGCCACCATGCCCAACTGCGAAGTGGCTTACCCTCCCGTTGAGCTGAAGAATGTTCTGGGCGAGTATCTGTCTGCCCATGGCAAGACCCAGCTGCGCATTGCCGAGACCGAGAAGTACGCACACGTTACCTTCTTCTTCAACGGCGGTGTCGAGGCTCCCTACGAGGGCGAGGATCGCTGCGTCATCCCTAGCCCGAAGGTGGCTACCTACGACCTGAAGCCTGAGATGAGTGCTCCGGAAGTGGCAGATGAGTGCGTCAAGCGCATCGAGAGCGGCAAGTACGACGTGGTCATCCTGAACTTTGCAAACTGTGACATGGTCGGCCATACCGGCGTGTTTGAAGCTGCTGTCAAGGCCGTTGAGGCTGTTGACACCGCTGTGAACAAGGTCGTTACTGCTGTGCTGAATGCCGGTGGCTGTGCCTTCATCACCGCTGACCACGGCAACGCCGAGAAAATGAAGAACCCGGACGGCACTCCGTTCACTGCACATACCACCAATGTTGTTCCGTTCGTGGCTGTTGGCTGCGGCGATGTGAAGCTGCGCGAGGGCGGTTGCCTGGCGGATATCGCTCCCACCATGCTGCCGTATATCGGCCTGCCTGTCCCTGCTGAGATGACCGGCAAGAGCATCATCGTGGAGTAATTGACGATTAAAATGGCCGACGCGTTCGCTTTGGCCATAAATAGCGGAACTATATTCTTTTGAATTGCAAGAAGGAGAAGCCTGCGGGCTTCTCCTTCTTGTTTTTCACGGGAAAGGCTGCAGCGGAAAAATGCATCTTCTAATCTGGGGCCCTATCCGTGAAAAGGCAAATCTGGAAAATCCGCAGATTTTCCAGATTTGCAGATAAAAAATAAAATTTCCGCTGAATATGGCCAGAGCGAAGCGGAGGCCATTCGAAATCAAAAACTTTTCTTTTTTGCGCTTCCGTGCTACAATAAACTGGAATATGCAAGTAGGAGAACAAGCGGATGGAAACGACGCAAAAACAAATCGTACTGGGCATTCTGGCCCATGTGGACTCCGGCAAGACCACCCTGTCCGAAGCAATGCTGTATCAGGCAGGCGCGATCCGCAAGCTGGGCCGTGTGGATCACAAGGATGCCTTTCTGGATACAGATGCACTGGAAAAAGCGCGCGGCATCACGATCTTTTCCAAGCAGGCCCTGCTGACGGCTGGCCATACGGCCATTACCCTGCTGGATACCCCGGGTCACGTGGATTTTTCCACCGAGACCGAGCGAACCCTGCAGGTGCTGGATTATGCGGTGCTGGTCATCAGCGGCACGGACGGCGTGCAGAGCCATACCGAGACGCTCTGGCGCCTGCTGCGGCGCTATCATGTGCCCACTTTTGTATTTGTGAATAAAATGGATCTGCCTGGCCCCGGGCGGGAAGCCGTTCTTACCCAGCTGACCCGCCGCTTGGGAGAAGGCTTTGTAGACTTTGGCACTGCGCAGGCTGACCGGGACGAGGCATTGGCCCTGTGCGATGAGAACCTGATGAACCGGATGCTGGATGCCGGTACGCTGACGGATGCGGACATCGTCCCGGCCATTGCCCGGCGGCATGTGTTCCCGTGCTGGTTCGGTTCTGCGCTGAAACGGGATGACAGAGACAAGCTGGAAGCTGTGGATGCCCTGCTGGACGGCCTGGACCGTTACACCCGGCCTGCCCCGGCACTGAATGCCTTTGGGGCAAAGGTGTTCAAGGTCTCGCAGGATGAGCAGGGGGCACGGCTTACCTGGCTGCGGGTCACCGGCGGCGTGCTGAAGGTCAAAGACCAGCTGACCGGCGAAACGGATGGTGAACCGTGGGCCGAAAAGGCCAATCAGCTGCGGCTGTATTCCGGTGCCAAATACACGCTGGCGGAGCAGGCGGGCCCCGGGCAGGTGTGCGCGGTGACCGGCCTGACCAAAGCCCGCCCGGGCGAGGGCCTGGGGGCCGAGCGGGACAGCGACCTGCCCGTGTTGGAACCGGTGCTCAGTTATCAGGTGCTGCTGCCGGAAGGGGCCGATGTTCACGCTGCACTGGGCAAGCTGCACCGGCTGGAAGAGGAAGAGCCCCAGCTGCACGTGGTCTGGAACGAGACACTGGGTGAGATCCATGTCCAGCTCATGGGCGAGATCCAGCTTGAGGTGCTCAAAAGCCTGCTGGCGGAGCGCTTTGGCCTGCAGGTGGAGTTCGGCCCCGGAGGCATCCTGTATAAGGAAACCATCACCGAACCCATGGAGGGCGTGGGCCACTACGAGCCGCTGCGCCATTATGCTGAAGTGCATGTCAAGCTGGAACCGCTCCCGCGCGGCAGTGGAATGCAGTTTGCAGCCGACTGCCGGGAAGAGGTGCTGGATAAGAACTGGCAGCGCCTGGTGCTGACCCATCTGGAAGAAAAGCAGCATCTGGGCGTGCTGATCGGCGCGCCGCTCACCGATATGAAGATCACTCTCATTGCGGGCCGTGCCCACCAGAAGCATACCGAAGGCGGAGACTTCCGGCAGGCGACTTATCGCGCCGTGCGGCAGGGCCTGATGCTGGCCAAAAGCCAGCTGCTGGAGCCGTGGTATGCGTTCCGGCTGGAAGTTCCGGTGGAAAATCTTGGCCGCGCCATGAACGACATCCAACGCATGGAGGGCGCTTTTGATCCGCCGGGGAGCGGGGAAGAGATGGCAACCCTTACCGGGTTTGCGCCGGTGGCTACCATGCGCAGCTATCCGATGGAGGTGGTCGGCTACACCCGGGGCCGGGGGCATCTGAATCTGACACTGGACGGCTACCGCCCCTGTCACAACGCGGCAGAGATCATCGAGGCTGTGGGCTATGAACCGGAACACGACCTGGACAACCCGGCGGATTCGGTATTCTGTGCCCATGGCGCGGGCTTTGTGGTGCCCTGGAACCAGGTGCGCAGCCATATGCATGTGGACAGCGGCTGGGGCAAGACCACCCGCCCGGAGCCGGAAGCGCAGACTGCGCCCCAGCGTCGGGCCATGGCCTACCGTGCCACGCTGGAAGAGGACGCCGAGTTGCTCAAGATCTTTGAGCGCACCTACGGCCCCATCAAGCGGGATCCGCTGGCGGCCTTCCGTCCGGTGCAGAAGCGGGAACGCCCGGATTTTGCGGCAGAGCAGTGGACCATGGCCCCGGAATATCTGCTGGTGGACGGCTACAACATCATTTTTGCATGGGATGAACTGAATGCCCTCTCCAAAGAAAGTCTCGATGCAGCCCGCCACAAACTGATGGACATTTTGTGCAATTATCAGGGCTTCCAGAAATGCGTGCTCATTCTGGTGTTCGATGCTTACCGGGTGCCGGGCAGCCCCGGCTCCATTGAGCAGTACCACAACATCCATGTGGTCTACACGAAGGAAGCGGAAACGGCGGACATGTTCATTGAGCGCGTCACCCACGAGATCGGCAAAGGGCGCCGCGTGCGCGTTGCCACCTCGGACGGCATGGAACAGATCATCATTCTTGGCCACGGTGCGCTGCGCGTTTCCGCCCGCATGTTCCATGAGGAAGTGCAGAATGTGGAAAAGCAGATCAGAAGTCTGGTGCAGGGCGAAGCATAAATAAAACCAGATGGGAGAAATGGCTATGAAACCGGAAAAGAAAGACTGGCCTGCGATTTTAGCAGAAGTGCTCAGCTGCATACTTGTGCAGTATGCGCTGTCCAATATGGCATTTCTGCTGCAAGCAAATCCGCTGGTTATCCTGTTTCTCACGGCAAAATTGTGGACGTGGAGCAGCTTCTGGCGAAAAACAGATGCTTTGTGCAGGAGAAAAGTATTTTCGGCGATGCTGGTCGCACTTTGCCTTGTGGCTGAGATGTGCCTGTTGTTTTTCGTGGGCCATGCAGCGGGAGAAATCGTCCCGTTCTGAGCAGCTGCTTCCCATTCCGGCCCCACTTGTGAAAAAACGTTTGGAGCGGCCCGCAGGCCGCTCCAAACGTAACTATAAAAATATTTTTCCTCTGAAAATGGCCGGAGCAAAGCGGAGGCCATCTCAAATCATTTCACCGGAGGTGCACAATGGCAGTTGAACTTACATCCGAATTTGTCTGGAAAAATATCCTGCCCCGTGCCCGGGAGAGCCATAAGGGCACCTTTGGCAGCGTGCTGGCTGTGGCAGGCAGTGCCTTTTACCGGGGCGCTGCTCTGCTGGCCGCGGAAGGTGCCCTGCGCACCGGCGCGGGCATCGTGACCCTTGCCAGTGTGGAACCGGTGGTGAGCGCCGCTGTAACCCGCCTGCCGGAGTGCTGCCTGTGTCCCTGCAAAGCGGGGGCCGAGGGCGGCATTGCGCCGGAAAATATTCCGCTTCTCCAGCGGCAGAAGGCAACCGTCCTGCTGCTGGGCCCGGGCCTTGGCGGCACGGCCCAGAGCGCAGCGCGGGCTGCAGAAACACGCCAGCTGGTGCAGGGGCTTCTGCCGGAGTTTGCGGGCAGTGCGGTGCTGGATGCAGATGGCCTGAACGCTGCGGCCCAACTGTTGGCGGAAGGCCAGTCCATGCCGCACCCGGCAGGAGAACTGGTCGTGACTCCGCACCCCGGCGAGATGGCCCGTCTGACGGGTCTGTCTGCGGCAGAGATCCACGCGAACCGGGAGGGCATTGCCCGGCAGTATGCAAACGCGTGGAACGCCGTCGTCGTGCTGAAAGGAGCACGCACCGTAGTGGCTGCTCCGGATGGCCGCGTCTGCGTGAACCAGACCGGAAACCCCGGTCTTGCGCGGGGCGGCAGCGGGGATGTGCTGGCAGGTATGACCGCGGCCCTGCTGGCCTGCGGTCTGCCCGCTTATGAAGCCGCCGCCTGCGCAGTGTACCTGCACGGGGCTGCGGCAGACCGGGCCGCTGCAGTGCACGGAGAATACGGAATGCTCCCGCATGATCTGTTTCCGGAGCTGGGCAGGATGTTTGCGGAAAACGGAAGATAACAAAAAATTCTCGGACTTTACGGTAAGAGTCCGAGAATTTTTTAGTTTAAGCCGTTTTTGTCGTATTTATCACGTTTTCCTAAGTTACAGGAGTCGCAGAGAGTTCTTAAATTTTCGGGTACTGTTTTTCCACCCTTTGAAACAGGAATGATGTGGTCTACATGTAATTTGACGCCGTCTGCGGCAGTACGTCCACATAGGACGCAACGAAAGCCATCGCGTTTAAGAATATCATAACGCAGAGAGTCGGACATTAGACTTCGTTGATAAGCAGCGGAGGACTTATATTTTGTGAGCTGATGCACTTGGTTTAAGTGATTTTTAAACTCAGAAAATGTATAAGTTCGGCTGTTAGAATAGGAATTTCGACCTTTCGGACTGGTATAGGATATATTGCAGATGAAGGTAGGATTTTGTTCTGGAAAAAGGATAAGTTCTTTTGTGAGACGTTCTTCATACTTATGGTATGCCTTTGGAGAAACATTAAGACTGGAAATATCGGAATCAGATTTTAATGGTGCGATTGAAGTTTGAAGAACTGCTAAATAACGGGTATACATGTCTTGATTGTCGGTTACATTTCGTTCAAGAAGCTCATAGGCCATTCGGTTCTCTGAAATTATGTGGTCTAAAAAAGAATCAAAGTTAAATTTATCAAATTGCGATTTACTGGTTAATTTCTGATTGAAACAATAAGACTTTTGAATATCATGGAATTGATAAAGTGAATTTAATAAGACCATGTCATGATAATGTTGACTGGTGTTGATAACCAGTTGGCGTAACTCTTTTTCCCGCTTCTCTATATAAAATATAATTATAAAAACAATTGTAAGTACAATGAGCAATAAAATTAAAAGGATAAAATCTTCAAATCGCTGGGAAAGCATCATATATCTCCCTTCTCCATTTCCAGCAGATACTTTTTCATCTCCACACCGTAAGCGTAGCCGGTCAGGCTGCCGTTGGCCCCCACTACGCGGTGGCAGGGGATGACAATGGCGATGGGGTTGCAATGGCAGGCCCCGCCAACCGCGCGGCTGGCGTTTGGTTTGCCCAGTGCAGCGGCAAGCTGACCGTAGGTTCGCACCTCGCCGTAAGGAATCTTCAGCAGTTCGGCCCACACCGCCTGCTGAAAGGGTGTGCCTTTGGGGGCCAGCGGCAGATCGAACTCCCACCGTGCTCCGGCAAAGTATTCGTTCAGCTGCTCTTCTACCTCCTGCAGAAACGGCGTTTCGCAGACCTTGCGGGGCAGCGGCTCCAATTCGGGCACACCGTCCGGACAGAAGGAGAGGGCGCACAGCGCCTCGTTCTCTTCCTCCAATCGGATGGCACCCAGCATACTGTTCACGTACCAGACGTTCATAAAAACAACCGCTTCCTTTCCGGGTAAAATGTGCTATACTGATAGTATCTTAGCACAAATGCATCCATCCGGAAAGGGGCGGTTTTGTTTTATGGTACAGGCACTGGAAGAGATCCTTGCAAAAAGCAGCAGCGTCGTATTTTTTGGCGGCGCAGGCGTTTCCACCGAGAGCGGCATCCCGGACTTCCGCAGCGTGGACGGGTTGTATCACCAGAAATACGACTATCCGCCGGAGACGATTTTGAGCCACACATTCTGGGAGCAGAATCCGGAAGAGTTCTACCGCTTTTACCGGGATAAGCTCATTGTCAAAGGCGCAAAGCCCAATGCGGCGCACCTGCGGCTGGCAAAGCTGGAACGGCAGGGCAGACTGAAAGCGGTCGTCACCCAGAACATTGACGGCCTGCACCAGGCGGCTGGCTCCAAAACCGTGTATGAACTGCACGGCAGCACCCTGCGCAACTACTGCACCCGGTGCGGTGCATTCTATGATGTGGACTTTATCGCAAACAGCACCGGCGTGCCCCGCTGCCCCAAGTGCGGCGGCATTGTCAAACCGGACGTTGTGCTGTATGAGGAAGGCCTGGACGAAGAGGTCCTCTCCGGGGCTGTGGATGCCATCCGCCATGCGGATACCCTCATCATCGGCGGCACCAGTCTGGTGGTCTACCCGGCAGCGGGGCTCATCCGGTACTTCCGGGGTGACCATCTGGTGGTCATCAACATGCAGCCCACCGGCGCGGATGCCGAGGCCGATCTCTGCATCGCCAAGCCCATCGGGCAGGTGCTGAGCGAGGACATTCATCTGGACTGAACCGCCTCACAGATTTCGCGGCGATTTGCACCCGCTTTCCCGTATGCTGAATGCATCTGAGAAAGAATGGGGGAAACGAAAAATGATCCAGGTTTGTGACCCGCCGCGGGCGCGGCAGGTGCGGCGGCTTTCCGCCGAGGAATTCTGCACCCTTGTGCGCGGTACGGTGAGCAGCATCTACCGCCCGCACAATGAGGTGCTGCGGATGCTTACGGCAGGCGAGGGCTGGGGCAATGCCAGCGCCGCGCTGCTGATCCTGCCCATGAACGCGGACACCGCCGCCGCTGCTGCCCTGCGGGCGTATGTGGGCTGGCGGAACATTACGGGCAGCTATGTGCTGGCCCCGCCGGTGGGGGAAGCACCGGAAGGCCTGCCGGCCCTGCTCCACACGGCAGCATCCCGGGCGGTGCATCTGGCCCGCGGCAGGGCGGTGTGGGCTGTGTTGGAATGCACCGCAAAGGCGCAGGAGCTGCTGCCGCTGTACATGCAGAACGGCTTTGCCCTGCGGGCCCTGCGTCCGCTGGACAGCCTTGCGCCCTGTTTTCTGCTCACCGATCACTGCACGCCGGTGCGCACTGAGCCGGTGTGGGTCCCGCTGGAAGACCGCGCCCACCTGGCACTGCTGCTGGCCCGCGGCTATGCAGCCATGGATTGCCGCCCTTATCAGGAGGGGCAGGGGCTGGTGCTGGCGCTATACCCGGTGGACTGAACCGAAAAAGAAAGGAAGTTGAACCCATGAAAGCAGTCATTCTGGAAAGCTACGTGATGCAGGAGGGCGACCTGGACTGGTCCGGTGTGCGTGCGCTGGTGCCGGATACGGTCAGTTATGTGCGCACGGCATACGAGGAGATCGCCCCGCGCATTGGAGATGCGGAGTTTGTCCTGCTGAACAAGTGCCGCATGGACGAAGCTATTCTGGCACAGTGCCCGAACCTGAAATGGGTGGGCATCATTGCCACCGGCACCGACAATGTGGACCTGGAAGCCTGCCGCCGCCACGGTGTGGCCGTGGCCAACGTGCCGGGCTATTCCACCTACAGCGTGGCGCAGATGACCTTCAGCCTGCTGTTGGCCATCTGCCAGTGTGCAGAGCGGTACAACCGGGCGGTCAAGGCCGGGTACTGGCAGCTGGGCATCCCGGCGGAATACGGCCTGCTGCCGCAGGTGGAGCTGCTGGGCAAGACCTTTGGTATTTACGGCTATGGCAGCATCGGGCGGCAGACGGCCCGCATTGCGCAGGCCTTTGGCATGAAAGTGCTGGTCTGCACCCGCACCGTGCGCCCGGAATATGCAGCAGACGGTGTGGAGTTCGTGGACTTTGCTGCCCTGCTGGCCCGCAGTGATGTGCTCAGCCTGCACTGCCCGGCTACCGCACAGACGCGCGGCCTGATCGATGCAGCGGCACTGGCACAGCTCAAGCCAGAGGCGATCCTGCTCAACACAGCCCGTGGTGCACTGGTGGATGAAAATGCCGTGGCCGCCGCTCTGCAGAACGGGCAGCTGGCTTACTATGGTGCAGACGCTTTTGGTACCGAGCCGCTGCCGGCGGAAAGCCCGCTGCGCAGCCTGCCCAATGCCATTCTGACGCCGCACATTGCGTGGACTACGAAGGAGGCCCTGCAGCGTCTGATGGACATTACGGCCCAGAACCTGCGCAGTTATCTGGCCGGGAATGGCGAGAACATTGTGAACCGATGACCGAAAAAAGAAGAGGGGCTGCCGTATCGTCGTGTGCGGCAGCCCCTTTGTTTGTGTCTTAGTCGATGGTAGTCTTCGTCCGGCCGATGCCAATAACGGCTGTAGAGATCTTTTTCCAGCTGTTGCAGCCGCACACGCCGTCCACGCTCAGGCTGGTGCGCCGCTGGTAGCCCCGCAACGCTTCCTCGGTGCGGGCACCGAACACGCCGTCAATGCGGGAGCCGGTCTGGTAGCCCAGGGTGGAGAGGGCGTCCTGCAGGATCATCACATAGCAGCCCCGGCTGCCGCGCCGCAGGGTGGGGTACCCGGCGGTTGTGCCGCTGCAGGCAGGCGTGCCGTAGCGGCGGTCCATGTGCACCCAGGTAGGGGTCTGGCTCAGCGGCTCCACATAGCCCCAGGCACCGGTGCCCCGGGCGGCATTGTAGATGGCGGTGCGCTCGGTCTGGGTCAGGCTCTGGCCTACGTCAAAGGAGACGCCCGCATAGTGCTGGCTGCGGGTGCCGTGGCCACCCTCCCAGATGCGGCGGAAGGCGTATCCCACCGGGATGCCCTTGCCGTATTTGCGGCGGGTCAGGTTCCAGGCTTCCATAGCTGCAATGGTGGTCCACAGCGTCGGACTGCCGGATTTGCCCCGGAACTCCCGCACCCGCAGGGTGGTGTTGGTGCTATAGGGCATGGGGTCATTTTCGTTGAGGTCTGCGTAGGTGTAGACCTTGTTTTCGTAAGCATCGTAGATCAATAGCCGTGCCATGTGTTATCCCTCCTTCTGGGTGCAGCGGCAGCTCTGGGCCTGCAGGGCATCCCAGGTCTCGCGGTTGACGGTGCCGGTGACCAGCAGCCCGGCACGCTGCTGTGCGGCCCTGACGGCAGCGGTCTCATCGGGGCCGAAACGGCTGTTCTCGGTCACATAATCTTCGCCGCAGTACAGGCTGGCCCGGCCATTGAGCCAGGTCTCGATCTGGGCTACATCCGGCCCGATGCTGCCCTCGCTCATGGCCCGGCCCGGGTAGGCAAGGCCCTGCGCGCCGTCCCGGTCCGGGTTTGGTGTCTGAGTGGCCAGCTGCAGGCTCAGGGCCTCCACGGCCGTCCAGGTCTCAGCGTCCGCGATACCGCTCTCCGGCAAATCCAGCAGAGCCTGGGCGCTGCGGGTGGCAGATGCAGTCTCCTCTGTGTACTGGGAAGACAGCGGCGGGCTCTCTACGCTGTCAAAGTAGTAGGCGATGCGCTGCAGCAGGATGGTGTAATAGAGCACGGCACTGCCCTCCGAACCTTCACGCAGCGGGGTGCCGGGATAGGGCAGGCGCTCCAGTGTGACCACGGCTCCGGAGCTGCGCAGCTGGCTGGCCCGGCTGTACAGCGAATCCCAGGTGGTGCGCCCCACAATGCCGTCCACGGTCAGGCCCGCAAAGCGCTGGTAGGCCCGCACGGCGGCCTCGGTGGAAGAGCCAAACTGCCCGTCAATGCTCACAGACGGGATGCTGCTTTCGTAGGCGCTCAGAAGGTAGAGGTAGAACTGCAGCTCCCGCACTGCCGTGCCGGAAGAGCCATTGCGCAGTACGCCCGGGTATTCGCCGGGGCGCAGGCTGGAAGAAAGCAGCTTGTTGGCAATGTCGTTGTACACCTCATACAGCTTGTTCCAGGTGGCGCGGCCCACCACACCGTCACTGGTCAGGCCGAAATAGGTCTGGAACCGGCGTACGGCATCTGTGGTCGCACTGCCGAACTTGCCGTCCATCGTCACATTGTTCAGGCTGGAATACACCGTGCGGGCGATCTTGAGCCAGAACTGCACCAGCCGCACATTCTGTCCGCTGTCACCCTGCCGCAGGGCGGTGCCCGGGTAGGCATTGGGCGTGCCGTTATCCGACTGGATGCTGCGGAACTGGTCGTACAGTTCCGTCCAGGTGGTGCGGCCCACGACGCCGTCCACGGTCAGGCCGTATTTGCGCTGAAAGGCCCGCACGGCGTTGGCGGTGCCGCTGCCGTAAACGCCGTCCACCGTGACGGACGGGATGGAAGAATCGTACTGGGCCAGCGTGTTCAGCCAGAACTGCAGCTGTTCCACGGAACTGCCGGTGGAACCGGTGCGCAGTACAGTGCCGCCCCAGGTGCCGTCCGAGAGGGTGCCGCTGGACGTTTCGCCCTCGCTGGTCAGCTCGGCCAGATCCTTGACCGAGACGTAGATATAGCTGATTTTGTACCAGGTCTGCCGACCGACCACGCCGTCTGCTGTCAGGTTGAACTGCTTCTGGAAGGCTTTGACGGTGGCTGTCATTTTGGCACCGAATACACCATCCACGGTCAGCAGTCCGAAGAAGGGGTAGTCCTTCGTGATGCGGTTCAGCTGCCGCTGCAGGGTGAACACCGCTGTGCCGCTGTCGCCCTGACGCAGGGGAGAACCGGGGTAGCTCTGCGGGATGGATTGGATATTGGAAGTGCGCACGATCTCAATGTCGCTGCCGTAGTAGTATTGGAGGATCTGCAGGGCGTTGCGGCCCTGGTTGGCCAGCGTCACGGTGCCCCACTGCTTCAGCCCCGGGCAGGTGACCGACTTGCCGTCGCAGTACTCGGAATAGTAGGGGTTCACCGTGCCGCTCTTGCGCAGATAGGTGTTGAAGATGTCATCCGTCAGCCGGACCATCACGTCAAACACCGTGCGCCCGTGCACATAGTACTGGTCGTAGCTGGTGGAATTGGTGATGTTGAAGGTGTAGCCCTTGCTGGGGTACCACTCGGTGTAGATGCGGTTGAGCGCCAGCGAGATCTGGCAGTGGATGTTGGCCCGCAGGGCCTGCTCCGGCCAGGTAGGGTACACCTCACTGGATGCCACGTTGGCGATATAGTTGCGGAACGAGACGGTGACGTTCTGCGCCGAAGCAGCGGGCTTGCCCAGATGCACGGTGATGTTCTTGGGGATGATGACCTGGCTCAGCACCCGGGGCACACAGGCCTCTTCCGGCTCCGGGCCGCTGCCGCCGTCTCCGGCAAACAGGGCGTGGGTGGGGATGACGACGGGCGGGTTGGCAACATCCCGTCCCTCTTCGGTGTCCGGGATCATTTCCGGCTGGGCCAGCGTGACCTGTCCGGCAAAGATCTGCACGCCCTCAATGCGCACGGTGCGGTAGCCGGTCTTGGCGGCGGTCAGGCTGCACACGGCGTAAGGGCGGACGGTGGTGTTGTCTTCCTGCAGGGAATAGCTGCAGGCGGGGGCGTCAATGGTCACATCGGCGGCATTGCCCTCGCTGTCCGTAATGCGCTGGAGGGTGAAACCGTCGCCGCTGACGGTAACGGTAACGCCCTCCACCGGGCTGGACTGGCGGGCGGCAAATGCCTGGATGCGCAGGATGCCTTGGCTGTTCATGAACGATTCTCCTTTGCTTGCAAGATGGATGCTTCTCCCACAGGGTATTCCGCCGCGGCCCGGTGCGTGAATGGGGCTTCCTTTTTCCGGGCGGGAAGTGTATACTGGAAGCAGCAGATCTCCGCAGGAAAATGAGAAGAAAACAAAGGAGTGCACAGCAATGCAGGCAACCATTTACAATGAATTTCTGACCCTGACCGTGGATACTCACGGTGCAGAAGCCGTCAGCCTGAAAAACGCAGCAGGCGAAGAACTTCTCTGGCAGGCAGACCCGGCCGTCTGGAAGCGCCACGCGCCCATCCTCTTCCCGTGGACGGGCAAGCTGCCCGGCGGCACCTTTACCGCCAAGGGCAAAACGTACAAAGGCGGGCAGCACGGTTTTGCGCGCGATTTGGAACATACCCTGTGCAAAGCGGAAGGGAACACCATCCAGCTGGAACTGCGTGCGGACGACACCATCAAGGCTGAGCGCTTCCCGTATGACTTCGTGCTGGTGAGTACCTTCCGCCTGGAAGGCAAGACTGTGCACCACACCCTGACGGTGCAGAACCCCGGCACTGAGGAACTGCGTTTCGGCATCGGCTATCATCCGGCCTTCAACATCCCGTTTGATGCAGCACACACCACGGAAGACTATGAGTTCCGCTTTGACCAGCCGGAGAGCCCGATGATTCTTGACGCCCGCCCCAACGGCCTGCTCAGCGGCAAGTGTTACTACCAGTGGAAGAACCAGCAGGTCATTCCGCTGACGGATGACCTCTTTGCCAATGACAGCTTCTGCATGGCAGGTCTGCGCACCAAAACCGTGGGCATCTATGAAAAAGATACCGGCCGCAGCATTGTCTGTAATGTGGAGGGCTACCCCTATTCGCTGATCTGGTCGGCTCCGGCAAAACCGGTGCGGTTCGTCTGCATTGAACCGTGGCAGTCCCTGCCCGGCGCGGAGAATGACCCGCAGGCCTGGGAAGAGCGCGCAGCGGCTGCATGCCTTGCCCCCGGTGAAGCATGGTCCACCACCCTCAGCACCACGTTTGAACGGTAAAAATTTGTCGTGTAACAAAAAAGAACTGCTGTGCGGCTACACAGCAGTTCTTTTTGTTTGCCTGAATTTTAGTATGCCACACCCCAGTAGACCATCTTCTGGGCGGGCTTGCCGCAGCAGGGGCAGACATCGCTCAGATGCTCCTGCTCAAACGGCATGCAGCGGCTGGACAGGCCGGCTTCTTCTTTCATCTTCATCTCGCAGGCCAGGTCGCCGCACCACATGGTCTTGATGTAGCCGGTGTTGGCCTTGGCCAGCGCCTTGACTTCCTCCATGGTGGTGGCGGACCAGGTGCGCTCCTCGCGGTTCTTCAGCGCACGATCGTACAGGTCCTTGCGCAGGGCCTCCAGCTGAGCCGGGATGGCAGTTTCCAGCTCGTCCAGCGAGACAAAGGTCTTTTCGCGGGTATCGCGGCGGACCAGCACGCACTGGTTCTTTTCCAGATCCTTGGGGCCGATCTCCAGGCGCAGCGGCACACCCTTCATCTCCCACTGGGCAAACTTCCAGCCGGGGGCGTTGTCGCTGTCGTCCAGCTTTACGCGGGCGTACTTGCTGATCTTCTCTGCCAGCTCAGCAGCCTTCTCGCTGACGCCGGGCTTGTGGGCAGCGATGGGCACAACGACCACCTGGATGGGGGCCACTGCCGGGGGCAGGATCAGGCCGTCGTCATCGCCGTGGGTCATGATGATCGCGCCCACCAGACGGGTGGAAGCGCCCCAGCTGGTCTGGA
>ERZ808240.2506-NODE-2506-length-19822-cov-8.802550_pt1 | contig 19822 bp, 16 predicted proteins | sample MGYA00521084_ERZ808240 | MGnify/ENA primary metagenome ERZ808240 (study PRJEB31516, sample SAMN03275571) | gut metagenome | biome: mammalia-associated habitat; material: feces | host: Papio cynocephalus | place: Kenya | collected 2012-08-06 ...
TCGTCAGCTTCGTGCTGATGTACATGGCCATCGTCAAAAAGTACGAGCCTCTGCTGCTGCTGCCCATTTCCTTTGGTATGTTCCTTACCAACCTGCCCCTGACCGGCATGATGGAATACGGCGCAGGCACCACCGAGTTCAGCTCCGGCGTTCTGGGCATCGTCTATCACGCCTGTGTCTCCACCGAGCTGTTTCCCTGCATCATGTTCCTGGCCGTCGGTGCCATGACCGACTTTGGCCCCCTGCTGGCCAACCCCATCAGCCTGCTGCTGGGCGCCGGCGCACAGTTCGGCATCTACTTTGCTTTCGCGGTCGCAAACCTGTCTGGCCTGTACCGTCCCACTGAGGCAGCTGCCATCGGCATCATCGGCGGCGCAGACGGTCCCACGGCCATCTACACTGCCACCAAGCTCTGCCCCAACCTCATCCCCGCCATCGCAGTCGCAGCCTACTCTTACATGGCGCTCATTCCTCTCATCCAGCCTCCCATCATGAAGCTGCTGACCACTGAGAAGATGCGCAAAGTCAAGATGGGCCAGCTGCGCAAGGTGAGCAAGACCGAGAAGCTCATCTTCCCCGTCTTCGTCGTTCTGCTTTGCAGCCTGCTGCTGCCCTCTGTGGCTCCCCTGCTGGGCTGCCTGATGCTGGGCAACATCTTCAAGGAGTCCGGTGTCGTTGACCGTCTGTCTGACGTTGCTCAGAATGCTCTGTGCAACATCTCCACCATCTGGCTGGGCCTGACGGTCGGCGCTACCGCAAAGGCTGAGAACTTCCTCACCCCGCAGACGCTGGGCATCGTTGCTCTGGGTTTGATCGCATTCGCCTTCTCCACTGTGGGCGGTCTGCTGCTGGGCGACCTGCTCTACTTCCTGAGCGGCGGCAAAATCAACCCGCTCATCGGTTCTGCCGGTGTTTCTGCTGTGCCTATGGCAGCCCGTGTCTCTCAGATCGAGGGTGCCAAGGCTGACCGCACCAACTTCCTGCTGATGCACGCCATGGGCCCCAACGTGGCCGGCGTTATCGGCTCCGCTGTTGCGGCTGGTTTCTTCCTGACGGTATTCAAATTGTAATCCAATACAATTTATTAAATGGAGGTCATCTGTATGAATAAGGTCATGTCTCTTCATGACGCTGTCGCCAAGTACGTGGAAAGCGGCGACTGCATCTGCTTCGGCGGTTTCACCACCAACCGCAAACCCTACGCTGCAATGTACGAGATCCTGCGTCAGGGCCAGAAGGACTTCACGGTCTGGGCCGGCCCCGCAGGCGGCGACTGGGATGCCATGATCGGTGAGGGCCGTGTCAAGGCATACATCAACTGCTACACCGCAAACTCCGGCTACACCAACGTCAGCCGTCGTTTCCGTGCAGCCATCGAGCAGGGCAAGCTGACCTATGAAGATTACAGCCAGGACGTCCTGATGCTGCAGCTGCACGCTGCAAGCCTGGGCCTGCCCTACCTGCCCGTCCGTCTGATGCAGGGTTCCGGTCTGGTCAAGTACTGGGGCATCAGCGAAGAGCAGCGCAAGACTCTGGACAAGGTGGATAACCTGAAGTGCGTCGAGGTGGAGAACCCCTTCGAGCCGGGCCAGAAGGTCATCGCTGTTCCTGTCCCCAAGCTGGACACCGCCATCATCCATGTGCAGCAGGCCAGCCCCGACGGCACCTGCGTCATCCTGGGCGATGAGTTCCACGATGTTGATATCGCTGTGGCTGCCCGCAAGGTCATCGTTACCTGCGAGGAGATCGTGAGCGATGAGTATATCCGCCGTGACCCCACCCGGAACAAGGTCTTCGGTGAGTGTGTCAGCGCTGTTGTCAAGGCTCCTTACGGTGCATGGCCTTCTCAGTGCTACGACTACTACGACGATGATGACGCTGCTCTGAAGGAGTACGACAAGGCTTCCAAGTATCAGGATGCTGCCGATGCTGTCAAGCAGCTGGAGAAGGCTGCCGTCAAGGCTCAGAAGGCCGCTGACGCAAAGCCCGAGGATGAGAAGCTGGCCGCTGCTGCTGCAAAGGCCAAGAAGGCTGCTGAGGATGCTGCCAACGGCACTGCTATCCCCGAGACCTTCGAGGACTACCTGCAGAAGTGGGTCTACAGCGTTCCCGACCAGGCTGCTCTGCTGGACAAGATCGGCGGCTCCCGCCTGATGCGCCTCAAGACTGAGCCGCACCTCGGTTATTCCACCACGCACTAAAGAGCTGAGAATTGGGAGGGTAAACGCAATGTCTGATTATACTAAGTATACCAAGCAGGAAATGCAGGCTTATGCCATTGCAAAAAGCATCAAAGAGAACCAGATCGTTATCGTCGGTACTGGTCTGCCGCTGATCGGCGCTTCCGTTGCAAAGCGCTCGGTCTGCCCCAGCTGCCACCCCATCGTCGAGAGCGGCCTGATGGACTGTTCTCCCGTTGAGGTCCCCCGCTCTGTCGGCGACCTGCGCTTCATGGCTCACTGCGCTGTGCAGTGGCCCAACGTCCGTTTCGTGGGCTTCGAGGCCAACGAGTGGATCCACAATGAGGATCGTATGATCGCCTTCATCGGCGGCGCTCAGATTGACCCGTTCGGCAACGTGAACTCCACCTGCATCTACGGCAAGGGCGATTACGTCAAGCCTCAGACCCGCTTCACTGGTTCCGGCGGCGCAAACGGCATCGCTACTTACGTCAACACCATCATCATGATGCAGCACCAGAAGCGCCGCTTCATGGAGCATGTTGATTACATCACCAGCTGCGGCTGGATGGACGGCCCTGGCGGCCGTGAGCGTGCCGGCCTGCCCGGCAACCGTGGTCCTCAGATGGTCGTTACCGATCTGGGCATCATGAAGTTTGACGAAGAGACCAAGCGGATGTATCTGGCTTACTACTATCCGTTCAGCAGCCCCGAGATGGTGCAGGAGAACACCGGCTTTGAGATCGATGTCTCCCGTGCACAGCTGATGGAGGGCCCCTCTCCTGAGATCATCAAGCTGATCCGTGAGGAGATCGACCCGGGCCAGGCCTTCATCAAGGTCCCCAAGGAAAAGTAATTTCGGAAAAGAGAGGATCATAACTTATGGGTAATTATTCTATGCCCGGGTATTTCCAGAAAATGCCCGACATCCAGAAGCCTGTCCGTCCCAACCCCGAGAATGAGGCTGAGCTGAAGCAGATCGAGGCTGAAATCGAGAAGATCGCTACCGACGCTCTCGCAAACGGCAAGTCTGATGCTGATATGAACGCCAAGGGTCAGATGACCGCTATGCAGCGTGTCAATCTGCTGGTGGAGCCGGGCACTTGGTGCCCCTTGAACACCATCTACAACCCTGACAACAACAAGATGGGCAGCGTGAGCGTTGTCAAGGGCCTGGGCCGCGTGGACGGCAAGTGGTGCATGGTCATCGCTTCCGATAACAAGAAGCACGCTGGCACCTGGGTGCCCGGTCAGGCTGACAGCCTGCTGCGTGGCTCCGACCTCGCAAAGCGGCTACGCATCCCTCTGGTCTACCTGCTGAACTGCGCAGGCGTTGAGCTGGACCAGCAGGAGAAGGTCTACCCCAACCGCCGCGGCGGCGGCACCCCCTTCTACCGCAATGCTGAGCTGAACCAGCTGGGCATCCCTGTCATCGTTGGTATCTATGGCACCAACCCTGCAGGCGGCGGCTACCACTCCATCAGCCCCACCATCCTGATCGCTCATCAGAAGGCCAACATGGCTGTCGGCGGCGCTGGCATCGTGGGCGGTATGAACCCCAAGGGCTATGTCGATGAGGAAGGCGCAGAGGCTCTGATCAAGGGCACTGAGGGCGTCCGCAGCGATCCCCCGGGCTCTGTGGCCATCCATTACAATGTGACCGGCTTCTTCCGCGAGGTCTATGCTGCTGAGGAAGGCGTTGTGGCAGGCGTCAAGAAGTATCTGAAGATGCTGCCCTCCTACGATCTGGACTTCTTCCGTGTGGCTGATCCTGTCGGCCCCGCTGTTGATCCCTCTCAGCTGTACAACATCGTTCCTAACAACAAGAAGCGTCCCTACGAGATGTACAACGTGCTGGCCTGCCTGACCGATGCCAGCGAGTTCAGTGAGTTCAAGCCCAACTACGGCCCCGAGATCATCTGCGGCATCGCCAAGATCGGCGGTCTGCTGGTGGGCATGGTCGCCAACAAGCAGGGCCTGCTGATGAACTACCCCGAGTACAAGGAGAACAGCGTGGGCGTCGGCGGCAAGCTGTATCGTCAGGGCCTCATCAAGATGAACGAGTTCGTCACCCTGTGTGCCCGCGATAAGCTGCCCATGATCTGGGTGCAGGATACCACCGGCATCGACGTCGGCAACGACGCTGAGAAGGCTGAGCTGCTGGGTCTGGGCCAGAGCCTCATCTACTCTATCCAGAACAGCGACCTGCCCATGATGGAGATCACCCTGCGCAAGGGTACCGCTGCTGCACACTATGTGCTGGGCGGCCCTCAGGGCAACGACACCAACGCCTTCAGCATCGGCACCGCAGCCACCGAGATCAACGTCATGAACGGCGAGACCGCAGCTGCTGCCATGTACACCGGCAAACTGGTGCGTGAGAAGAAAGCTGGCCACGACCTCGGCCCCACCATCGACAAGATGAACGCCCTGATCAACGACTACAACGAGAAGTCCAAGCCTGCATTCTGCGCTAAGATGGGCTTCGTCGATGAGATCGTCAAGATGCCTTCTCTGCGCAACTATGTGCTGGCCTTCACCGAGGCAGCATATCAGGATCCCAAGAGCGTCTGCCCCATCCATCAGATGCTCCTGCCCCGTATCATCCGCGACCAGAAGTAAAGCTTCCCCATTCGGGGGTGCGGGTCTTTTCTGGTTTGCTTTCCCGCACTCCCATTTTATTATAGTCTATTCCCTTTACCTTGCTGCCTGCGCACCCGGCCGGGTGACCTGCCGGGCGGCGGAGGAGCAGAGATAACTTGTCCCTCTTATTTCTGAATTTTATCGGAGAGGATGGCGTGGTCTCCACGTCCATGGGGCTTCTTTCCGATAGAAGGTAGGTGCTCGTGTCCAAAGGCAAGCTGGACACCGCGCTGAATATCCCCTTTCGCAAGATTGGAAAAGTAAAGGAGAATCTTATTATGGATTTGCTCAGCTATTTTGGCAAATTGACCCCCATTGGTGAGAACGTCACCATCACCGGGTTCCAGTTCAACTACATGATGACGCTTGGCATTGCGGCTTGCGTTATCTTCCTTGGTCACTGGCTGGTCTCTCACAGCAAATTCCTGCAGAAGTACTGCATCCCCGCCCCTGTTGTTGCCGGTCTGATCGTTTCTATCATCCTCTCCATCGTCCGCGGTGCTGGCATGGTCAACTTCAGCTTTGACACCACCAACATCCAGGATCTGTCCCAGAACATCTTCTTCATGTGCGTTGGCTATGGCTTCTCTGCCAAGCTGCTGAAGAAGGCTGGCGGCAAGCTGACTGCCATGATCGCACTGGCAGCCTGCCTGCTGATCACCCTGCAGAACGTCGTCGGTCTGGTCGTCGGCCACTTCATCGGCCTTGATCCGCTGCTGTCCCTGCTGTGCTCCTCCGCTGCCATGTCTGGCGGCGTCGGCACTGCTGGCGCTTTCGGCCCCATCTGGGAGGCCATGGGCGCACAGGATGCAACCACCGTCGGTGTTGCTGCCGGTACTCTGGGCAACGTCATGGGCTCCCTGATCGGCTGCCCCGTCGCTGTTTATCTGATCCGTAAGCACAATCTGAAGAGCGATCCCAACGATAAGCCCGAGCGCGATCTGCTCAAGAGCAAGCCCGAGATCGTCAACAGCCGCATGATCACCAGCTTTGGTATGATCCTGCTGATCGTTGCCTTCGGCCTGCCCTTCTACCTCATCTTCGATAACATCCCCATGATCGAGATGCCCAAGTTCATCGGCTGCCTGTTCGCAGGTGCTGTTGTCCGTAACATCCTCGAGGCTATGGGCAAAGATACCTACACCGCTGAGTTCGACGCTCAGGAGCATATGTGGCTGGAGCTGTACCTGGCTCTGACCCTGATGAAGATTGACTTCATCAAGCTGGCTCCTGTTGCCGGCCAGATGGGCATCGTCCTGATCGCTCAGGCTGTCCTGATCGTCCTGTTCGGTATCTTCATCTCCTTCAACATGTTTGGCCGTGACTACGGCGCAGCTGTTATGACCGCTGGTAACATCGGCTGGGGCTGCGGCGCTGGTTCCAACGCTGTTGCAAACGAGAAGGCTATCATGGATGAGTACGGCTGGCACAACATTGCCTGGGTTCTGTACCCCTCCTTCGCAGTTATCATCGACGATATCTACAACCCGATCTTCCTGTCTATCTGCGGATCTCTGGTCAACAATCTGCGCTGATAACCTGACGAAATGCTTCCCCCGCTCAGACAGGCCCCTGCCTGAGCACTTGCAAGCAGGCTGTTTCTGATTTTGCTTTCAAGAGCAGCTGAAACAGTCTGCTTCTTTATTTGTTATCATCTTCATTTATATCTTTGAGGTGCATCCCAATGAGCGATATTTATACCCTCGGCATCGACATCGGCTCCACTGCTTCCAAATGCATCATCCTGAAGAACGGCAAAGACATCGTGGCAAAATCCCTGATTCCCGTGGGTGCCGGTACCAGCGGCCCCCAGCGCGCCATCGATGCTGTTCTGGAAGCTGCTGGAAAGACCCGGGAAGACATGGCCTTTGTGCTTGCCACCGGCTACGGCCGCAACAGCCTGATGAACATTGCCGACAAGCAGATGAGTGAGCTGTCCTGCCACGCAAAGGGCGCAAGCTTTCTGTTCCCCAATGTGCATACCGTCATCGACATCGGTGGTCAGGACGTGAAAGTCCTCCACCTGGAGAACGGCATCATGACCCAGTTCCAGATGAACGACAAATGCGCAGCCGGCACCGGCCGCTTCCTTGACGTGATGGCCCGCGTGCTGGAAGTCAAGGTGGAAGACCTGGGCCGTCTGGGTGCCGAATCCACCCATGAGGTGGCCATCAGCTCCACCTGCACCGTGTTCGCTGAGAGCGAGGTCATCAGCCAGCTGTCCATGGGCACCGACAAGCGCGATATCATCAACGGCATCCACCACTCTGTGGCGCACCGTGTGGTGGGTCTGGCCCACCGCATCGGCGTCCAGCCCGATGTCGTGATGACCGGCGGCGTGGCCCAGAATCTGGGCGTTGTCCGCGCATTGGAAGAGGAGCTGGGTATGCCCATCCGCACCTCTCCCCTCACCCAGTATAACGGCGCACTGGGTGCGGCACTGTTCGCCTGGCAGCAGGCAAACCGTTGATCCCCTTTGGTCTGTTCCGGGCAGCGTGAGGAGCGCTGCCTGCGAGCGGGCTTTTACCCCCGAAAAAATATCGTTTGAAATGAAATGGAGGCTTCCATCATGGCAAAACAAGTAAGTCCCGGTGTTCTGGCCCTGCGCAAGGTCGTGGATGACGTTTACGCTGAGGCCCGCGAAGCAAAAAAGAGAGGCGAACCGGTAGGCTGGTCTTCTTCCAAGTTCCCCTGCGAGCTGGCAGAAGCATTCGGTCTGCACGTCATGTACCCCGAGAACCAGGCCGCTGGTATCGCAGCAAACCGCTACGGCGAGCTGCTGTGTCAGGCTGCTGAGGATCTGGGCTACGACAACGATATCTGCGGCTACGCCCGCATCAGCCTGGCATACTCTGCCGGCAAGCGTGCTTCCCGCAAGTTCGACCCCAAGACCGGCGAATACATCATCGACCCCAACAGCGGCAAGCCCCTCAAGGATGCCAACGGCAATGTGGTGATCGATGAGGCCACCGGCAAGCCCAAGAAGGATCCCAAGACCCAGACCCCGTACGTTGTGCTGGACGATATCAATGAGATCAACGCCCTGCCCGATGGTGTCGAGAAGGAGCGCCGTCTGGCTGCCATCGAGCCCATCAAGCAGATGCAGATTCCCATGCCCGACTTCGTGCTCTGCTGCAACAACATCTGCAACTGCATGACCAAGTGGTATGAGAACATCGCCCGTATGCACAACATCCCGCTGGTGATGATCGATATCCCCTACAACAACAACGTCACTGTGGACGACACTTACGTTGCCTACATCCGCGGCCAGTTCGACGACGCCATCAAGCAGCTGGAGAAGATCTCCGGCCGCAAGTTCGACGAAAAGAAGTTCGAGCAGGCCTGCGCAAACGCAAACCGCACCGCCAAGGCATGGCTGAAGGTCTGCGATTACCTGCAGTACAAACCGGCTCCCTACTCCGGCTTTGACCTGTTCAACCACATGGCTGACGTGGTCACTGCCCGCGGCAAGGTGGCTGCTGCCGAGGCTTTCGAGCTGCTGGCAAAGGATCTGGAGGAGGCTGTCAAGACCGGCCACTCCACCACTCCGTTCCCCGAGAAGTACCGTGTCATGTTCGAGGGCATTCCCTGCTGGCCCAAGCTGCCCGCACTGTTCAAGCCTCTGAAGGCCAACGGCGTCAACGTCACCGCAGTCGTGTATGCTCCGGCATTCGGCTTCGTGTACAACGGCCTGGACGAGATGGTGCGTGCATACTGCAAGGCACCTAACAGCGTCTGCATCGAGCAGGGCGTTGACTGGCGTGAAGGCATCTGCCGCAACAACAAGGTCGATGGCGTGCTGGTCCACTACAACCGTTCCTGCAAGCCCTGGTCTGGCTACATGGCCGAGATGCAGCGTCGTTTCACCGAGGATCTGGGCATCCCCACCGCTGGCTTCGACGGCGACCAGGCCGACCCGCGCAACTTCAACGCGGCTCAGTATGAGACCCGTGTGCAGGGCCTGGTGGAAGCCATGCAGGCCAACCAGAAAGCAAAGGAGGAGCAGTGATCATGAGCATCGAAGAAAAGCTGCGTTCGTTTGAGAAGGTAGCCAATGACCCCAAGGGTCAGCTGACCGCCTATAAGGCAGAGGGCAAGAAGGCCATCGGCGTTCTGCCCTACTACGCTCCTGAGGAGCTGGTCTATGCCGCCGGCATGGTTCCCTTCGGCATCTGGGGTTCCAATAACAAGACCATCAGCCGCGCAAAAGAGTATTGCGCCACCTTCTACTGCACCATCGCACAGCTGGCTCTGGAGATGCTGCTGGACGGCACCATGGATCAGCTGGACGGCATCATCACCCCGACCATCTGCGACACTCTGCGCCCCATGAGCCAGAACTTCCGTGTCGCCATGGGCCACAAGATGCCCGTCATCTTCCTGGCTCATCCCCAGAACCGCTTCGCTGACTACGGCCTGAAGTTCTGCGTCGAGCAGTACACCAATGTCAAGAAGGAACTGGAGAAGATCGCCGGCAAGGAGATCACCAACGATGACATCCAGAAGGCCATCAAGGTCTACAACGCAAGCCGCGCTGAGCGCCGCCGCTTCGTCAAGCTGGCCGGTGAGCATCCCGAGGCTGTCTCTGCTGTCAAGCGTTCTGCTGTGCTGAAGGCTTCCTGGTTCATGCTGAAGGATGCCTACACTGCACAGCTGAAAGAGCTGAACGATGAGCTGGAAGCTCTGCCCGCATCCAACTGGAAGGGTGTCAAGATCGTCACCAGCGGCATCATCTGCGATAACCCCAAGCTGCTGCAGATCATTGACGACAACCACATGGCTATCGTTGCTGATGATGTGGCTCATGAGAGCCGCTCCTTCCGCACCGATGTGCCCGAGATGGACGACGCTATGATGGCTCTGGCTCACCAGTTCGCCAACATCGACTACGATGTGCTGCTGTACGATCCTCAGTCTTCCAAGAACCGCCGCGGCGAGTTCGTGGCTTCTCTGGTCAAGAACAGCGGCGCACAGGGTCTGGTGCTCTTTATGCAGCAGTTCTGCGACCCCGAGGAGATGGAGTATCCCTACCTGAAGAAGGCTCTGGATGCTGCCAACATCCCCCACGTCAAGCTGGGCGTCGATCAGCAGATGCGCGACTTCGGTCAGGCTGCTACCGCTCTGGAAGCTTTCGCTGATATGCTGTAAACTCTCTCTGTCCCATAGTATCTCTCCCCTGAGATAAACGATAAGCTCCCCGCGCTGTGTTATAGTAGACACAGTGCGGGGAGCTTTTTGCACTCTTTTGAGGTTGGGTTGGAAATAGGAGATGTTGTGAATATAAAAAGAGCCGGGAATGGGTACAGATGAGCCTTCTGTAAAAGCCCAAAAACGCACGTACAGCCGAAACCGTGCAGCCCCCTGAGACTTCTTCTATTTTCACAAAAAGAAAAGCACCATACTTTCTGCAAAGTACAGTGCCTTCTTAGTGGAGAATACCGGGATCGAACCGGTGACCTCTTGCATGCCATGCAAGCGCTCTCCCAGCTGAGCTAATCCCCCACATCTGTGAGTGCCGTCCCTGACGACGTGAGTTATTATACCAACCGGAGGAGCCGTTGTCAACTATTATTTTGTTTTTGGTGCAAAAAATCCCGCCGGGAGAAGCTTTTGCTCTCCGGCGGGATCCCTTTTGTCGTATAAATTATGCTTTGGTATACTGACGGTCAAAGATCTGAGGTGCCACCTTGATGAGCAGCACAGCACCCACCACCGTGATGAGGGTCTCGGGCACCATATAGCTGGCGTTATACACCAAGCTGTAGGTCCAGGCGCTCAGGCCCTCGTTCAGGTTGCCCCAGACCAGAACGCCGGACAGGAAGCTGCACAGGAAGCGCAGGAAGCCTGCCACAGCCGTACCGACTGCCACGCCGACCATCCGGTTCTTGAAGGGGCGGGCAAAGAACTCCGCAGTGCCCAGAGCCATAAAGGCCACCAGGTAGTCCAGCAGGATCTCACCCAAAAAGTACAGGAAGGTAGGCGTCGGAGGTGCCCAGAAGCCCAGCAGCATCTGCAGGCAGCCGTTGACAAAACCAGTGAACAGGCCCCACTTGACGCCGTGGCGGAAGGAGACCAGCACGAAAGGCAGCATACTCAGCAGGGTAACGCTGCCGCCGTTGGGCATGGTGAAGATCTTGATGTTGGAGAGCACCGTACCGACGGCGATCATCAGAGCACACTCCACCAGCACCCGGGTCTTGGAGTAAGAATTAGACATGAAGATTCCTCTTCTCTTAATAATAGTACACAAAAACAAAAATACGCCTGCTTTTCCTGGCAGGCGCACGGGCTGTTTGTGAAAATCCGGACCTTTTCCGCAAACTACCTACGCCGGCATTACCCGGATCAGGTTATAGGGTCTCTGCTCTGCAGATCTCAGCCTCACGGCACCCCTGTTTTCATGTCCGCTTTCAGTATATCCGCTCCGGGACAAAAGTCAAGCCCCGCAGACATACGAGGTTGTTCCGGCACATATGCTGGAACAAGCACATTTTGGCGGGAGGGAGCGGTCTATGAAAGGTGATCCGGAACAGCGGGCGCTGCTGCTGGGAGAATACATCGTGGAGCATGGGGCCACCGTGCGGGCAGCTGCGCGGGCCTTTGGGTGCAGCAAGTCCACGGTACACAAGGACGTATCGGTGCGGCTGCGGAGCGTCGGCCCGGAGCTGTTCCGGAAAGTACAGATGGTGCTGGCCCGGAACAAGGCGGAACGCCACCTGCGGGGCGGAGCTGCCACCCGGGAGAAGTACCACAAGATCCACAGGACCTAGCAAAAGGCGGTGTCTGCCCGAGGGCTTTCACCGCCTTTTCTCATGTGCAGGTGTGGAACTGTTCCAACGCTGCCTTTTCCAGTCGGCTCACCTGCGCCTGACTGATGCCGATCTCCCGGGCCACCTCCATCTGGGTCTTTCCTTTCAGATACCGCAGCTCCATGATACGTTTCTCCCGCGGGGTCAGCGCTGCCACGGTCTGCCGGAACTGCAGCCCGCTGATCCAGCTGTCCTCTCCATCCGGGTCTTTCACCTGGTCGATGACATACACCGCGTCGCCTCCGTCGGAATAGACCGGCTCTTCCAGGCTCATGGGCTCCACCACCGATTCCAGCGCCGCCGACACCTCCTGACGGGGCAGGCCGGTCTTCTGGGCAATCTCCTCCACGGTGGGCTCCCGGCCCAGCTGCTTCTCCAGCTCTTCCCGAGACTGCATGGCCCGGTATGCCGTATCCCGCAGGCTGCGGCTCACCCTCAGAGTATTGTTGTCCCGCAGGAACCGCCGGATCTCCCCGATGATCATGGGCACGCCGTAGGTAGAGAACCGCACCTGCTGGGCCGGGTCGAAGTTGTCGATGGCCTTGATGAGTCCGATGCAGCCCACCTGAAACAGGTCATCCATATTCTCACCCCGCTGGGCGAACCGCTGCACCACACTGAGCACCAGCCGCAGATTGCCCTCTATCATGCTCTGACGGGCGGATTCGTCCCCTGCCCGTGCCCGGGTGAGCAGGCTGCGCTTCTCCTGCTCCGACAAGACCGGCAGCTCGGCGGTGTTCACGCCGCACAGTTCCACTTTGTTGTACATCCTCTGCCCTCCGGTTTCGTTTTCAGCTTCACCGGAAGTATGGCCGCAGGGCTGCCCTCACATTCATTCCAAATTCAGGAGTCTTCTGAACTGTCCGTCCTAGCCTTGAAGGCAAGGTCCCCTGTCTTTTATGTCATTGTCATCATACATTGTAGATAAACTTTTCAGCGGTCAAAAAAGCGGCCCTGTCTGCCAGGACTTTCCTCCTAGAAAGCAATGGGCAATGATCGTTGCCAACAACCGTTGAGTCCGAGAAACTTTTTTAGGACAGATGCCAACAATATGCAGCTGACTGTAAAACAGCCGCCAAGTGCCACAGCCCGGGCACCGCGCAAAGCACCCGAAAGAGGGCTACCCTTCCAGCTGCTCCCGCAGCTGCCGGATGATACGTTTTTCCAGCCGGGAAATATAGCTCTGGCTGATACCAATGGTATCGGCTACTTCCTTCTGTGTCCGCTCCACGCCATCCTGCAGACCGAACCGCAGCTCCATGATCTGCCGTTCTCGGGGCGAAAGCTGCTCTACCAAACGCCGGAGGCTGACCCTCTCAGCATCCTGTTCCAGCCGCTGTCCCACCTGATCGTCCTCGCTGCTCAGCACATCCGACAACAGCAGCTCGTTGCCGTCGCCGTCGATATTCAGTGGCTCGTCGATGCTGGCTTCCTGCCGCCGGTTGGAGCTTTTGCGGAGGTACATCAGGATCTCGTTGCCGATACAGCGGCTGGCATAGGTAGCCAGTTTGATACTCCGCTCCGGCGTAAAGGTGTTTACCGCCTTGATGAGCCCGATGGTGCCGATGGAGATCATATCTTCCGAGGGTACCCCGCTGCCCTCATATTTTTTTGCCAGATAGACCACCAGCCGGAGGTTATGGGTGATGAGCTCATCCCGGGCCGCGGGGTCACCGCCCGCCATCCGGTCCAGCAGCGCCTTTTCCTCGTCCTGGGTCAGGGGCGGCGGCAGGCCCGGCCCGCCGGTCAGGTAGTGTGCCCCACCCCGCCAGCTCAGACCCATCCACAGCCCGGCCCAGAACCGCCGCAGTGCATTTACGATATGTTGAAACACCAGCAGATTCCTCCTTTTGTATTGTTATTTTCCCAGCAAAGCTGCCGTTTCCGCGCTGACGAGAGCCGTCCATCCCTCCTGCGGGGGCGGCGTGTCGCAGAAGGCTGCATAGATGCCCTCCTGTCTCCGCCTGCCGCAGACCAGCGTTCCCGGCAGGGCAGGCAGCAGGCAGTGTCCTGCTACCGTCTGGCAGGGCACGAACCGCACACCCCATTCCGGGCGGGGCGGCGGCGCAGCGCCGGACAGGCAGTACGACAGGTACTCTCCCAGTTCCGGCGGAAGGGCCGAACGAACTTCTCCCAGCCGCACCAGCACCACAGCACGGCCTGAGAGCGGCTCCTGCACCCCGAACCCTGTATCACAGAAAGCCCGCAGCGACAGGCTTCGGCCCAGCAGTTCCAATTCTACCGGAAAGCAGGCCGGACCGGTGCGCCCCAGCAGACGCAGCACTCCCTGCACCGCGCTGCAGACCCCTGCTGTGCAGGCCAGCAGCAGCCCCGGCGACACCGGCAGATAGAAGCTCAGATTATTGCAGGCTGCACCGGGCAGGGCCAGCGCCCCGGTAAGGGTAAGATTGAGCAGCACGAACCACGCCGTCAGCCGGGCCGTATTCCGCACACCCTGCCTGCCGTAGGCCGCAAGGACGCAGATCACGGCAGAGCTACCTTTATAAGTAAGAGCCAGCGGCCATGGGGCGGTGGGAGCCAGCAGCGCCAGCGAAGACGCTGCTGCAGCTGCCGCACCAACCAGCAGCCGCAGCGGCATGGCGCACAGCCCACAGAGCAGCCCCGCCGCCAGCAGGAACGCAGCCCCCACCACAAAGTTGACCAGAAGCAGTACGTCCAGATAAATGACCGTTCGGATGGGCCGCACCCCCTTTTTTACAGGATAGCAGAGTCCGGATGTGGATTTGGTCGGAATGAATGCAAAGAAAATTGCAAAAAGCTCTTGCAAAACGCCGCAGGATGCGGTATAATACATCTCGCGGCAAGACCGCAGCAAAGTTGAACATCTGCCTCTTTAGCTCAGTCGGTTAGAGCACCTGACTGTTAATCAGGGTGTCGCCTGTTCGAGTCAGGCAAGAGGCGCTTTTTACGGCAGGAAGTCTTTCCTGCCGTTTTTTATGCTGTTTCTTCGGCTCTGGTGTAACCAAATTGTAGCCTTTTTCACAGGATTTTCAAAAATTAAGGCAGAATTAAAAAATGTCCTCTTGAAGAACCGGCGTATTTGTGTTACACTACATCCAAGCTGTAATGGATTTTTTGGAGATTCTGGCGTTTTTCCCCAACAGTTCCGACTGCTGGGGAACAGCGGCAGAGCAGTTTACATGTATTTTTCTGCTTTTTGCCTATTGGGGCGGTTTTTGGTTTTTTTACCTTGTCGCCGGGGGCAGATTGTGGTAAAATAGTGTAGAGCGGCCCGATCCGGCAGCTTACTGATCTGTGATGTTGCCGAGTGCGCACTCGGTTGCATAGGTTTTCCCGGTTGCGCAACCGGGAGGGAACCGATTAAATACGTTTATTCACTTTTGAAGGGAGTAATTCATTATGATGATGCCTGCAAACTACTCTGCTGTCAACGCAGAGATCGTTTACGGCGGTGCCGGCATTGGCGACTACCTGCCCGATGTCTGGTCCTCCAAGAACGTCAAGACCCTGTCTACCAACGTCCTGACCATCCTGAGCAACAGCTTCACCAGCCTGCTGGTCAAGGCTACTCTGGGTACCATGTTCGGCGGCGACTGGGGCAAGGACGGCGTTAAGCTGTTCGGCTCCGACGGTACTTTCAGCGGCCTGCTGAAGTATAAGCGCGATGGTTCTGGCGATGAGATGACCGCTCTGAACAAGGTCATGACCGCTGTTGGTCTGGCTGCTTCCGTCTACACTCTGGGCACTACTGAGGCTAAGAGCTATGTCGGTTCTGCTAAGGTCATTGGCATTGATCCTGTCACCAATCCTCCTGCTAAGTTCTAATCTGTCTTGACCTTACAGTCATTTCAGAAAGTAGGAAAGAGCGGCAAACCGTAAGGTTTGCCGCTCTTTCTGTTACTTTTACTGTAACCAAACTGAGACTTTTTTCACATTTTTTTCAAAATTTAAGGGTTTATTAAAAATTGTCCTCTTGAAGAAGCTGTCAGAATGTGTTATACTACACCCAAGGTTTGGGAGACAGTACGTTCAAAACTGGTGTTCCCGAACCGGAAACTTGATCAAAGGGTAGGCGCTCCCTTCTTTTGATAGCAGCTACTCTCTGCCCCGCCCTGCCGCGAGGCATACGGGGCAGAGAGCTGTATGCTGCTTTTATTGAGAAGCGTGCAGAGCGCAATGGAAGGCCCTTTTTTCTTCGCCAAACCGCACAGCTGTCTCCGACAGCAGGCGTTTTGAAATAGAAACCAAAAAGGAAGCATCTATGCGTTATACCTACGTACGGCAGCACGACTCGACTGACTGTGCTGCCGCCTGTCTCGCAATGGTGTGCCTCCATTACAAAAAGGAGATCACCATCACCCGCTTGCGGGACATGATGGGTACGGACCTGAAAGGCACAAACCTGACCGGTCTGCAGAAGGCGGCTGAGGAGCTGGGTTTCAGCACCGCTGCTGTCCGCGTAGACCGCGAGAACTTTCTCAGCGAGTTTTCTGTTCCCTGTATCGCACAGGTCATCACCGACGAAGGCTTGGCTCACTTTGTGACAGTCTTCAAAAAGACTACCATCAAGGATGATGGCGAGCGTCGGCGGCATGTCCTGAAAGAAGAGGAAGACCGGAAAGCCTGTGATGAGAAGGGCAAGAAGTTCAAATGCCGTGATTATGTCATCATTGGTGACCCGGCAAAGGAACTGAAAAAGATCTCTCTGGATGAGTTCTACAAGAACTTCACCGGTGTTCTGCTTCTGCTGACCCCCACTTCGGAGTTCAAAGCAGGCAAGCAGGAACATGGCAGCATGGTCAAGCGATTCCTCGACCTGCTTCTGCCTCAGAAAAAACTTTTCTTCTACGCTATCCTCAGTTCCGTCATCATGACGGTTCTTGGCATCGCATCCTCAATGTTCAATAAGATCTTGATGGATGAGATCTTACCTTACAGCCTCAAGAATCTGCTGATCTCGATGATCCTGGTGTTCAGCTTAGTGAGCGTCACCAGTTCTCTCATCAGTATGGTTCGGCAGTGGGTGCTCATCTATCTGTCCATCAAGATCGACATTCCTCTGATGCTGGGTTACTTCGGGCATGTCTTCCGACTGCCCATGAAGTTCTTCGCCACTCGAAAGACCGGCGAGATCACCACCCGCTATTCCGATGCAAGCACCATCAAATCTGTCTTCACCAGCATTGCGCTGAGTGTGGCGATGGATATCGTGATGGCCTGCGTCACCGGCGTCATCCTCTTCCGGATGAATGCCACCCTGTTTTCGATTTCCATCTTTACGACCCTTCTGAGTATCCTGCTGGTGTTCATCTTCAAACAGCCTTTTAAGCGCATCAATGAAGAGACCATGCAGCAGTCCGCAGTCCTCAACAGCCAGATGATCGAGAGCCTCCGCGGCATCGAGACCGTCAAGGCAAACGCTGGTGAGGCCCGTGAGCTGGAAGCTCTGGAGCGGGAGTATATCAAGAGTCTGAAGATCAGCCTCCGTTCCAGCAAGATCAGCACGGGACAGTCGCTCATCTCTACTCTTATCACCACTATCCTCGGCATGGTCACCAGTTATGTTGGTATCATGCAGGTGTTGAATGGTGACATGACGCTGGGCGGTTATATGGCGTTCAGCACTCTTTCCTCTTACTTTACGTCTCCGGTCAGTGAGCTGGTCAGCCTGCAGATGTCCATTCAGCAGGCTCAGATCTCCATCAAGCGTCTGACCGAGATCATGGATTACGAGTCCGAGCAGGACCCGACCCGTGAATACACTGAGATGAAGGACATCGATGGTGACATCGAGTTCAAGGATGTCTCGTTCCGCTACGGCAGCCGGTCTCCGGCGTTGAGCCATGTTTCCTTTACTATCCCCAAGGGTAAGAAGGTCGCACTGGTGGGCAGCAGCGGCAGCGGAAAATCCACCATCACCAAACTCCTGCTCAAGTATTATGAGCCGGAGAGCGGCACTATCAGTGTGAATGGTGTGGATCTGGACGAATACAGCAATGAATCCGTCCGTCGTGCCATCGCCTATGTGCCTCAGAATGTCGAGCTGTTCAGCAGAACGCTCCTCGATAACATCCGCATTTCCCGTCCGGAAGCAAGCCTCGATGAAGTCAAGGAAGCTGCCAAGAAGGCAGATGCCCATGAATTCATCCGCAAGCTGCCGCTGCAATATAACACCTATCTGGAAGAAGCCGGCAACGGTCTTTCCGGTGGTGAGAAGCAGCGCATTGCACTGGCTCGCGCGTTCCTGAAGGATTCCGGACTTTATATCTTCGATGAGTCCACCAGCAGTCTGGACTTTGGTACAGAGAATGTCATCTTTGACATGATCTACAATAAGCTGGCCGACCGCTCCATGCTCATCGTTGCTCACCGCCTCTCGACCATTCGTGATTGTGACCTGATCCTGGTCATGGATCACGGTGAGATCATTGAGCGTGGTACTCATGACGAGTTGCTGGCAAAGCAGGGCAAGTATTACGAGCTCTGGAGCCTGCAGCAGGGTATCTTCCGCAGTAAGAAGGAAGACAAACCCGCAGCCCCTGTCGCCGCCGCAAAAGTGGTGGAGGACGAGGACGATGGCGAGTCCATCACCTATTAAGTTGCAACTGCGTGCGCACGCAGTTACATAAATGGCTTTTTTCCCGGATGCGCATCCGCGAACTGGGCCGACTAAATTCGTTTTCATTCATTTGAAGGGAGTAATTCATTATGATGATGCCTGCAAACTTTACTGCTGTTAACTCTGAGGTCGTCTACGGCGGCGCTGACCTGTTCACCGTTCTGGCTGACACCACCGCTCCTGTCTGGAACGCTTCCAACGTCAAGACCTTCAACACCAACATCCTGACCATCCTGAGCAACACCTTCACCGATAAGCTGGTCGGCGCTACCCTGGGCACCATGTTCGGCGGCAGCTGGGGCAAGGACGAGGGCAAGACTCTGTTCGGCAAGGACGACGGCACTGTCCGCGGCCTGTTCCACAAGGGCAACAAGATCGACGGTGACAGCATGACCAACCTGAATAAGGTCATGACCGGTATCGGCCTGGCTGCTTCTGTCTACACCCTGGGCACCACCTCTGCTAAGAACTACATCTCTGAGGAGATCATCAAGGCTTTCTAAGCTAGTTTTTAGAAAGAGGACTATGAAGTGTATTTCGTTCAGCAGCTTCGGCTGCTGAATGACAATGCCTCGTAATGGTATGCCCGGAGGCACCTGCCTCCGGGCATACCTTCTTTTTTTGTTAAAATTTACAATTTTGACTTATCCTTATTACTTTGCTATGATAGAGTAATAGGTGATAGCCCTCTCAGTCACCTGCGGTGCCAGCTCCCCCAGAGGGGGAGCCACTGGCGAACCGGGACACCCCAAGCTGACTGCACAAGAAATCTTATGACTCAAAATGCCGGGCCTCGCTGCAAAGGGCAGACAGATGCAGTTTTATGAAATTGAAGGATAAACCTGTAAAGAACTACAAAATGCTAGAAACTGCCCGAAAACTGCGCCGCAGCATGACCCCGCAGGAGCGCAAACTCTGGTATGTCTTTTTAAAAGATTATCCGGTCAAGATTTATAAGCAGCGCATCATTGAATCCTATGTCGTAGATTTTTATTGTGCAAAGGCCAAACTGGTAATTGAACTGGATGGCCCCATCCATATGCATGAAGATCCTCTTCTGCATGATGCAAAACGTGATGAACGTCTGCGTGCCTATGGTCTTGAGGTCTTCCGAATTTCAAATCACGATATTGAGGTCAGTTTCAGTACCGTCTGTTCCCTCCTTGATACCGTAATACAGTGTCGTATATGTGAGCCGGTTCAGAAGCGGCTGTCCCAGACAGCGAAGCCCGCTATTTCAAGTGATATCACACTTTCAGCGGATAGCTCAGAGTCTCCCGGCTCGCCAGTGGCTCCCCCTTTGGGGGAGCTGGCACAGCGCAGCTGTGACTGAGAGGGCTATTGCCTATTACAAGCAACTGACAATCAACAAAACCGAAAGGTGGAAGAATATCATGAGAGAGATCCAGACCGCAGAAAATAAGACCCTCAAGCTGACCAATGTGGTCAGCCGCCGTGTCCAGCCCGAAGAGTTCAACAACATGAACATCGTGCTGACCCAGATGCAGAACTTCATCAAGAGCAATGGTGCTCAGCCTCTGGGCCCCATCATCCAGTGCGTCAAGATGTCCGGCGGCCCCAACCCC
>ERZ808240.2507-NODE-2507-length-19820-cov-7.134328_pt1 | contig 19820 bp, 23 predicted proteins | sample MGYA00521084_ERZ808240 | MGnify/ENA primary metagenome ERZ808240 (study PRJEB31516, sample SAMN03275571) | gut metagenome | biome: mammalia-associated habitat; material: feces | host: Papio cynocephalus | place: Kenya | collected 2012-08-06 ...
GAGCGGAACTCGGGCTCGACGGTGCCCTTGAACATCTTGGAGGAATCCAGGAAGTCATAGAAGACCTTCGCCTTGTCGAGGTTGCGCTTGTGCATCTCTTCGAGGCCGCCGATGGACTTGAGGTACTTGAAGACCTTGCCGCAGCAGTAGATCGCCCAGCAGTTCGGGGTGTTGTACATGGAGCCTGCACCGGCGTGCGTGCTGTACTGCAGGTAGATGGGCAGATCCGTCAGATCGTCGCGGATGAGGTCCTCACGGATGATGCAGACGACCATGCCGGCCGGGCCGACGTTCTTCTGCACGCCCGCATAGATCATGCCGTAATCGGAGACATTGCAGGGCTTGGAGAGGAACATGGAGGACTGGTCGGAGACGAGGACGTGGCCCTTGGTGTTGGGCAGCTTGTTCCACGTGACGCCGTGGATGGTCTCGTTCTCGCAGATGTAGACGTAGTCGGTATCCTCGGGGATATCGAGGTCGGAGCAGTCGGGAACGTAGGTGTAGTTCTTGTCCTTGCTGGACGCGGCGACGATGACCTCGCCGACCTTCTGCGCTTCCTTGATGGCCTTCTTGGACCATGCGCCGGTCTCGATGTAGACGGCCTTGCCGTTCTTCATCAGGTTCATCGGGATCATGGAGAACTGCAGCGTTGCGCCGCCCTGGATGAACAGGACCTTGTAGTTGTCGGGGATGCCCATGAGGTCGCGCAGATCCTGCTCAGCCTCGTCGATGATCTGCTGGAAGACCGGGGAACGGTGCGACATTTCCATGACGCACATGCCGCTGCCGCGGTAGTTCATCATCTCGTCCCGGATCTCTTCCAGAACGGGTTCCGGCATCATGGCGGGGCCGGCGGAGAAGTTAAAGGTACGTCCGTATTTCATAATACTTAGCCTCCTGAACGTTTGTGTTGTTGTTGTTTGGAGTTGCTTCCTGTGTCCAGTATATCGCGTCCGTACCAAAGAATCAACCCATTTTCTAAAAAATTTTTTCTAAAACTCATAAATTTTTAGCTGCCTGTACAAAAAGCGCCGGGCCTTCTCCAGAAGCAGGAAAAAGCCCGGCAAAAACCAATAATTCAGTATCCCTTGTATTTTTTTCTGGTCGCCAGACCGCCGCGGATGTGGCGCTCGGCCTTGTTTTCGTCAAGGATCTCGCGGACCGCAGCGTACAGCGCGCGGTTCGCGGCTGGCAGCCGCTCGGCAAGGTCCTTGTGTACGGTCGATTTGGAAAGTCCGAAGTGCTTTGCCGCCTGCCGGATGGTGGTGCGGGTCTCGATGATGTACACAGCCAGCTCCCTGGCTCTGGTGAGTAAGTCCTCTGTCATACGGGCACCTCCAGGCTGTGTATGCTATTGGAGTATATGCCCGCGCCCAGGATAGTATGAACCGCCGGGGCAGGGCCCCGGCGGCGGTTTGCTCAGTGATGGCGGTAGATCTTTTTGTCCAGCGCGAAGATGCGGCTGGAGAATGTGCCCTCCGGCAGCTCCTGCAGGGCCTCGGCGTAGATCTCCATGCGGCTGTCGACCAGGTCGATCAGCGACAGCAGCTCCGCCTCGGCGCACATGGGGCGCACGGCCGCGCCGAAGTCCGGCTCGCCGTGGTGCGAGAGGATCATGTGCTGCAGCAGCAGGCTCTTTTCCTGCGGCAATCCGAGGGACTCGGCGCACTGCTGCACCTCCTGTGCGCCCATGACCAGATGGCCGATCAGCTGACCGGAGAGCGAATAATCCGTGACCATGCCGAGCCCCGAGAACGTGAATTCCCGCTCCTTGGCAAAGTCGTGCAGCAGCGTGCCGGTCAGAAGCAGGCTGCGGTCAATGATCCCGGCATAAAGCCCCGACAGGTAATCGGCCAGCCGCAGCATGTTGGACGTGTGCATCAGAAGGCCGGACAGGAAGCTGTGGTGCACGCTCTTGGCCGCCGGGATGGACCGGAAGGCCTCGAGATGCCGCTCGAGCATCGTGCGAGCGACGGACTGATAGTCGGCATCCTCCATGGAGTCGATCAGGCGGCGGATCTCCTGCAGACGCTCGTCCGGGTCGATCGGGGCAACCGGCACGAGGGCCGACACGTCATACTGGTCATTGCCGTCGGCCATGCGGATGCGGCCCGCCGTGAGCTGCGGCGCGCCCTTGAACTCGGAGACCTGCCCGCGGATCTTGACGATCCGGCCGGTGTCGGCCGGGTCCGCGCCGATGGGGCCGGAGTAGTCCCAGACCTTCAGGTCGATCGTGCCGGAGCGGTCGGCCAGCACGCCGGACAAAAACGGCTTGCCTGCCGCAGTGGTCTTGAGAAAGGCGTCCTTCAGAACGTAAAACCCCTCCACATCGTCGCCGGTATGCATCTGGGCGATCAGCTTGTTGTATTCCATTCTTCGTATCCTCGCTGTTCTTGTTTTTTATGATTATAGCAGTCTTTTCGCCCGTCTGCAATCATACAATGAAAACCCGCAGGCCAAAAACCTTCGTCTGTGAACAAATCGTGAAATCTGCGGGCTCCGGCGCGGGCGGCGACATTTTCGGTTGTTTTCCGGCGCTTTTCGTGATATACTGTGAAAAAATCGGAAAATGGGAGGAGCAGCGAATGGCTGATTTTTCGAAGTTCCGCACGGCGGTCAGCGGGTTTAACCGCACCGACGTTGTCAATTATATTGAATCCGCCTCCATGGAGCATCAGAAGGCGCTGCGCAAGCTGACCGACGAGCGCGACAAGCTCGCGGCGGAAAATGCGCAGCTGCAGACGCAGCTGACCGGTCTGCAGGCCCGGCTGATCCAGGTGCAGGCCGACAACGACGCGCTGACCAAACAGGTCAATACGCTGGCGCAGGAGGGTTCTGACCTCGCCGAGCAGCTCAAGGCCGCCGAGGCCGCCCGTGCCGAAGCCGCGGCCCAGCCGCAGCCCGCGCCGGAAGCCGAACCCATTGAGGAAGCACCGGCCGCCGAGACCCCGGAAGCCCCCGCGCAGGAGCCTTCGCTCACCGAAAAGGAGCTGACCGCCTACCGCCGCGCCGAACAGACCGAGCGCAACGCCGCTGTCCGCGCCCGGCGGATCTATACCCAGCTGTCGAACCTCTGCGAGGATGCGCGCAGCCGCTATCTCGACTCCGGCGAGGAGATCGCCGCCCTGGCCGCCGATCTTTCCACCGGCCTTGCCCGCCTGCAGGACGCCTTCGCCGAGGTGCAGGTCATCTTCGACGACGCGCAGAACGCCTTCGACGACATGCAGCTGCCCGAGACCGGCGCGGAGGAGACGGAAGAAGAGGCATAGCGTCCTGTTTGGACGGACCTCGTTCGAAGCAAACGAAAAGTCTTCCCGTCATCCGGGAAGACTTTTTTCTATCTGTACGGAGTATATGGAGGATCATCTATATGAAACTGGTATCCTGGAATGTCAACGGTCTGCGCGCCTGCCTCGGCAAGGGCTTTCTGGACTACTGCGCACAGGAGGACGCGGACATCGTCTGCCTGCAGGAAACAAAGCTGCAGCCGGAGCAGGCCGTGTTCGATCTGGACGGCTATCACCGCTATTTCTACTCGGCGGAGAAAAAGGGCTACTCCGGCACGGCCGTGCTCACGAAGGCCGAGCCGCTGTCCGTCCGCTATGGGCTGGGCGACGACGCGCACGACCATGAGGGCCGTGTGATCACGGCGGAATATCCGGCGTTCTACCTCGTCTGCTGCTACACGCCGAACTCGCAGGACGGGCTCAAGCGTCTGGACTACCGCATGCAGTGGGAAGACGCGCTGCGCGCGTACCTGCTGCGCCTCGACGCGGAAAAGCCCGTGGTGTACTGCGGGGATCTTAACGTGGCGCACGAGGAGATCGACATCAAAAACCCGAAGACCAACCGCCGCAACGCCGGCTTCACCGACGAAGAGCGCGCCAAGATGACCGAGCTCCTTGCCTCCGGCTTCGCCGACACCTTCCGCCGCCTGCACCCCGACACGACAGACGCCTATTCGTGGTGGAGCTACCGCTTCCACGCGCGGGAAAAGAACGCAGGCTGGCGCATCGACTATTTTATTGTATCCGAGCGGCTGATGCCGCATGTCGTCTCGGCCTCGATCCGCGCGGACGTGCTGGGCAGCGACCACTGCCCGGTGGTGCTGGAGCTGGACGTATGACGCCGGAGGAATTTTCCGCCCGGTATATGGCGCACTTCAGCGCGCAGCAGAAGGCCGCCGTGCAGGCCGCGAGCGGCGCAGTCCTGCTGCTGGCCGTGCCCGGCAGCGGGAAGACGACGGTGCTCGTCACGCGGCTGGGATATCTGGCGCTTTGCTGCGGGGTCGACCCTGGCAGCATTCTGGTCGTGACCTATACCGTCGCCGCCACACTGGAGCTGCGCACGCGCTTTGCCGCGCTGTTTCCGCAGCTGAGCGGCCGGACGCCGCAGTTCCGCACGATCAACGGCCTGTCGGCCAAGATCATCGAGTCCTGCAGCCGCCTGCGCGGCCCGGCGTTCACGCTGCAGGAGAACGAGGGTGAGCTTGCCGCGCTCGTCGGGCGGATCTGCCTGGAGCTGCACGGCGAATACCCCACCGACGCGGCCGTCCGTGAGATCCGCACTGCGATCACCTACTGCAAAAACATGATGCTGGGCGCAGACGAGATCCGCGCCCAGCACTTTGACGTCCCCGGCTTTTTTACGATCTATACCCGCTACTGTCAGGCCCTGCGCGCCGCGCGGCAGATGGACTACGACGACCAGATGTCCTATGCGCTGGCCATTCTGCGCAAGCATCCGGACGTGCTGGCGCAGTTTCAGGCGCAGTACCCGCACCTGTGCGTCGACGAATCGCAGGATACCTCGCGCGTGCAGCACGCGATCATCCGGCTGCTGGCCGAAAAGGCCGGCGATCTGTTTCTGGTCGGCGACGAGGACCAGAGCATCTACGGCTTCCGCGCCGCCTGGCCGGAGGCGCTGCTGCAGTTCCCGCAGACCTGGCCCGGCGCGAAGCTGCTGTTCATGGAGGAAAATTACCGCTCCACGCCCCAGATCCTGCAGGCGGCGAACGCCTTCATCGCCAAAAACCGCAGCCGCTACCCCAAGACCATCCGCCCCGTCCGCCCGGCCGGGCAGCCCGTGCAGCTGGTCCGCGCCGCTTCGCGGCAGGCGCAGATCCGGTATCTGCTCGCGCTGGCCGCGCAGGCGCAGGAGCCGCCGTTTACCGTCCTCTACCGCAATCATGACAGCGCTCTGCCGCTCATCGACGCGCTGGAGCGCGCGGGTCTTCCCTACCGCTGCCGCGGCGCGGAGGATACGTTCTTCACGCACCGCATCGTCTGCGACGTGTGCGATATCCTGCGCTTTGCCGCCGCGCCGGACGATACGGAGCGGTTTCTGCGTATCTATTATAAGTTCGGCGCCATGATCTCCAGGGAGGCGGCGCTGGCCGCCTGCGCCGAAAGCGCGCGGACGCACGCGCCGGTGCTCGCGTGTCTGCTCGCGCAGGGCGATCTTTCGGACACCTGCCGCGAGGTCGCGGAGCAGCTCCGTGCGCGGCTGGACGCGCTGCCGCAGACATCGGGCGAGGCGCTCATCCGCACGATCTGGGGCCCGATGGGCTACAGCCGGTTCGTCACCGAGCGGCGGCTCGACCCGGGCAAATTTTCGATCCTCTGCATGCTCGCCGCGCCGCAGCCCTCGGCCGCCGCGTTTCTCGCGCGGCTCGATACGCTCCGCCAGCGCATCCGCACCCACCGTGACGCGCCCGACGCGCGCCTGACGCTCTCGACCATCCACGGCAGCAAGGGGCTCGAGTATGACCGCGTCTTTCTGCTCGACGTCCACGACGGTGTCCTGCCTACCGACCCGAACGGCGCGGACGGCCCGGAGGACGCCCAGCGCGCCTATGAGGAGGACCGGCGGCTGTTCTACGTCGCCATGACGCGGGCAAAAAACGAATTGTATCTGTTTGACTACCCGGACGTGCCGTCCGCCTTTGTCCGCGAGCTGCGGCAGCAGCTGCCGAGGCCCTTCCGCCCGGCGGAGGACTTCGCCTCCATCCTGCCGGAAAACGCCTGCGGCCTGCGCTACCGCCACGCCGCGCACGGCGAAGGACAGATCCTCGCGCAGTGCGGCGACATGATGCTCGTCGCGTTCGCAGACGGCGACCGCTGCCTGCAGGCCGGGCAGATGCTCCTCGAGCGCGACCGGACGCCGGACGCCCGGACTGCTCCGCCGTCCGCGCAGCCCCTGCCGCCGGAGGCGGCCGCCTGCGTGCCCGGCAGCGAGATCTGGCACCGGAAATACGGCCGCGGCCGCATCGTGTCCGTGCAGGGCGCACTCGCCTCCATCCGCTTCGAAGCCCCCGGCGAGACCGCCCCCCGCACCTTCTGCCTCCCCGCCTCCCTCCAAAACGGCTTCCTCTCCTTCAACCCCGACGCCCCCGGCTGATGCCGGGCGCGTCGGGGTTTCATCAAATTTCATCCAAACGCGGCAGAATTCTGCTGTGCTGGACGCGGGCTGTATATTTCTCCTTTGCATGCAAACAATAGCTTTGCAACAAAAATACAACAGCATTGGAGGAGCCAACTATGAAAGCTACAGGCATCGTCCGCCGGATCGACGACCTCGGCCGGGTCGTCATCCCCAAGGAGATCCGCCGCACCCTCCGCATCCGCGAGGGCGACCCGTTGGAGATCTATACGGAGAAGGACGGCGAGGTGATCTTTAAGAAGTATTCGCCGATGGGGGACCTGGGGGATTTTGCGGGGCAGATCTGCGAGTCGATCGGGAAAAACACCGGGTATATCGCGGCGGTCTGCGACCGGGACGCGATCATCGCCGTACACGGCGTGCAGAAGCGCGAGCTGCTCGACAAGCGCTGCTCGCAGGAGCTCGAGCAGCTGATGGAGCTGCGGCGCAGCTACCGGTATCAGGACGGCGATCTGCCGGTCCGCCCGACGGACGGCGCGGAGCGCTACCGCGTCGGCGCGGCGGCGCCGATCGTGGCCGAGGGCGATCTGATGGGCTGCGTGCTGCTTCTGACCGAGGACGGCGCGCCCGCGCTCGGCGAAGCCGAGCAGAAGCTCGTGCAGACCGTCGCCGGATTTCTCGGCCGGCAGATGGAGAGTTGAACCAAAACAGGCAGGACCGGCGCGCACGGCCCTGCCTGTTTTCTGGTTTTTTCCGGGCGCAGAAAAAAATGTGGCGAAGCGAAAAAAAATCTGTTATACTATGATATTGAGGCAAAGTATCTTCCGAGAAAGGAACGCAGGATCATGGACTTTACCGGCTTTCTGGGCAACGACGCGATCAAGCGTCGGCTTTCCGGCGCATTTGCCAGCGGGCGGGTGGCGCACAGCTATCTGCTCTGCGGCCCTGCCGGGTCCGGGAAGCATACGCTCGCGCGGATCCTGTGCGCGGCGATGGAATGTGAGAAGGACGGCGCGGCCGTCCCCTGCGGCGTGTGCCCGGGCTGCCGGAAGGCGCTGGCCGGGATCCACCCGGACGTGATCACCGTCGACGATCCCGACCACAAGGCCATGACCGTCGACCCCATCCGCGCGGCCCGCAGCGATATGTTCATCCGCCCCAACGAGGGCCGGCGGAAGATCTACGTGATCCCCCGCGGCCAGGACATGAACGAGAGCGCGCAGAACGCCCTGCTCAAGATCCTCGAGGAGCCGCCGGACTACGGCGCGTTCCTGATCCTCTCGACCAATGCCGAGCGGCTGCTGCCGACCATCCGCAGCCGCTGCGCGGAGCTGCAGCTCGGCCCCGTGGACGAGCAGACGGCGCTGCCGTTTCTGCGGCAGCAGGCACCTGGCAAGCCGGAGCAGCTTCTCCGGGCGGCGTATCTGCGCGCGGGCGGCTTTCTCGGGCAGGCGCTGGCGCTCCTGCAGGGCGAGGACGAATTCCCTGCCGTGCAGCAGCTGGCTGCGGCCTACGCCGCGCGCGACCGGATGGGTATGCTGCGCGTGCTTCTGCCGATGGAAAAATACAAACGCGAGCAGCTTCTGCCGCTTCTGCAGCAGCTGCGTGCCTGCTTCTGCAATGCGCTGGCGCAGCGCGGCGGCTTTGACGCCGCGGACCAGAGCGCCGCGCAGCTCGTCGCCAGCCGCTCCGGCTCGGAGCTCGTGCAGGCGGCGGACAGTCTGCAGACGGCCATCGACGATCTGGCGACCAACGCGTCCGCCGGCGCGGTGATCGGCTATCTGGCCATGAAGCTGCGCTGAGAGACTGCGCAGCCCCGACTTTACCTTGCCGCTTTTTGCGGCAGATTGGAGAATACCATGCAAGAAATGAACCCCGATACCGTTCTGGAGCAGGCTGCGCCTGTCGCAGATCCGGAGCCGCAGGCCGTCCGGCCCGCGGAAGATACATCCATCCCCTCCGCCCCGGAAGCCCCCGCCGCAGAGCAGCCCGCCCCGGAGGCTGCCGCCCCCCAGCCCGCGGCCCCGGCGGAGCCCGCGCCCGTCACGGTCGTGGACATCCGCTTCCGCAACAATGCGAAATCCTACTTCTTTGACCCGAACGGGCTGACGCTCGCGGTGGGCGACCATGTCATCATCGACACGGCCCGCGGCGATGAATTCGGCATCTGCGCCGCCGGGAACCATGCGGTCCGGCCGCGCGAGCTCGTCTTGCCGCTGCGGAAGGTCCTGCGCGCGGCGACGGAGCACGACGAGCGCATCAACTCGGAAAATCAGGAAAAGGAGAAGCGGGCCTTTGACGTCTGCCAGCAGAAGATCGCCTCGCACGGGCTCGACATGCAGCTCGTCTCGGCGGAATGCGCGTTTGACGGCAGCAAGATCCTGTTCTTCTTCACGGCCGAGGGCCGCGTGGACTTCCGCGAGCTGGTCAAGGATCTGGCGTCCGCCTTCCGCACGCGCATCGAGCTGAGGCAGATCGGCGTGCGCGATAAGGCCAAGATGGTCGGCGGACTCGGCGTGTGCGGCCGTCCGTTCTGCTGCAAGGAATTCCTCGACGATTTCCAGCCCGTCTCCATTAAGATGGCCAAGACGCAGAACCTCAGTCTGAACCCCACCAAGATCTCCGGCACCTGCGGGCGGCTCATGTGCTGCCTCAAATACGAGCAGGAGGCCTATGAGGACCTCATCAAGACCGCGCCGAAGGCGGAGTCCTTCGTCGATACGCCCGACGGCCGCGGCACCGTCATCGAGGTGAACCTGCTGCGCCAGAGCGTCAAGGTCCGCATGGAGGACCATCCGGAGACGATCGGCAGCTATAAGAATACCGACATCTATATCATCCGCAACGGCAAGGCCCGCAAGAACGACCCGCCCATCCCGAAGGACTTCGCGCCCATCTCCTCCCGGCCGCGGCCGGCACAGAAGAAGAAGGAGGCGTTCTTCGAGGAGCTGCCGGAGGTCATCTACTCCGACGCCGTCGCCGTCATCAGCCCGGAGCCGGAGGCCCCGGCCGAGGACGCCGCTGGGCAGCTCGCGGCAGACGCCGCCAAGTCTGCCGGCCGCCGCAGACGCCGCGGCGGACGCCGCAATAAGCCCGCCGCCGACCGCCCGGCCGGTGAAGCCGCTGCCGCGCCCAAGGACGCGCCCCGCGCCGACCCCCAGCCCCGCCGTGAGCGCCCGAAGAAGGACCGCGCCCCGCAGAGCGAAAAGCCCGACGCTCAGCCCCGCAAGCCCGCCGCGCAGCAGCGCCCGGACAAGCCGGAAGGCGCCGACGTCCAGGCCAAGCACCGCCGCAGACGCCGCGGCGGCAGCCGCAAGCCCGCGGGAGAGTCGCAGCCGCAGAAAAGCGAATAACTGTCCGGATCCCGGCGCAGCCTCTGGCCGCGCCGGGATCTTTGCCGCTTGACGGATCGTACATGGAGCGCTTACAATGGTTTTATATAACAACAGAACGGAGTGGAGCTATGGAGCTGACACAGATCCCGAAGATCGAGCTGCACCTGCATCTGGACGGCGCGGTGCCGCCGGAGACGATGTGGCGCATGGCGCAGGAGAAGGGCCTCGCGCTGCCGGCCGACACGCTGGAGGACTTCCGGGCCTGGCTCGTCCGGACGGCGGACTGCCGCGACGTCAATACGTACCTGGCCCGCTTTGCGTCAGCTGACAAGGGCACACACGGTTTTTCACGGGGCAAAACAACGTCTGGCGTCGTTATCCTCGTTGGCGGGCGTCAGCCCGCCTGCCTCGTCTGCCTTGCCAGCCGCCGTTTATCCTCCGTGAAAAACTCCGAAGGACTTGCCGACCGGTCTGGAGCGTTGTCTGCAAGGCAGAGGACGCAGGCTTGCTGACGCAAGTCAAGGACGATAACGCGGCAGACGGCGGTCCAGTCCGGCCCGCAAGCGCGTGTGCCCTTGTTAGCTGACGCACAAGCTGCCGCTGCAGCTCATGCAGGATGCGCCGTCCATCGAGCGCATCACCTTTGACATGCTGAGCACGCTGGCCCGGCAGGGGCATGTCTATGACGAGGTCCGCTTCGCCCCACAGCTGCATACAAGGCAGGCGCTTTGCCAGCAGGACGCGATCGAGGCCGTGCTGGCCGGACGGGCGCGGGCGCTGCGCGCGTTCCCGGGCTACCGCTGCGGGATCCTGCTCTGCTGCATGTGCATCGGGCCGGAGACGGTCAACATGCAGGAAAATCTGCAGACGGTCCGGGCCGCGCTGGACTTCGGCGCGAAGCGCATCGGCCACGGGCATCACATCTATGACGATCCGTCGCTCTGGCCGCGGGCGATCCGGCAGGGCGTGACGCTGGAGATCTGCCCGACGAGCAACATCCAGTGCAAGACCCAGCCCTCCTACGCCCTGCATCCGGCCAAACAGCTGCTGGACGCCGGTCTGCGCGTGACCATCAGCACGGACAACATGACGCTCGCCGCCGACACACTGGAGGACGAATACCGCCGCTGCGTGACGCAGATGGGCTTCACCGGGGAAGATCTGCAGACCATGGCCCGCTATGCGCTGGACGCGGCGTTTTTGCCGGAGGCAGAGAAGCGCGAGATCGCTGGAAAATTTTAATATCAAACAAATATTCGAATATTTCTTGACGCAGCCGCCTCCTTCGTGGTATCCTGTTACCGGAAGGAGGCGGTTATGTTGGACCGTTATCAGGATATGCTGGATCTGCCGCGCCCGCCGTCGCCGTCGCACGCCCCCATGCGCCGCCGCGACCGCGCCGCCCAGTTCGCCCCCTTCGCCGCCCTGACCGGCTTCGACGAGCAGATCCGAGAGGTCGCGTGGATGCAGCGCAGTGCCTCCCCCTATGAGGGGAAGCCTTTCCCGCACGGCGGAGTAACCCCTCAGGCGCGTAGTTTATGCCAGTATTGGTACGCCAGCTCCCCTTGACAAGGGGAGCCTTGGTGCCTGCAAATTCATAAAACCTCCCCGCAAAAAGGTGCAGCCTGAAAATTCAGGCTGCACCTTCTATTTATGGCAAATATTCTACGGCAACTAGCTGCAAATTTGGAACCCCCGCATCAGGCGGCGCGTAGCAAGACTTACGTAAGGTGACTCTCGTGTGGAACGACGCCTGAAACATTGGGACTTGCCTAAAATCAGATGCAAGAAGCACCAAATCGTAACCAAGCGCTCCTTTTCTCCCCTATCTTTTCCAGCAAGACGGAAAAGATAGGGCCGCCGGAGGCAATCGGCAGTTGCAAATCTGCAACAACCTCTCAGTCAGCTTCGCTGACAGCTCCCCTGGGAGGGGAGCCTTGGGGCGGCGCATCAGGTGTGGTAGTTGAGGATATCGTTTGCGATAGGGGTGTAGAACAGGCGGTGGATGATTTCGGGGGCGTGGGTCTGGCCGAGGATCCACATGAGCTTGCCTGCGATGGCCTCCGTCGTCATGTCAAAGGCCTCGAGTACCTGCGGGCACTCCCGGATCTTGTGTCCGACCTGATAGACCCCGACGTTGCTCCCCTCATTCTGCACCTGCGTGGTCAGCACGACGGTCTTCCCCGCGCGGATCCCCGCCTCCAGGACGGACAGGAAGTCGTTCCCGTCATACGACGGGATCCCGCCGACGCCGAAGCTCTCCAGAATCAGCGCGTCGTTGTGCGCCAGCATCCAGCTGGCCAGCTCCGCCCGCGTGCCGGGGATGAGCTTCAGCAGCGCTACACGGTCGTCCAGCCGGTCATAGAAGACCGGCTCCGGCCGGCAGGCGTTTTCGATATACTGCAGGATGCACCCGTCCTGCAGCACGGCCAGATACGGATAATTGATGCTGGAAAAGGCCTCGTAGCTCTTTGAGCGCGTCTTGCACGCGCGCGTGCCCTGGATGACCTTGCCGTTGAAGACGATCATCACGCCGTGCAGCGTGTCGCTGCACGCGCAGACGAACGCATCGGTCAGGTTGACCTTGGAATCGGTCGAGTCGAAGCTGATGGGCTTCTGCGCGCCCGTCAGGATGATCGGCTTGGCCGCGCCCTGGATCAGATAGCTCAGGGCCGCCGCGGTATAGGCCATGGTGTCCGTGCCGTGGCTGATGACAAAGCCGTCGTACCGGTCATAGCGCGCGCGGATGGCCCCCGCGATCTGCAGCCAGTGGGCCGGGCCGAGATTCGTGCTGTCGAGCGACAGCAGCTGCAGACACTCCACCCGGCACAGCGCCGACACTGCCGGGACGAACGCGAGCAGCTGCTCGCTCGTCAGCTCCGGCATCAGCCCCTCCGCCGTTTTTCCGGACGCGATGGTCCCGCCGGTGCCGATCATAAGGATCTGTTTCATGGCCGCCTCCTGCATGTGTTTTCTGTCAGTATTCTACCATACCCGCGCCGGATTTACCAGTCAAAGTCGGGCAAAAGGAAAAACCGCCGGTCCCGACAGGGATCGGCGGTTTCTGGACGATGGAGATCAGACCTTTTCCTTGACCTTTGCGGCCTTGCCAAGACGGTCGCGCAGATAGTACAGCTTCGCGCGGCGAACCTTGCCGTGGCGGACGCACTCGACGTCGACGACGTTGGGAGCGTGGAGCGGGAAAACCTTCTCGCAGCCGACACCGTAGGAGATGCGGCGAACGGTGATGGTTTCTTCGATACCGCCGTGCTTCTTGGCGATGACGGTGCCCTCGAAGATCTGGATTCTTTCGCGGGAACCTTCCTTGATTTTGACATGAACGCGAACGGTATCGCCGACCTGAACTTCAGGCAGCTCCTGCTTCATGTACTGGCTGGTCAGAGCCTTCATGAGATCCATAGTTGTGTCCTCCTTCAAATTCAGAACGTTCATACCGCAAGGAAATGCCGCTGCACTCTCGTGCCGGCTGCGGCAGAGGACCGTCCTTTTCACAGACCAATGTATTCTAGCATATGATGGGCAGAAAATCAAGCGGTTTTTCAGGATTTTCTGCGCAATTGTGCGCCTTCCCCCACTTGTTTTTGTCTCTGCCGGGCCTTATAATTGTGGTATCGGATCAATTTTCAAAATCACACGGAGGCGACCGCCATGGCGTCCAGAAAACGGATTGTGATTTGCTATATTCTGCTGCAGGCCAGCTTCTGGGGCATGCTCAGCTCCATCTGCGCCTACCAGGCCGCCGTGGTGCTCGACCGCGGCTTTACGACCGGGCAGGCCGGGATCTTCTGCGCGCTGTGCTACTTTGCGAGCCTGTTCACGCAGCCGGTCATCGGCGGCTGGGCCGACCGGCACCCGGAGATACCGATCAAGCGGCTGCTGCTCGTGATGCTGCTGCCGGCCATCGCGCTCAATCTGGTCTTTTATTTTACGCGCCCCAACTTTCTGCTCACAGCGCTGACTTTTTTCCTCTTCGGCGTGCTGGAGACCAATTCCTACCCGCTCATCGACTCCATGGGCATGCAGTACGTCAACGCGGGCGTGCAGATCCCCTACAGCCTCTCGCGCGGGATCGGCTCGCTCTGCTACGCGCTGCTCTGCGTGGCGACGGGCCTGCTGACCGCAAAATTCGGGATGCAGGCCGCGCTGCTGGCGCACTGCGCCGAGCAGCTGGTCATGCTCGTGTGCCTGCTGCTGTTCCCGTCCATCCCGGCGCAGTATCTGCCGCAGCCGCAGAAGGGCGCGGCCTCCGGCCATTCCGCCCTGCAGATCCTGCGCGGCAGCCGGACCTTCACGCTCATGCTCATCGCCTGCTTCTTTGGCATGATGGGCGTCATGCCGATCAGCGGCTTCCTCGTCACGCTGGTCACGAGCCGCGGCGGCGACAGCCGTGCGCTGGGGCTGGCACAGTTTCTGATGGCGGCGTCGGAGCTGCCGTCGGCGCTGGTCTTCGGGCTTCTGCGCAGACGGCTGTCCAGCGCGAAGATCCTGCTCATCTCGATCGTCTTCATGGCCGTCAAGCCGCTTCTGATCCTGGTCTCTGGCTCTCTTGGGACGCTCCTTGCCGTGCAGCCCGTGCAGATGCTGGGCTACGGGCTCTTCTTCCCGGCCTCGGTCTATTTTGCGAACGAATCCGTCGCCCCCGCCGACCGGGTCCAGGGCCAGTCGCTGCGGACGATCGTCGCCATCTCGCTCAGCACACTCCCGGGCTCGCTCGTCTCCGGATATCTGCTCGATCTGGGCGGCACGACGCTGATGCTCTGGTTCTCGATCGGCTGCGCAGCCGTCGGCACGGCCGTGGGCCTCGCCGCGCTCGCCCTGCAGAAAAAACATGCGCATCAGGAGGAACGCCATGTCTGAAGTCCTTGTCTTTGTGCTCGAGCTGATCGGGACCGTCGCCTTCGCCGTGTCCGGCGCCATCGTCGGCATCAAGAAGCAGATGGACCTGTTCGGCGTCATCGTGCTCGGGATCTGCACGGCCGTGGGCGGCGGCATCGTCCGCGACCTCATCCTCGGCGTCACGCCGCCGGTCACGTTCCAGAACCCCGTCTATACGCTCACGGCGGCCGCCGTCTCCGTTCTGATGTTCCTGCCGCATATGCGTGCGCGCATCGGCCGGCACGAGCCGGTCTTTGACCGGCTGCTGCTCGTGATGGACGCGGTCGGCCTCGGCGTCTTTACGGTCGTGGGCGTGCAGTGCGCGTACCAGCAGTCGGAGGATTATACGCTGTTTCTGCTGATCTTCGTCGGCCTCATCACCGGCGTGGGCGGCGGCGTGCTGCGCGACGTCTTCTCCGGCGAGCGGCCGTATATCTTCGTGCGGCACTTCTACGCCTGCGCGTCGATCGTCGGCGCGCTGATCTGCGCGCTGTGCTGGCACGCGCTCGGCGGCAACGCCGCCATGCTCTTCGGCGCCGCCGTCGTCGTCGTCCTGCGCCTGCTCGCCGCCTACTACCACTGGAACCTCCCCCGCTCCGACTACCACGAATCCGGAGAGGAAGCTTCCTCCCATTGATATTTTCCGCCCAAACCGCTTTGTCTGTTTTATGCCGCAGCGCCCCCGGTTCGTTTGTAGGGGCCGATGCCTACATCGGCCCTGCAGAATGCACCGATTTTTCGGCGGTCTGCGGCAGATTCGCAGCTTCTTCATGGGCCGATGTGGGCATCGGCCCCTACTTGGGCGGTGTATTTCCGCACCGCTTCATAAAACTCGGATTCCTTTGACATATTGAGACGCCCCGTGCTGCTGCGCAGCACGGGGCGTTTTTCTCGTCAATTCACCAGCAATACGACCAGGAGGATCAACATCAGGACGTGCAGGAGCAGCTGGATCTGCAGCCGAAGGCCGAGTTCCTCTTCCCGCTTCCGGCAGCGGATTGCGGCCAACGTGTCCTCTGCGAGCAGACCGCAGGTAACCACAAGCATGATTATGTAGAACAAGTTTTCTTTCATTCTGCAGCACTCCTTTTCTTTTTTACGCGTACCGGGCGGATCCTCTACTTCTCGATTGCTGACAGATAATAGGTTCCGCCGTCGTAGAATTCGACCTGATAGATTTTTCTCATATATGGCGTTCCTGTCTGCGCGGTATCCTCAAAGGCGTAATAGTCTACCGTGAAGGTCACGATGCTGCCATCCACCTCTTTTTCCACCAGTTTTGGATTGCGGCATCCGCCAAAGCCGGAAACCTGTGTGGTCACAGCAGCATCTCGCTCGGCATTGTAATCATAAATTTGCGTGAGATCCAGCGTATAATCCTTGAAATATTTCGAAAGGACTGCGGAGATATATTCCCTCGTAAAGGTAAATTCTCCGCTGTCCTTGTCCTGGCAGTCCTTCACCAGCGTTTCATAGTCGCTGAAATATAGAAAGAGCATATAAAGCTCCTGCGACGACAATTCTGTGGGATCCTGAAATGTAAATTCATTCTGCCCTGCCAGCGCGATCTCCGGCCCCAGCACAAGATCCAAAAGCTCCTCATCCGTGACAGAGCCCGCATCACCTGATTCCTCTGCGGGGATCTCTGTTTCCGGTAATTCGTCTACTTCCGCAGAAGCCGGGGCCGGCGCGGTCGTTTCCTGCGCGGGAACTTCCGGGCTGGCCGTTTCTTCAGCGGGCGCCTGCGCCTGCTGCGTCGCAGCATCGACCGCTTCCGCAGCGGATGGCACTGTACACGCCGCTGCGCCCAAGGCCAGACAGAGCGCGAGCACAAGGACAACGATATTTTTTGCTTTCATTTTGTGTTTCCTCTTGCATAGATTTTGATGGCAGATATTCTAATGCGTTAGACTCCATTTCGAGTCTAACGCATTAGACACATTTTGTCAAGCAGAAACAGAAAATATTTTCCAAGAGCCATGCTCCGGCCCGTTTCACGCAAACTCGATCGTCAGGGCGATGAAGATCTGGGCCATGTAGTACAGCACGTGCAGGACGGCGTTGCGGTACAGGCTGTCGTTTTTCCCGAAGGAGAGCACGACCAGCATATTGTCGCTCGCCGAGAAGCATACGCCGCCGACGAAGAACAGAAACAGCGCCCGGCTCGAACTGATGAACACACCCGTCGCCGCGCAGGCCGTCATAAACAGCACGCTCGCGATATACACCGCGCCGAGCGGCGTGATCTTCCCGGCCCGCACCTCCTTGGCGTAGGCATAGAAGCAGGCCGCGCCGAGCGCCACGACGGCAATGGGGATCGCGTATGTCCACGCCTGCGGGCAGAGCGTCAAGATCGCCGCGATATACACCACATGCCCCAGGAAAAACGAGACCGAGCCCGCCGCGAAGAAGAAATGATGCAGCTTCTGCCCCAGATACCGCAGCGCCAGCAGCAGATCGCCCAGCATCCCGAGCGTCAGCCCGGCAACGACCAGCTCACCGTACACGCTCATCCCCGCGCGCCGCAGCTCCAAAAGCCCCAGCAGCACAAACACGAGCGAAGCCGCCGTCTTGAGAAACACCGACATCCCATCGCGCCGGCGGTAAGACCGCATGATAAAAAGCGTCTCCAAAATCGCCCCCGCACTGATCAGCAGGATCCTCAGCATATTCCCCGCTCCTTTCTCATCTTTTTTCCATCTTACCATGCCTCAGCTGGTCCTGTCAATTCTCCGCCAGTCCCAAGCCTCCCCCTTTCAGGGGAGGTGGCTCGGCGAAGCCGAGACGGAGAGGTTGCAGCAAATTTGTGATAACCTCTCAGTCAGCTTCGCTGACAGCTCCCCTGGAAGGGGAGCCTTTCCGCTGCGGCGGGTAACCCCTCAGGCGCGTAGTTTATGCCAGTATTGGTACGCCAGCTCCCCTTGACAAGGGGAGCCTTGGGTTTGCGCAAGTCCAAAGCCTCCCCTTGTCAAGGGGAGGTGCCGAACGCAGTGAGGCGGAGAGGTTATACCTCCCGCAAAAAGGTGCAGACCAGCAAATCCGGTCTGCACCTTCTATTGACGGCAATTGTTCTAAGGCAACTAGTTACAAATCCGATACCCCCATATCAGGCGGCGCGTACCAAGACATACGTAAGGTGACCACCGAGTGGAACGACGCCTGCAACATAGGGACTCACCTGAATTCAGAGGCAGAAAGCACCCGAACGTAACCAAGCGCCCTTTTCTCCCCTATCTTTTCCCGCGCAAGGGAAAAGATAGGGCCGCCGGAGGCGTCGGCAGTCTCAAATCTGCGACAACCTCTCAGTCTCGGCTGCGCCGAGCCAGCTCCCCTGGAAGGGGAGCCTTTTTATTTTTGCATCCGATGATACTCATACAGCAGCTTCGCCGCGGCCTCGCGGGTGATCGGCTGCTGCCAGCCGAAGTTCCCCGCGCTGTCGCCGGTGAACACCCCGTTCTGCTTCGCCCATTCGGTCGCCTCCCGCGCCCAGTCCGAGGGCGCGTCGCCGGTGCCCTGCAGACTGAGCAGCTCCTCCTTCGTCACTTCCATCACCTCCATCACCAGCCGTTTGAACCGGACCCATGCCGACTCGTCGTCCACCCACATGGCCGGGCAGCGCTTGCTCACCACGTCGTAGTGCCGCAGCACGTGTTCGATCGGGATCTGATAGGTCCGCATAAGTTTTCTTGTGAGCAGCGCCGCGTTTTCGACCACCGCGTCCTCCAGCCAGTACCGGCCGTTTTCATACCGGCAGCACATCTCGATGGAGATTGAGTTGCCGTTATGGCAGCGCGGATGCTTCTGCCGGTAGACGCCCGCCGTGCCGACCGCCCAGGCCGTATCGCCGTCGTCCACCGACTGCAGCCAGCCGTTCCGGTCGACAAAATAATGCGCCGAGGCCCCGCGCGGGGACCGGAAATAGTTCAGATTCCCCGCGGAGGAGTCATTGCGTCCAGCCGTGTAGTGCAGAACGAGAAATTCGATGCGCTGCGTCCGGCCTCTGGTGTAATTACTCGGATGCGCCGTCGTCATGCTTCGCACCCGCCTCGCTGTGCAGCTTCTGCGCCTGGGTGCCGAAATAAAAGGCGATGACCGTCGTGTAGATCATCATGAAGTCCTGGCTGACCTCGCCCTTTACGGCCTGCCACGCGAAGACCGCCGTCAGCGCCAGCGTCACGATCGATTTGACCGTCAGCAGATTTTCGATCCGCTTCAAAACCTGTTCCATATCCCCCGAAGCTCCTTTCATGTCACGATCTCCCATCCGGCGATCTCCTGCGCGATGCGGTCGATGAACGAATTGCCGCGCAGCGCCTTGTAGGCCTTGTATTCGTAGAGATAATTCTCGTACTCATACTGCCGGATGGTCTTTTCCTCCCTGTGCTTATAATATGTCGCCAGCATGTCCGCGCGCAGCATACATTTCTGCCCCTCGCGGATGGCGCTCATCCCGAACAGCCGCTCCCGCACCGGCTTCGCCAGCAGCACCAGCAGCGTCACGATCGACCCCATCCCGCTGCACACACTGACCAGCGCGGAAAACGCCGTCATCTGCCCCGCGCTCATCGCAGCGCATCCTCCGCTGCCTCGATGAGCGCCGCCAGCTCCGGGATGAAGCCCGCCAGCGTCTTCTTCGCCGCCGCGCCGAGCGCCGCATAGCCCTCCGTCAGCTTCTGCAGCACCGGCAGCAGCGCCGCCAGCTTGTCCGACGCGCGCACGTCCAGCTCCGCGAGCCGGGCTCTGATCTGCGCGAGCAGCTTTTCTTCCAGTTTCGTCATGCCAGCGCCTCCCCGATCTGCCGCAGCGCCTCTTCGAGCTGCGTGTATTTGCCCATCTTGACCGTCAGCGTCCCGTCGCGGTGATCCGTGATCGGGCCCGCGACGCAGTAGTCGGCATTGTCCCATTCCTGCACGGTCTCGGTCCCGCCGCCGTCCGTGCCGTCCGGCACCGTCTCCCGCTGGACGATCGACCAGCCAAGGCCGTCCGTAAACAGCTGCACGGCCTGCGCGTGCGTCATCGTCAGCGTGATGGACTTGGACGCGCGCCCGTCCCAGTCGCGGTCGATCAGCCTTCCGCTGATGTACGCCGGATATTCATTCTCCTGTACCTTCAGATAGATCATTGCCTCTCCCCGTCTCTCCTTTCCTTAAAAACACCATGCCGCCGCGATACCGTCCACTTCGGACGCGACGCTCCAGTCCGCTTCGC
>ERZ808240.2510-NODE-2510-length-19812-cov-17.232323_pt1 | contig 19812 bp, 14 predicted proteins | sample MGYA00521084_ERZ808240 | MGnify/ENA primary metagenome ERZ808240 (study PRJEB31516, sample SAMN03275571) | gut metagenome | biome: mammalia-associated habitat; material: feces | host: Papio cynocephalus | place: Kenya | collected 2012-08-06 ...
CGGCGACCTTGAGGATCGTGTCGGTCTGGCTGCCCAGGCAGGCGGCCATGTGATGCGTCGGGCCGCACTCGTTCCAGCGGTTCATGAACTCGCGGGCACCGATGGAGAACTTCATGTGCATGTTGGTGTCACCGAAGGTGAAGATCGGGCCGTCGATGTTCTCGCCCTCGGCCACGACGAACTTGAAGTGGCCGTCGCCGTCCTGCGTGATGCCCAGGTAGGTGATGGTGCCGTGACCCGGATAGAACTGGGTGAGGTAGCCGCCGCCAGTCTTGCCGTGGAACACGGGCACGACCTTGAGCGTCGGCTTCTTGGCGGTCGAGATGTCCGCGTCGCCGGAGCCGGAGTGGCCGATGATCACGCAGTCGTCATCGAAGTCGATGGAGTACATCTCGGAGAGCTGGCCGGTGCCGGAGATCGTCTTGAGGATGCTCATGGCGACGGCGACCTTCATGTCGCCCTCGACGGCGCAGGCGGTGCCCTGCTTGATCAGCATGGAGAACGCCGGAATGAGCATGGAGTCGAGCTTGCCGGCCGCGCCCTTGGCAAAGCCGTCGTAGTGGCTCGCGACAAGGCCGATCTGCTCGTCCTTGACCCACTGCTCGAAGGCGATGACGTACTTGGCCATCTCCTGGATGGGCTCGTCGGAGACCTTGGCGCCACCCTCGACATCGAAGGTGTCGAGGATCTCGGCGGCCTTGGCGTCGATCGCGGACTGGTCGTCGATGTTATCGGCGATGACCCACATCTTCTCCCAGTCGAACTGCTTGGTGTAGAGGCCCAGGCGGTTGTAGAGGTTGGTCTCATCGATGTAGAGGTCCATCATGCCGGGGTACGGACGACCGATCTGCGCGATGTTCGTGCGGCGCAGACGACGACGGACGTTCGCGGCGCGGCACCACTCATCGAGCTGCTTGGCGACCTCGGGATCGCCGCCCTCGACGACACCGGTGACGACGGCATGGCGTTTGCCGGCGCGATTGAGGTCGGCCACAACCTCACCGGGGGCGCCGCAAGCGTACAGGTCGCCCAGCCACGTCGGGATGTCGGTGTGCTCGTAGTCCGGATGAGCCTTCTTCTGCACGTTGACGACGACCACGGGCACGTCGAGGTCGCGCACGACCGGCAGAACGTTGTAGGAGGTGGCGTAGGTGAGCATCTGGAGAATGACCAGGTCCACGTCCTCGGCGCGGAATTTGTCGCCGGTGTCCTGAGCCTGCTCCTTGGTGGTCACGATACCGCCGTCGATGAGCTCGACGGTGTCGGGGATGGTCTTCTTGAAGTCCTCGAACTGACCCTGGAAATTAGGGACGAGCTGCGGGAACTGGGGCAGATAGGCACCCAGGGCGATCGCGAAGACTCCGACCTTGGCTTTGGTGTTGACGAGCATGATTCCTCCTAAAGAGAAGAAGTTGAAATTGCAAGCGGGCTGGCGCGGTCCTTATCCCATCAGCGCAACAGAAAAGATTCGAACTGCCGCGCCCGTCCGCGATTGCACGGAGCTGGGCGGACGGCCTTACAGGCGACCATCCGCCCTCCGTCACGCCGCCGGCGTATGCAGCGGCGCAACGGGGTAGAGAGGAAGCGGCTACTCGGCCTTGGCAGCCTGGGCCTCGGCCTCAGCCTCCATCTCGAAGGCGTTGTAGCGCTTCTTGTGGAAGCACCAGATAGCCGCGGCGTAACCGATGATGGCCATGGCGGCCAGAACTCCGAAGGCAGCCTTGTACCCGGCGACGGCGATGAAGGTCGCCGTCACGGAACCGGCCATGGAGCACATGAAGCGTGAGGAGAACACGATGGCGCCGTTAGCGGTGGTGCGGAGCAGAGTCGGGAAGCACTCCTGCATCCAGACTTTGAGCATGCCCTCAAAGGCGAAGCCGGCGCCCATGCAGAAGAGCAGCTGGGTGAGAACATAGGTGTAGAGGTTCGCTCCGAAGACCGGGAACATCAAGAAACCGCAGACGTAGATGACGGCACCCATGTAGAAGAGAGGCATGCGCTTCTTGCCATCGACGAACTTCATGAAGATAGCATCGCAGAGGGCCTGGATCGGATAGCAGACGAGGCCGACGGTAGAGACCAGCGAGATGGGCAGGGAGACGACGTTGGCGCCGATCCACGTGGAGTACTGACCGATGGAGTTGGCCGGAACGTTGGTGCCGATATAGAAGATGACGAGTGCGATGAACGGTTTGAGGTACGGGTTCTTGAGCAGATCACCGACCTTGGCCTGCTGCGCCTCGGTCACACGGCCGGACAGGACATCCTGATGATGCTGGATCCACACCGGGGACTCGGGGATGGTCTGACGGGCGAGCAGGACGATGATCGAGATCACAGCGAGCTGTCCGAACATAATCTGGCCGCCCAAGTAGCCCCAGTCACCGACAAGCGCGCCGATGGCCTTGGCGGATACGATGCCGATAACCCACAGGATGTCGGAGAACAGCAGCATCTTGCCGCGCTTCTCATCAGGCGCTTCCTCGGCGATGGTCGCGAGCGAGACAGGCAGGTCCGCTCCCACGCCAAAGCCCATCAGAATCTCGCCGGCAAGCAGCAGCGGGAAGGTCTGGGCGAAGACGAGCATGATGGCGCCCAGAATGAGCAGACACATCGTGACGGAGAAGACCGGCTTGCGACCGAACTTATCGCCCAGACGGCCGCCCACGATGGAGCCGATGGCGATGCAGAGCGTCAGAGACGCGGAAATAATACCGAACTCAGTGTTGTCGAGGCCAAAGACCTGCTGATAGATGACGAGTGCGGTGCCGGACGAGATGATGGCGCTCGAATCGATGAACGACGCCATCCCCGAGACGACCGCAACCCACCAGGGATTTACGTGGCGTTCGCGTACAGTTCCCATTCTTTCCCCTTACAATAGAGATTCCATTGCCCTTGGGCAATGCGGTTCGAAGCGGTCCCGCGTGCTCCCCAGCTTTCCGGGGCCGCTTCATCTTTCAGTCGGAATCCATACATCCGACCAAGGTTTCAGCAGGTCGAAGACCTGCGTTCTCCCCGTTAGTCGACAAAGGCGTCGTTGATCTTGATGCCGAAGTCATGGCAGGTGTCCTTGAGGCCCTTGTCGCTGATCTTGTTGAGGAAGTCGTCCGAGCCGCCGTTGGCTGCACGCGCGGCCAGGTAGATCTCGGCGGCCTTCTCGACGGTGTGCGCCAGGCCGAAGGTCGTGTCAAAGTCGGGGCCGGCGGCAAAGAGGCCATGATGCGCCCAGACGATGGTGTCGTAGGTCTTCATGAGCTCGGAGCTCGCCTCGGCGATGGCCGGACCACCCGGAACCATCCAGGGCACGACGCCCACGCCGGTCGGGAAGACGACGACGCACTCGGTCATCATCTGCCACAGGATTCGCGTGAAGGCGCGGTCCTCGAGCGGCACCACGAAGGACATCTCGATGATGCCCGGGGTGTGCGCGTGGTAGATCACGCGGTCGGCACCGTTCGTGCGGGCGGCGGCCACGCAGTGGTTCATGTAATGGCTCTCGAACTCGCTCGTGGGACGGGCACCGTTAGCGAGACCCCAGACGATACGGAAGGCATCGCCGGTCTCGTTGATCTCGACGATGCCGATGTTGTGGTACGGATCCTCGAGGACGTTGCGCATGTACTTGCCCGAGCCGGTGCTCACAAAGTACTGGCCGGCGAGGTTCTCGCCGCGCACACCCATCTTGACCCACTCGCGAGGCTCCTCGAAAAACGGCTTCGCCTGCTCGACCTCCTCGTCCGTCATGCGATAGGTGAGATTTCCGCCGTTGCGCTCATGCCAGCCCTGTTTGAAGCCGTCGTCGCACAGGCGACAAAAACCCTTGACGAACGCCAGATCTTCCATAGCCATTGTTTAATCTCCTCTCCGGGGCCCGGCGGGCCCAATAAACAACAAATCAAAATCCGATATGACAACAGGCGCGGGGCAAAGTGAAGGGGTGTAGGGTCCCCGCGCCGTATGTCATCGGAGAGAGCCGCTCGTAGACGGTGGAGTCGGGAATCCGCCTATGGGGCTGGGGGTAATCGAAACGGGTGCCAAACCGCCTATGCGGCCGGCGCACCCTTGGGGTCGATACGCTTGACGTCGAAGCTGCGCGCCACGCAAGAGCGAGCGTCCGCAAGGTCCTTGAAATCGCCGCCGGCGATCATCTGGACAATGAAGTTGCCGATGCAGGTACCCTCGATGGGGCCGGCGAACACGGGAAGCCCGCAGGTATCGGCCGTCATCTGGTTGAGATAGTAGTCCTGGCAGCCGCCGCCAACGATATTGATGCTCGTGTAGCCATGGCCCGAAAGCTCAGCTAAGCCATCGATCGCCTCTTTGTAAGAGTGCGAGAGGCTGCAGTAGTTGGTGCGCATGATCTGACCGATGGTCTCGGGCACAGGCTGGTCGCCCTCTTTGCACGCGACCTTGATCTCGTCGATCATGGAGTCGGGCGCGAGGAAGCGGTCGTCATCGACGTCGACGTAGGCGGCGAAGGGCTCGGCCTCGCGGCAGAGCGTGCGGAGCTCATCGAAGCCGACCTTGTGGTCCATGAGCGCCTGGTGCGCGGTCTTGCCCTCGACATAGTCGACGCCGTTGACCTCGCGGCGGACGGACTGGTTCATCCACAGGCCCATGATGTTCTTGAGGAAGCGGTAGCGCTTCTGATAGCCGCCCTCGTTGGTGAAGTTCTGCTCGCGAGCGATATCGTTGGTGATGGGCTCCGGGTTCTCGACGCCCAGCAGGCTCCAAGTGCCACTCGAGATGTAGACGGCGTTGTCGTCGCGCGCAGGCACGGCGAGAAAGGCCGAGCCGGTGTCGTGCGTGGCCGGCAGGACGACGGTCGCGGAGTAGCCGACGCGCTCGGACACATCGGCCGAGAGCTCGCCGAGCACGGTGCCCGGCATCGTCGGGGCCAGGAAGATGTCCTCGGGGATACCGAAGGCCTTGAGGATATCGGAATCCCAGGTGCAGGTGCGGGCATCGAGCATGCCGGTCGTGCTGGCGTTGGTGTACTCGTTGGCCTTGATACCGGTGAGACGCCAGTTGAGGTAATCCGGGATCATGAGGAAGGTGCGAGCCGCCTCGAGCTGCTCGGGATGCTCGTTCTTGAGGGCGAGCAGCTGATAGAGGGTATTGAACGGCTGGCGCTGGATGCCGGTCTTAGCGTAGACCTCTGCCGGGTCCATGATCTTATCGGCGACCTCGTAGATACCCTCGGTGCGGGCGTCGCGGTACGCGACGGTGTCGCCGACGATCTTGTTGCCCTCATCGAGGAGCACGAAGTCGACGCCCCAGGTATCGATGCCGATGGTCGCGGGGGCGACGCCCGTCTCGGACTTGACGGCGCGCAGACCGTTGAGGACGTGCTCGAACAGGGCCTCGACGTCCCAACAATCGTGACCGTTCACGAGCCGCTGCTCGTTGTCGAAACGGTAGACCTCGGTATAGGTCATCTTGCCGTCCTCGACCCACCCGGCCAAGACACGGCCGCTGGATGCGCCGATGTCGACTGCCGCGTAATGCTTGGATTCGATCCGACCCGCCATTGCTCTCCCCTTGCTTAAAGCGTTTCATTTGACGGTTTTTATTATTATTTGAACCGTTTCAATTTCAATGCAATGCAAGCGTCACACCGCGAACGGTCGTTTCCAATCGGTAAACGGCAGATTTCCCCACACATGAACAGGGGACGTACCTCCTTTTCACGCTACGCCCCCGCCGTAGGGGTGTTCATTGGGGACGTATATAAATGACCGGTCATTTATATACGTCCCCAATGAACACCAATGAACACCTTGCTACTTGCGAGACAAAAAGCGCCGCGTAACCGTACAGGCGGTCGCGCGGCGCATTCCTTGGAGAAGGACGAATTGTACAGGGCGTCTAGCCCTCGAGCCCGGCATTGATGAGCTCGGCGATTTCCACGGGGTCGGTGCTCGCACGGACCTTATCCCGGAACCCGGCGTCCATGAGCATGACGGCGGCCTTGGAGAGCAGGCGCAAATGCGTGGTTCCAGCCTCCCCGGCCGGAACGTAAAGCGCCAGCGCGACGTCGACGGGCACGCCGTCGAAGCTCGGCCACTCGACGGGCTCCGCCAGTTTGAGCACGGTCACGCCAGGAGTGTGGATGGCATCGCTCTTGGCATGCGGCACGGCGAAACCGGCGACAAGGCCGGTCTCGGCCTCGTTCTCGCGAGCGATGAACGCGGCCTCGACGGCGGCGGCGTCGTCGGCAAAGCCCAGCGCCACGCCCTGTTCGGCCAAGTAATGAAGCGCAGCCTCGCGGGAGGCGGCGGTATATCCGATCGTGACCTGATCGGGAGAGACGAATCCCATGATAACCCCCTAGAGAACGGAGCGGACGGCATCCTCGATACCGGCGGCATCGAGGTGGTATTTGTGGAGCAGCTCGACTGCCGGGCCCGATTCGCCATAGACGTCTCGGACACCAACCTTGCGCAGCGGCACGGGATGGTGCTCAGCGAGGGTCGACGCCACCGCTTCACCCAACCCGCCGATCACCGAATGCTCCTCGGCGGTGACCACGCGGCCGGTCTTCTTGGCAGAAGCCACGATCAGGCGCTCATCGAGCGGCTTGATGGTGTGGATGTTGATGACCTCGGCCTCGATACCATCGGCGGTAAGCGCCTCGGCGGCGGAAAGCGCCTCGGCGACCATAAGGCCACACGCGACGATGGTCACATCGGAGCCCTCGCGCACGGTGACGCCGCGTCCGATCTTGAACTCGTAATCGGGGCGGTCGTTGATCACCGGCGTGGCCAGACGGCCAAAGCGCATATACACCGGCCCCTCGTACTCATAAGCGGCTCGAACGCAAGCACGGGCCTCGACATCATCCGCGGGCACGATGACGGTCATGCCGGGAATGGCGCGCATGAGGGCGATGTCCTCGCAGCACTGGTGCGTGGCGCCGTCCTCGCCGACCGAGATGCCGGCATGCGTGGCGCCGATCTTCACGTTGAGGTGCGGGTAGCCGATGGAGTTGCGCACCTGCTCATAGGCGCGACCGGCCGCAAACATCGCGAACGTGCTCGCGAAGGCGACATGTCCCGTCGTGGCGATGCCGGCGGCGAGCCCCATGAGGTTGTCCTCGGCGATGCCGGCATCGTAGAAGCGCTCGGGATGGGCGGCCTTGAACTTCCCGGTCTGCGTGGCGGCAGCCAGGTCGGCGTCGAGCACCACGAAGTCATCGTGCTCCCGCCCCAGCTCCACCAGAGCCTCGCCATAGCTCGCGCGGGTGGCGATCTTCTTCACATCTGCCATCTTAGAGCTCCTCTCCGGCAGCCACGAGCTCGGCCATGGCCTGCTCGTACTGCTCGTCGTTCGGCGCCTTGCCGTGCCAGCCGACCTGGTTCTCCATGTAGGAGACGCCCTTGCCCTTGACCGTCTCGGCGATGATCGCCACCGGCTTGTCCTTTACGGCGCGGGCCTGCGCGAACGCGTCGGCGATCTGGTCCATATCGTTGCCGTCGGCGAGCTCGATCACATGGAATTTGAACGCACGGAACTTGTCGGCGAGCGGCATCGCGGAGTTGACCTCCTCGATTGCGCCGTCGATCTGCAGACCGTTGTGGTCCACGATCACGCAGAGGTTGTCGAGCCCGTGGTTGCCGGCGAACATCGCCGCCTCCCACACCTGGCCCTCTTCGCACTCGCCGTCACCGAGCAGTGTGTAGACACGATAGGTGTCGCCCCAATGCTTGGCAGCGAGAGCCATGCCCACGGCGGCCGAGACGCCCTGACCCAGCGAGCCCGTCGACATGTCGACACCGGGAGTGTCGTTCATGTTGGGATGCCCCTGCAGGCGCGTGCCCACATGGCGCAGCGTCTCGAGCTCCTCCACATCGAAATAGCCGCGGTGCGCCAGCACCGAGTACAGCCCCGGGGCCGCGTGGCCTTTCGACAACACGAAACGGTCGCGGTCGGGCTTGGCGGGATCGGCCGGGTCGACGCCCATCTCCTCGAAGTACAGATAGGTGAGGATATCGGCCGCGCCGAGCGATCCGCCCGGATGACCGGACTTTGCCGCGTGGACCGCGGTCACGATCCCCTTCCTGACCTCATTGGCGGTCTTGGCCAACTCCTGGCTGGTCATGAACACTCCTCTCACAGGTCGCGGCGGGGAAAGCCCCCGCCGCGTCCGCATATGCCGAATCTACTGGGCGTTGACGACCTTCTGCCAGTCGGCCTCGAAGGAGGCGAGGCCCTGGTCGGTCAGCGGATGGCGCAGGCACTTCTTGAGGGCGGCCATGGGGACGGTCGCGATGTCGGCGCCGAGAAGTGCCGCCTGCGTCACATGGTTGGGGGTGCGCACGGAGGCGGTGATGATCTCGACGGTACCGTCGACGTTCTTGCCGGTCCAGTCGTAGTTCTTGATGCAGGTCACGACGTTGGCCAGCTGCTCGATGCCGTCCTGGGCGATATCGTCGAAACGGCCGACGAACGGGCTGATGTAGCGGGCGCCGGCGTTGGCGGCCATCAGGGCCTGCGTCGGCGAGAAGACGAGCGTCATGTTGACGCGCACGCCGGCATCGGCGAGCGCACGACAGGCGGTGAGACCAGCCTCGCACACGGGCAGCTTGACCACGATGTTGGGGGCGAGGGCGGCAAGGCGCTCGCCCTCCTCGATCATGCCCTCGGCCGTCGCGGCGGTGGACTCGGCAGAGACCGGCAGGCCCTCGCAGAGCTCAGCGATCTTGAGCATGTGCGGCTCGAAATCAGCGAGCTTGCCGCCCGTCTTGGCATACAGACTTGGATTGGTGGTGACGCCGGCCAGGCAGCCCCAGCTCTTGGCCTCGGCGATCTCGTCCAGATTGGCGGTATCGATAAAGAACTTCATGACGAACTCCAAAACTAAAATAGTTGACGATCTGGGAACAGCGGCCGAATTACATATCGAGCCAAAGTCAGCGAGCGGGCAGCTGCCGTGGCAAGGTGGCGCGAAAGAGGAACGACGCGTACTTTGGTACGCGAGCGACGGCTTGAGCGTCAGATTGCCCGGCAGATGCCCGCACAGCGTCGAGCGGTCCGGCGTTTGTCAAAACGCCGGAACCACTTACTCCTCGAGCGCCTTCTCGATGCGCCCCGTGACGCCCTTGAGATTGAGGCCGACCACGTACTGCTTGATCGGGCGCTTGATGTGCTCGACCACAAAGCGCTGGCCGTCGATATCCTGCGCGGCAAGGTTGCGATAGAGCTTCGCGACCTGCTCCTTGACCTCGGGGTCGTTGAAGGCATAGTGGCCGGAGACGTCGAGGATGCGCAGGCTCAGCTCGTCGTCTGCCAGGATGTCGTCAACCTGCAGGTTGACATCGTCGCCGGTCATCCACTTGCGCCAACGCTCGGTCTTGATGGCCTTGACCAGCAGCGTGTGGTACAGATCGGACGGATCGTCGCACAGACTGTTGTCGACCAGGATCTGCTCGGTCTCGCAGAGCTTGAGATAGGCGCGGGTCTCCTCGGTGCCGTACTGCGGCGCGACGTTGGAGGCCGTCACGTGAGCGGGGATGTGCTCGAGCAGCGTGGCATCATCGAGGTAGTCGGCGTTGTGCTCCTTGAGGCCCACGCCATAGCGCTTGGCCATGTCGGCGAGATCACGGGCGTTCTTGAAGTTGTAGTGACCCACCTGCTCGGTCCAACGGGTGAGGGTGCCGGTCTGGCCCACGATAAAGGTGGGCATGGGGCAGCCGCGCTTCTCGAGCTCGGGCTTGAGCTGGGAGATGAACTCCTCGTACTTGTCGGTGGAGGTCAGGCCGCCGTTGGTCTCCTCGGTGCCCACCTCGTAGGCGACCTCGGGGAGGTTATGCTCGCGGCGATACTGCTCGAGATAGTCGATGAGGTCGACGGTGCGGCGCAGCACGACATCGAGCGGGATGACTTTGCCGATCTGATAGGGGTCCTTGGTGGGGTCGACCATCAGGAGGTCGAAGCCGGCCTCCATATCGGCGACGAAGGACTTGCGGGCGAGCTCCATGGCCTCGTCCTCGGGAAGATGCGCGTTGCGCTCCTCGTCGCGCTGCCACGGACCGCCGTGGTCGCGGCACAGGTAGTACGGGCCGTCATAGCCCACCTCGTCGGCGACCTTCTTGATGTCGGCGGCAAAGCGCTTCTGGTCCCAGCCGTTCACGTAGCCGGCACCCATCTCGTCCATATCGACCTGGTTGCGGCTGGCGATGAACATCGGGGGGAAGCCCTCGTCCTTGGCGAGCTCGAAGACGGCCTGGATCAGGTTGGGGCTCATGGGCCCGATGCCGACCATGGTGGCGTGGTCGCCGCTGTCCTGCAGCTTGAGCATGCCCTGAACGGCCTGGCGGATGGTGAGGTTGGACATTTTGTTCTCCTTCTCCAGAGGATTTTCGACAAAAGTTCCCAGGGGCCCGGCGCGCGGGTCCTTGTTGTTCACGATTGGATGGGATTTGGTAAAAGGTTTGCCAAAAGGCCTCGGTCGCAAATACCCCGAGCGGCCGAGACCTTAAAGCGACGATTACTTGGCCTTGGTCTCCAGCTTGGGCTTCATGGCGATGAGGATCGCGGCGGCCACGATGGAGCCGATCACGATGTCAAGGCAGAAGAGCGGGACGTTGCTGGTCGCCAGCGCGACGATGAAACCACCGTGCGGGACGTAGCAGTCGATACCCTGGAAGGCGGCCAGCGCGGCGCCCACGGCGGAACCGATGCAGATGCCGGGCAGGGTATGACCGAGGTCCTTGACCGCGAAGGGGATGGCACCCTCGGTGATGCCGATGCATCCCATGAACAGGGCCGAGATGCCCATCTGACGGTCGGCGTCGTCGAACTTGTTCTTGGCGATGAGCGCAGCGAGGCCGCAGGCGATCGGCGGGATAGCGACGGCGACGCGGAACATGCCGTTGGGGCCGTAGATACCGGAGGCCATGACGGCCATGGTGAAGGTCGAGGCGGTCTTGTTGATGGGGCCGCCCATGTCGAACGCGGTCATGACGCCGATGACGAGACCGAGCACGACGGCGGAGCCGCCCTGGAGGCTACCGAGCACCGCGGTGAGCCAGTCCATCACGAACCCGAGCGGGGTGGCCAGGATGTAGATGTAGGCCATACCGAGCACGAGCGACGTGAGGATCGGGATGATCAGGATGGGCATGATGGTCTGGATGGTATTGTTGACCTTCCAGGTCTTCATCCAGCGAACGAAGTAACCGCAGATGACGGCCATGATCATGGCACCGAGGAATCCCGTGGAAACCTGCGCACCCGAGGGGGTGGTCACCGCGTTGTTGACCAGATAGCCCAGCACGAAGCCGGGGGCGAGAGCGGGCTTGCCGGCCATCGAGTAGGCGATATAGGCCGCCAATACGGGGATCATCATGGAGATGCCGGCCATGCCGATGGTGTTGAGGCTCACCATCAGGGGATCGGTGACCTCCATGCCGTTGGCACCGGCGGTACCTGTGGCCAGCGAAAAGGCCAGGAACACGCCACCGATGACGACGATGGGGATAAAATAGGAAACGCCGGTGTTGAATGCATTGAGCAGCGTCTTGCCGGGCTCGGCGAAGATGGACTGTTTGGACGCCGGAGACGGGGCCTGCGGGGCAGCGGAGACGGCCTTCTTCTCTGCCTTGGCCTCGGTCTTGGGCGCATCGACCGCGCCGCCCGTCGCCTTGATGATCTCGACGGCCCGGTCGATGATTTTCGCCGGGTCGGCGATCACATCCGAAGTTCCGACCTTGAGGAACTTGCCCTCGGCCATCTTCTGCTCGAAGCGGTCCTCGTTCTCGACGCCCACGTCGACGGACTCGAGCACCAGGTCGGCCGAATCCACGTCTTCCTGCGTGAGCTCGTTCTCTATGCCGAGTCCACCTTGGGCCTCGACCTTGCACTCGATGCCGCGGGCAGCGCATTCATCCTGAATCGCTTTTTGTGCCATGTACGTATGGGCGATACCTACGGTACAGGCTGCAACGCCTACGATCTTCATTGCTTCCCTCTTTTCTTATGAATGGGTCAAGCAAAGTGCCGTTGGCGAGGTCTCCGGAGCCCCTCCGCCGTTTGGACTTGCTGTCTTTCGACACCATCAATATAGAAATGTTGCACACTGAAGGAAAGCTGATTTCGGTAAACGCGCAGGTCAGGATATTAGTTATGAGATTTAGTTATACGCTTAACCAAAAAATAATCCTGCGGTTTTTCATTCCCGACAGAAAGTCAAGAAATATTTGAATTATTCGGCAAGCGTTGCCATACATTTGAGAGCACGAATCGAATACCCCCCTATCCACCGATTTGATGCATACTTTGTCACGATGCACCGGATGTTTCGTCGAAAGGAGCCGCTGTGACCAAACAGCGTGTCACCATCGCCGACGTCGCGCGCGAGGCCGGTACCTCGACCGCCAGCGTCTCGTACTATCTCAACGACAAGCAGGACAAGCTCAGCCAAAAGACGCGCGACAAGATCGCGCGCGTGATCAAGGAGCTCGGCTACGTGCCCAACGCGCAGGCGCAGACGCTCACCGGCAAACCATCCCACGTCATCGCCATCATCATCCTCGACAACACCAACAAATGGGCGGGACTCGTGCTCAACGGCATGGAGCAGGTCATGCTCGCCAACGGCTACCAGACGGTCGTCTGCACGAGCAACTTCGACCCCGAAACCGAGCTCATGTATGTCGAGAAGATGCTCTCGCTCGGCGTCGACGGGTTCATCATCCAACCGACCGCAAACTTCAAGGCGGTCCATGAGCGCATCACCCGGGCTGGCAGGCCCGTCGTCTTCTTCGACGCGGCGATCTACAGTCCCGGAACGAGCTGGATCAAGACCAATCTTTACGATGGCGTCTATAACGCCACGCAGGCCTGCATCGACGCCGGATACGAAGAGTTCTTCTCAATCGCCGCCAACATGACCGAGATGCGCACCCGGATGGAGCGCTTCCAAGGTTACGCCGAGGCACTCGCGGCCCATGGCCAAATCTACAAAGCCATCGCTATCGATCACCATAAACCGACGCTGGCAGATCTGACGGAGTACTTTAAATACAAGCTCAGTCCCGCCAAGCGCACGCTCATCTTCGTCCAAAACCAATGGGCGTTGCCCCGCGTCTACAAGGCGCTGCAACCCATGGCAGAGCTGATTCCCCAAAAAATCGGCCTTTTGGGCCTCAATTGCGAGGACTGGACCAATCTCACCACGCCCACCGTATCGACGATCATCGAGCCCGTCGATCAGGAAGGTCGTGAGGCGGCGGAAATGCTGCTCGCGCTGCTCGATGGAAGCGCCCAGCCTGGCGAGCAGCGCATCCTCGAATGCCAGATCAACTGGCTCGACTCAACCACCGTCTGACCGTTCATTGGGGACGTATACCGATGACCGGTCATTCATTTACGTCCCCAATGACCGCCCGCAGCCAACCGGCTGCCGGGCGTTCCACCCGTGAACAGGGAACGCACCCCTGCTCCCGTCCCCTGTTCACATCGGCCGCCCAATCAGCCGGCCCCGATCGCGGTTAGCCGAGGGAGCTAATCGCCGCAGGCAGGTCGAACAGCGTTTCAAGCACGGCCTCGCAGCCATCGACGACCTCGGCCGGCAGCGGTACCAGATCGGGTACCGCGAACACGTGGCACCCGGCCGCGATGCCGGCCACGCAACCGTTGCGCGAGTCCTCGACCACGGCGCACTCCGTTGGATCGGCGCCGGCGCGCTCACAGGCAAGCAGGTACATCTCAGGGTCGGGCTTGCCGTGCTCGACATCTTCGCCGCAGGTCACGGTTTCAAACTTGTCGAACAGGCCAAACCGGCGCAAGTTGCCCTCCGCCGTCGTATGCCGCGAGGAGGTCGCCAGCCCAATGTGATAGCCCGTGGCGGCCAGCGCATCGATGCACTCGCTTGCGCCCGCCTTGAGCTTGAGGTCGGTCTTGGCCATCTCCTCGCGGATCTCTCGGTGCCGGCGCCACAGGCGCTCCCCGTCTTCTTCGCTACCGTATAGGTCGGCAAGGGTCGCCAGCACGTCGGGCAGCGTGCGCCCGATAAACCCACGGCTCACGTCCTGCGAGAACTCCAGCCCGAGTTCATCGGCAGCCTGAAGCCACGCGGCGGCGCCCAAACGCTCCGAGTCGATGAGCGTCCCGTCCATATCGAATATCACGGCCTTGATCATCAAAATGACTCCTTGCTTCGCGGGCAGATTTCTTTATGCGACTTATATACCTATTGATTTTTCGTTACATGATACGTGCCCGACCGACAAGAACCCCACTCAAGGCTATATATTTCCACTTTGAAAAACGAACACAGGAGAAAGCATCGCAATGATTTCCGTTATTCCCACCAGCTCCACCACTCCCGAGGAGAAGCTTTCCGCGCTCGAGCACCTGCTCGAGTCCTACGGCCGTGTCGCCATCGGCTTCTCAGGCGGCGTCGACAGCACGTTCCTCGCCGCCGTCTGCTCGCGCACCATGCCGACGGACACGCTGCTCGTCCACCTCACAACGCCGTTCATCGGCACGCCCGAGCAAAGCTCGTTCGAAGGATCCGTCGAGGGAGGCGGCGGGCCGGCGCTCAACCTTCCCGTCCTCAACCTCTCCATCAACCAACTCGACGTTCCCGAAGTCGTCCCCAACGACGAGAACCGCTGTTACTACTGCAAGCGCGCTGGCTTCACCGCGATCACCAACCACGCCCATGCACTCGGCTTCCCCATCGTCATTGACGGAAGCAATGCCAGCGATATAGGCGATTACCGCCCCGGCATGCGCGCGGTCGAAGAGCTAGGAGTGCGTTCGCCGCTTCAAGAGGTCGGCTTCACCAAGGACGAGGAGCGCGAGTTCCTGCGCCAATGGGGATTCCCCGTCTGGAACATGCCCTCGGGAGCATGCCTCGCGACGCGCATCCCCACCGGGGAGCCCCTCTCGCTCGAGAAGGTGAACCTCGTGCGCGCATGCGAAGACTACCTGCACGAACTCGGGCTCATCCAGGTCCGCGCCCGCCTGATCGGAGGATGCCTGCACCTCGAGGCGGCACCGGCAGACCTTGAGAAGCTCGCCGCGCTCGATGGCACGCCGGGGGACATCGAGAGCGGCACGCTCCTCCCCGACTCTGTCGAAGCCAAGCTCCGCGAACTCGGCTGCACCGCCATCTCGCACGAGGTCAAACCGTACGTCCACGGCAACATGAACGGTTAGGTTCCGCGATTCTACCGAACCGCGGACCGCTCGACGCTGCGCGGGCCCCAGGCACGGCAATCTGACGTTCAGCTTCACGGGCGCGACCAGAAGGTCAGCGCCCGCTTGCTTCGCCCCCCTCCAGCACCTGGAGCCCGCTCGCTCACTTTTGCTCAACCTGGAAGCAACTCATCTTTCGGCGCGATCAAGGTGCAGCTGCGGCGATAACCCGGAAACCTACATGCTCGGCTCCTCTTGCGCGCTTCGAACTATTGCGGTCGCGCCAAATCAGCGGGCTCCTGCTAGACTCTAAGGCCCCGTATCTGTCCGTTCTGCTTTTGGGAGCCGCCGTCTTATGAGTCGCCGCCGCGCGTACAAGCAAGCCCTGTCCATCGGCATCGCCGCCGTGCTCGGCTTCACGGTATTCACCGGTTCGCTCGACCGTGCGCCGCAGACGCTCTCGCAAAAGTCGGACGAGCAGGCCGTCGCCACCGAGCAGTCGCAAAACGAGACCGTCGACGATGATGAAGTCGAGCTACTCGCTCAACTCGAGCGCGGCGATACCGGCGGCTCGGATGATGCGTCAAGCACCAGCGCGGACGCCGCCGACGGCAGCGAATCCTCCGGCACTTCCGACATCTCCGACACCGATGAAATCACCCCGGTCGATGAGGTCGAGAACCCCGATATCGAACGCGCCCGCGGCGTCTACCTCACAAGCGTCCCCGACTACGCCGGCAACCCCTACGTGGCCCTGCGCGCCAACAACGTGCACAAGCTGGGCATCCCCTCGTTCACGCTCGAGGAATACGAGCGTGCGAGCGAGGGCTGCTTCAAGAAATTCTCCAAGCTCGACCACCTCGGCCGCACGCGCAAGGCGCTCGCCTGCGTGGGACCGGAGTCGCTCGGCCAGGGCAAGCGCGGCGACATCTCGCGCATCCATCCCGCCGGCTGGCGTCAAGCGCGCTACAGCTTTATCCCCGGCGAGAGCCTCTACAACCGCTGCCACCTCATAGCCTGGTCGCTCAGCGGCGAGAACGCCAACCGCCGGAACCTGCTCACCGGAACACGCTATCTCAACGAGACCGGCATGCTGCCCTTCGAGGAGCATATCCTCGACTATATCCGTGAGACGGGAAACCACGTGCTCTACCGCGTGACGCCCATGTATAACGAGGACGAGCTCGTCTGCCGCGGCGTGCGCCTGGAGGCACAGTCGGTCGAGGACCACGGCAAGACACTCTGCTTCCACGTCTATTGCTACAACCTGCAGCCCCATGTGACGATCGACTACGCCACCGGCAAAAGCCAGGCCAACGGCGACTAACCCCAATTTGGGGACAGTCCCCCTTTTGGGGTTATGACGGCAAGAGCATCTCGTTTCAAGACTCGAAACGAGATGCAAGACAGGTCCAACGCACTCCGGCAGGTGTTACAGATGCAGACGTCTATCCTCATAACATCTGGCCGCCAAAACCGACCCCGGTCGTTACATACGCAGACAAACCTTTGTTACCAAAGTAGACGTCTGCCGTCAGCACATCTGAAGCCCGATTCGAGCCCCAGATGTTACCCAGGTAGACGTCTACGCTCCTAACATTCCCAGCAATCAGGGCCGCAACTGTAACTTGATGTCCGCCAGCGAGCACCGGAGACCGAGAAACTACCGTCCCGCGTTATACAGCTCCACGAGCTTGGCCTGCACGTCGTAGGGAACCTGCTCGTAGCCGGCCGCCTCCATCGTGAAGTCGCCGGTGCCGCGCGTGATGCTCCGTAGCCTGGTCGAGTAATCCGTGAGCTCGGCGAGCGGTGCCTGCGCGATCACCACGGTGTTGCCGCGCTCGTCGGTATCCATACCCGTCACGCGACCACGCGAGGCCGAGATGTCGCCCATCACGGCACCGGCATAGCTCTCGGGGATCGTCACCGTGATCTCCTCGACAGGCTCGAGCACCACCGGATCCGCCTCGGCGCACGCCTTGCGCAGTCCGATGCGCGCCGCCGCGCGAAACGCCATCTCGTTCGAGTCCACACTGTGATACGAACCGTCGTACACCGCCACGCGGATGCCCGTGAGCGGGTATCCGGCGATGATGCCGTCCTTCATGGTCTCCTGTACGCCCTTGTCGACAGCGGGGATAAGCGAGCGCGGGATCTTGCCGCCCACGACCTCGTCCACAAACTCATAGCCCTCGCTCGTGCCGTCGGCCGAGAGCAGCGGCTCGACGCGCAGCCAGCAGTCGCCGTACTGACCCGCGCCGCCGGTCTGCTTCTTGTGGCGCCCCTGGGCGCTCGCCGTTCGACGGATCGTCTCGCGATACGGGATGCGGATCGGAACGCTCTTCGCCGTGACCTTGGTGCGATCCTCCAGGCGGTTGAGCAGCACGGAGACCTGCGCCTCGCCCACGGCCGAGATGATGGTCTGCCCCGTCTCCTCGTTGCGGTCGATGCTCATGGTCGGATCGGCCTTGCAGGCCTTCTCGATAAACGTGTAGAGCTTCTCCTCGTCACCGCGGTTCTCGGCCTCAATCGCGATGCGGTACTGCGAGTTGGGGAACTTGAACGCCGCCGCCTCGACCTTGCCGGTCGCCGAGAGCGTGTCGCCCGTCTCGGCCGCGAGTTTGGGCACCACGATGATGTCGCCGGCGTAGGCATGCCCCACCTCGGTCATATCGCGGCCGCACATCACGTAGAGGTGCGCCAGGCGCTCCGCCTTGCGGGTGCGCGCGTTCACGAGCTCGAGCCCCGGTTCGAGCGTGCCGGTGAGCACCTTGATAAAGCTCACGCGGCCCTGCTGCGGATCGTTGAGTGTCTTGAACGCAAAGGCCACAGGACGGTCGTCGTCGCTCGAGATCTTGAGCGAGTCGCCGTCTATGAGCGGCATCTCGCCAAAACCCGTCGGCGTGGGGAAATACGTGACGATATCGTCCATGAGCGAGTTGACGCCCTGCTCCTTGATGCAGTCGCCCGCGAACACAGGGATAAAGATCCGCTCGGCGATGGCCTTCGCGAGCAGCCCCTCGAGCTCCTCCTGCGTCAGGGTCTCCTCACCCTCGAGGTATTTCATCATGAGCTCGTCATCGGCCTCCGCCACGAGCTCGCACAGATGGTCGTGGGCCTCCTCGGCCTGGGCGCGATACTCCTCGGGGATCTCGACCTCGGTCGCCTGCGTGCCGTTGCAATGGCGCGCTTTCATGCGCACAAGGTCGATGATGCCGTCGAAGTCCTCGCCTTCGCCCCAGGGCAGGGTAACGGCGCCCAACCGCGTGCCAAAGCGTTCCTGCAGGAGCTCCATCGTGGTCTCAAAGTTCGCCTCGGGGCGCGTGAGACGGTTGACGAACACAGCGCGCGCCAGGCGCAGATCCTCGGCCGCATACCAGAGCTTGACCGTGGTGGGCTGTGGGCCGGCCTCGGCATCGACCACAAAGAGGGCCGTCTCGCACACGCTCATCGCGGCATACGCGTCACCGATAAAGTCGGGATAGCACGGCGCGTCGAGCACGTTGATGCGCGCGCCCTTCCAGTCGATGGGCGCGATGGTGGTCGAGATGGAAAACGCCCGCTTGACCTCCTCGGGGTCGTAGTCGAGCGTGGGCCTGGTGCCGTCGTGGCCGCCCAGGCGGGCGGTCTTGCCGGAAAGGTGGAGCATGGCCTCGGCGAGTGAGGTCTTGCCCACCCCGCCTTGGCCTACGAGCACCACGTTCCTCACATTACCGGTCTTGGGAGCACCCATGGTTGACCTCCTTGGGGCGCCGCATGCGCACGGCACACCGCGCCATCGGGGACGGCACGCGCACCGCAGGCCGGGAGCAGGATATCGGCCGGACGGGCAGCGCCATCCAAATGTCCTATGGCCTCACCCTACCCCGCCGGCGCGGGACGCATGCGCACCCATCGGCATGCGCGTCGATACACCCCGTGAGAGGAAAACCAACCCCGAATGCAAATAGCCCGCCCAGCACACGACGGGCGCTAAGGCGGGCCTGCGACAGCGCCGGGCATTGGAGCCCGGCTCCGCTGCCCGATGCTATTCGTCGATCTTGCTCAGGAACTCGCGGGTACGCCGCTCGCGAGGATGGTCGATGACCTGCTTGGCCGGACCCTCCTCCACGATGCGACCGCCATCCATGAAGACCACGCGGTCGGCGACATCGCGCGCGAACTGCATGGCGTGCGTCACGATCACCATCGTCATGTTCTGTGCGGCGAGCTCCTTGATCACACGCAGGACCTCAGCCGTGAGCTCGGGATCGAGGGCGCTCGTGGGCTCGTCGAAAAACAGGATTTCCGGGTCGAGGGCGAGCGCGCGGGCGATACTCACGCGCTGCTGCTGCCCGCCCGAGAGCTCGCAGGGCACCTTGTTCTCGTTCCCCTCGAGCCCCATCTGCGCGATCAATTCACGGGCGCGCGCCTCGACTTCCGCGCGAGGACGCTTGAGCACACGGATCGGTGCATCGGTGATGTTCTTCATCACCGTGTAGTGCGGGAACAGGTTGTAGTTCTGGAACACGAGGCCAAAGTGCTCGCGGGCACGGCGGGGCACATCGCCCTTGGCATACACGGAGCCGGAGCCAGCATCGGTCGCGACGGCCAGGTCGCCAAAGGAGAGCGAGCCGCCGTCGAGCGTCTCGAGCAGCGTCGCGCAGCGCAGAAGCGTCGACT
>ERZ808240.2511-NODE-2511-length-19808-cov-11.024958_pt1 | contig 19808 bp, 13 predicted proteins | sample MGYA00521084_ERZ808240 | MGnify/ENA primary metagenome ERZ808240 (study PRJEB31516, sample SAMN03275571) | gut metagenome | biome: mammalia-associated habitat; material: feces | host: Papio cynocephalus | place: Kenya | collected 2012-08-06 ...
TGGGCGTTCATCCGGTTTAAAACTGCCATCCGCAATGAGCCACGCTATTCATAAGTGTATCTTACCGCTTTTATATTGTGATCAGCTTCTGTTTCTGCCTGAAAACTTTTTCCATAAATCCTGTCATTTGGAATAGTTCTCAGTTCGGTTCAAACTCATAATAAATCTGATTTATCCCTTCCCGGTTCCACCTGGCTGCGCATGTACCGTTTAATTTCATCCATGTGGAATCAAAGCCATTCCACAATGTCAGTCGCTTCTTTTCCTCATCATAACTTATTACATAGATAAACTCTCTCTCATCCGAGATACACAAATCCGTAATTCCGTCACCCGTCATATCAAATAAGTAATAATATAGATCCTTCATATCTTTGGTACAATATTTCGTCACAAAATACCCTGTTGCATCAATAGTAATTTCTTTTCCTTCAAAGAGCTCATCAAAATGAATATCATTTTTCAAAAGTCCCAAAAAATAATTTTTGTATTTACATTCCCCTGCCGGGAAGCGGTATTCGAACGAAATATCCTTATACTCATTTAGCAACATCTCTACGGTGTTTTCCTGTGCATAGACCATTTCAGGAAATGGTAACTCCCAATATCCTTCATACACTTTTTCTATAACCGCCAAAGCACACCACTGTACGAGCCGATATTGCACACCCAATATTCCTTATCTATTCCTCCCGAGTCATTCATTATTAATGTCATCACATTGCAATACTTGTAGACAGTCATACCTATCACTTGTTCATTTTTCTCTATTAATGTTATCATGTAATTTTCATTTTCCCAATTTACAAAATGTGGCTGTGTATCCGTCTGCCCTCCTTGTCGTATTGCCAGACCATAATAATCCCACCCCTCATTAAAAAAGACTAAATTTGTTATATTTTCTGCCTTTTCCGTATGACTGCCCAATTTATCTACATGACTTATTACAATGTCTGTATCTGACAAGGCAGTATGTCCTTCGGGATACAAATTGATTTGATACCAGGTATCCCATATCGATTCTTCATCATAATAATAGTTCAAAAATATATTATCTTTGCTGCTCATAATAACTTTTATCTTTTCAATAGCGTTCAATTTCCTATAATTCGCTGCTATTTCATGTAGTCGATCGTCTATCTCATTTGACAAAAGCGAATTGCTTAAATATTCCGTCATTTCACTACCAAAAAAGTCTTCCAAATAGGGGGACGCTTCATATGTATAATTCCATTCCCATACGTTATCCGCATCTCCTTTTGGCATATTCGCAATGCAATAAATTAAGTTATTTTTTTGTAAAATAAGAATTGCACAGAATATTATAATTATTGCATATGCCTTCCATGTACGCCTTATTTTCCTCATATTACCCCCTTGCATGCTCAAAGAAAAGTGCGTTATTTCCATGTGTATATTTTCGGCTATTGTACTGAGTTTCATTATCAAAATAACACAATATTACATCATAGTTGCATCATTTTTCGGATAAAATAAAAAGAACCGGATGGCATTTTACTGCCTGCCGATTCTTTCTATAATTTATCCCCCTGTCAATCTCCTTTTGAAACTGAGATAACTCCATTCAGCCATCTAAATATCCCTTTTTCTTTATTAGTTCTTCTGCCTCTTCACTGTTTTTCATCATTCCGGTTTCGATAGATATCTTTCGGTCTGTCTGGATCAGAATCCTATACGCCCCTCTTCCAGCCGACTTATAACGCACCGATTTCACATCTTTCCAGGAGTATTTTTTCTCTTTTCCCCAAATGGAACGATACGTAATATCATCCCATGTCAGCGTAATTCTTTTGTTACGCCAAAACAGCAGAAAATAGCTTCCTTCCATTCCGCATAATAGAAAAAAGATAATACCTGCGCCTTTCACTTCCTGTGAAGTGCCTAAAATCAGTAATAAAAAAGTAACTCCTATTCCGATGAACCAGAACATCACTCCCATTATAAATGGAGCCACCGTTTTTCCGGAACACACAACTTCTTTTTCATCATTCACTTCTGAGATCCTCCAATAAGAGCCTCATTGAAAAGAAAGTCTCCATTTCGACTTTCTTTTCAATACTTTGGATATATGCCAAAAACGGATGCCACCCATTCCTACAGGGAAGCATCCGTTTCTTCCATTTTATTTATTCCTTACAACAGGCTGTCCAGGGTCTCTCTGATTGCCTTGATGAAGTCCAGGCTGTTGAGGATCACGGGATGCTCACAGGTGGAAATCAGGGACAGGCTCTTGGTCATCTTGCCATCCTCGATGGTCTTGATGCATGCCTGTTCCAGCTTGTCTGCGAAGTTACACAGCTCGGGGATCTGATCCATTTCGCCGCGCTTTCTGAGAGCTCCGGTCCATGCGTAGATGGTAGCAATGGAGTTGGTGGAGGTTTCTTCGCCCTTTAAGTGTTTGTAGTAATGACGCTGTACAGTTCCGTGAGCGGCCTCGTACTCGTAGACACCGCTGGGAGATACCAGTACGGAGGTCATCATGGACAGATCGCCGTAAGCGGTAGCTACCATATCGGACATTACATCACCGTCGTAATTCTTGCAGGCCCAGATGAATCCGCCCTCAGAACGGATGACACGGGCTACGGCATCATCGATCAGGGTATAGAAATATTCAATGCCCAGCTCTTCGAATTTTGCCTTGTACTCGTTATCATAGATCTCCTGGAAAATGTCCTTGAAGGTATGGTCATATTTCTTGGAAATGGTGTCCTTGGTGGAAAACCACAGATCCTGCTTCGTATCTACCGCATAGCTGAAGCATGCTCTTGCAAAGCTCTCAATGGATTTATTGGTATTGTGGATACCCTGAATGATACCTGCTCCGTCGAAATTATGGATCAGTTCGCGGGTCTCGGTGCCGTCTGCTGCGGTGAATACCAACTCTGCCTTACCGGGACCGGGTACCTTGATCTCTGTATTCTTATACACATCGCCGTAAGCATGACGGGCAATGGTAATGGGCTTGGTCCAGTTCTTTACGTAAGGAACGATGCCCTTTACCAGAATCGGTGCACGAAATACGGTACCGTCTAAAATGGCACGGATGGTTCCGTTGGGGCTCTTCCACATTTCCTTCAGATGGTACTCTGTCATTCTGGCAGCGTTGGGGGTAATGGTCGCACATTTTACGGCAACACCATACTTCAGTGTGGCATTGGCAGAATCCACGGTCACCTGATCATCTGTCTCATTACGATGCTCCAGTCCCAGATCATAATACTCTGTCTTCAGATCGATATAAGGCAGTAACAGCTCGTCCTTGATCATCTGCCAGAGGATTCTGGTCATTTCGTCTCCGTCCATCTCCACGAGAGGGGTTGTCATTTTGATCTTTTCCATAATGCTTTCCTTTCCGGTATTTATTCTTTTTTATTCTGCAATAACTATTCAGAACCACATTTGCCCATTGGTTCTGAATAGTTACATTCTACAGTAAATTTCACAGACAGGCAATCTATTCCTGCGGTTCCTCCTGCTGTGCATAGGCCTCGTTCAGACCGTTTTTCACCATATTGTCATAGGCATTGATCATGTGCTGGTGTGCCAGTTGCTCCGCTAGATCGGCATTGCCTGCCTTGATGGCCTCCATGATCCGCTCATGCTCTTCGTTGGATTTGGGACCGCGGTTGGCACTGGACAATGTCTTCTTACGGACACGCAGTACATACTGATGAAAATCCTTCAGCTGATGCTCCAGCATCTTGCTGTCACAGGCTTCATACAGAATATCATGGAAACGGTTATCCAGCTCTGCCAGCTGTTCCAGATGTCCCTTCTCGGCATGGAACTTGGACAGGTAGACATTCTCTTCCATCTCCTCCATCTGCTCTTTGGTGATATGCTCCGTAGCCCAGCGTGCGCACAAACCTTCCAGCAGGGAACGGATCATGTAAATATCTTTCACGTCTTTCTGGGTAATGCCGGTGACATAGGCCCCCTTGTTCGGGATGATCTGAATCAGTCCCTCCAGCTCCAGCTGACGGAAAGCCTCTCTGACGGGGGTTCTGCTGACGCCCATCTCCTCACCGATGGCCACTTCCTTCAACTCTTCATGTTCCTGATATTTTCCGCTTAAGATATCCTCTCTCAGCTTGTGAAATACCCGTCCCCGCAGGGAGAACTTATCCGTTACTTCCTGCTTTACATCATACTTACTCACTATAATCCTCGATTCCAGACAACACTGTAACCGTTGTCATACTCATTCTATGCTTACTCGCCGATCTTCAGATTCTTCTCCAGGCAGACACGATTAACGCATGCCACGATCTCATCATCCGTAAGCACGGTGACACGACCGCCGGCGTACTCCTCGTCCACCCACTTTTTGATCTCCGCTACCAGTTCGGAAGTCTTCTGTACCTGCTTGTCTCCCTTTAACTTATAGTAGGTGTTCAGCCAGTGTGCGATACCTGCCAGACCGGAGGTATTGGAAATAGCACACAGTACCGGACGGTTCAGGAATTTCTCGGTATCGAAGATATTGTAGATCTCCTCGTTCTTCAGCAGACCATCCGCATGGATACCGGCTCTGGTGACGTTGAAGTTCTTGCCGACAAACGGCGTTCTGGGAGGAATCTGATAACCGATCTCCTTCTCATAGTACTCTGCCAGTTCCGTGATGACACGGGTGTTCATGCCGTTTAAGTCACCCTTTAACTGTGCATATTCGAATACCATTGCCTCCAACGGTGTATTACCGGTACGCTCACCGATACCAAACAACGAAGTGTTGACACCGGAACAGCCGTACAGCCATGCTGTGGTGGAGTTGGACACTGCCTTGTAAAAGTCATTGTGGCCATGCCACTCAATCAGTTCATGAGGCACACCTGCATGGGTATGGATTGCATAAATGATACCCTGTACACTACGGGGAATAACGGCACCGGGATAGTTGACACCGTAACCCATGGTATCGCAGGCACGGACCTTGATGGGAATCTGATACTCCTTCATCAGTTTCATCAGTTCCAGACAGAAAGGAACCACATAGCCGTAGATATCCGCTCTGGTGATATCCTCCAGATGACATCTGGGGCTGATGCCTTCTTCCAGGCAGTCACGAATGACGCTTAAATAGTGATCCATCGCCTGTCTTCTGGTCATTTTTAACTTCAGGAAAATATGATAATCGGAACAGCTTACCAGAATACCGGTCTCCTTCATTCCGATCTCTTTTACTAATTTAAAATCTTCCTTGCTGGCACGGATCCAGCTGGTAACCTCTGGGAACTTATAGCCCCTCTCCATGCACTTGTAGACAGCATCTCTGTCCTTTTTGCTGTAAAGGAAGAACTCACTGGCACGGATCATTCCGTTGGGACCGCCCAGTTCATGCAGATAATCATAGATCTTCACGATCTGCTCTGTGGTATAGGGTGCCCTGGACTGCTGTCCGTCTCTGAAGGTAGTATCTGTGATCCAGATATCCTTCGGCATGTTATGAGGCACAATACGATCATTAAAAGGTATTTTGGGGATTTCGGAATAAGGGAACATGTTACGGAACACGTTCGGCTTCTCCACATCATCCAGTATGTACATATGCTCCTCAATCTCCAGAAGGTTGTTCTTCGGATTCATGGAGACCGGACGATTCTGAAATGCATCACTTTCTCTCATTGGTATACCTCTCTTCCCTGACATTCGACATCTGCAAGATAGTTTTTCTATTTTTACTCTGCGCAGTAAAAATACATTTTGCAGTTCTCGTATCATTGTATACAATCATACTATTTGTGTCAATATCTTTAGAATTTATTTTGTTGACTTATTTTAATCACATTTTTTATTTTTCCCAGTGATTTTATCATTTCACTTGTTTTCTAATAATCTCCGGACATTGAGCATCCCGAAGCCCTGCTTATTCCACGGTTCCCCGAGGTCCGTAGCAGTCAGGGAGAGCAGACGGACAAACTCGTCGTTGGTTAACCACGGATATTTTCCAAACGCCAGTGCTGCCGCTCCGGACACAATGGGAGTTGCCATAGAGGTACCGCTTTTTGCAATATAAGGCATAAGGATTCTTCCGTTTTGTCTCCTCCAGGACGCATTACAGGACAGGATTCTCGTGCCGGGCGCCACAATGTCCGGCTTGCGGAGCACATCATATCTTCTGCCCCTGCCGGAATAGGTCTCGCATCTGCCGGGATCATTCCTGCAATATCTGCCGTCATGACAGCCCACCGTTAATACTTTCCGGCTGCTTGCCATCTCGGAAATACTCCCATCCTCCGGTCCCGTGTTTCCCGCTGCGCAGACTACGAGTATATTATGATCCCACAGTAATTCCATATATTCCTTCAGCGTCTGTTCCTTATATCGTTCTTTTAAATCACCGATTCCGACAGATATATTTAAGATGCGGATCTGATATCTGTTTTTCACACGAAGAATCCACCTGAGTGCTTCCCGCATGGAATCACAGGCTCCATCTCCCTTCGCATCCAATACTTTTCCCACGACAAGTTTCGATGCCGGTGCCATTCCCCGAAGCCTTCCTCCCGACACTTCTCCGTTTCCACACAGGATTCCGCACACATGGGTTCCGTGTCCATTATCGTCATATGGCAGAAGTTTCCCATCTACGAAATCACGAAAGCATAACAAACGTCCGGTGAGATCCGGATGATATGCGATCCCGGTATCCAACACTGCAATAGTCACAGACTCTTCCCGCCAAGTTCCGCTATATATTTGTTCCGGCACCTGTACCTGTTCCCTGACCCGCTGCATCTGTTCCTTCCCGGTGAAAAAGAAAAACCGGCATAAGACTTATTCTATCTTATGCCGGTTTTTCCTCCGGGTGTCGGTGAAATCACCCTATTATTCATTTAGAATTTCTATTCCTTCCGGAAAAGCACTGTCTCCGATATTGGTGACACTTGCCGGAAGATGAACTTTTTTCAGCTCCGTATGATTCCGAAATGCTTCCTCTGCAATCACGCGAACACCGTCCGGTATCACCACTTCCGGCAGATCTCCCTTGTAGGCTACCAGAACATCCCCACTGATCAGGAAATCATCCATACTGTTCTCTTCAAAATCGTCCATCCAACCCGTATGGATAAATGCCTTGGCTCCAACAACCGTAACCGAATCCGGTAATACCACATCGTCCAGATCATCACAATGATAAAATGCCGCATAATCAATCGACGTTACACCTTCCGGAATTATCACTGTCCGTAGTGAACTTCTGGAAAATGCAAAACGTCCAATCTCTGTCGTTCCTTCCGGAATCGTGACTGTTCCGACCGACTGATTGCGATAATACATCCATTCCGGAATTTTACCGTCCTCTGTCTCAGCCGTAATATCCTGCGATTTACCGTCGGACTCCTGTTCTGCTTCCGGTTCCGTATAACCCTGCTTGACAATCTCCTCTTCCGGTAATACCATCACCATGGCATGATTTCCGACGACTATGGTACTGCCGAGCACATTGCCGGGAACCGGGGTTGCTGCAGGAGCCGGAGGCTCCGTGGCGACAGGTTCTGTCGTCCCCTGTGCATCCGGTGTCCCACTTGTTGACGGAGTGTTTACAGGTGCTGCTGTCACCAGTGGATTCTGACTTCTCTGTTCCTCCAGCTTTTGAGCAAATTGTGCTGCCACACTGCCCTCATCCGCATGGATCGTCACATTATCACAGTTCAGAAAAGCATCTTCCGCAATACTTGTCACTGTGGACGGAATATAGATATCCGTAAGATTGGTGCATCCAGCAAATGCCTGGGCGTCAATTGTCTGCACGTTGTCCGGAATCGTGATCTGTTTTAAACCCGTGCATCCCGCAAACGAGTATTCGTCCACTGCCGTCAGACCTTTTCCTAAAACGACCTCTTCCAGATTATTACATCCCCAGAAAACATAGGCATCCAGTCGTTTGACCGATTTGGGGATCACAACGAACTGTACCTTCTGATTATTCTCGAAAGCACTCTCGCCCACGGCCTCCACAGTATCCGGAATTGTGACTCTCTCGTCGCTGCCTCTGTATTTTTCCAACGTGCTTCCCTGCATCTGAAAATCAGAGGCAGACGCTGCCGCATCTGCCTCTGACACAGGAAGATGTGTCAGGATCAATGCGGTAGCCACCAAAGCTATGACGACCATCCACTTTTTATGATTCATAAACCTTCCCATCCTTTATTTACGTTATACTCTGGCTGCTTTCAGAGTCTTCTTATCCTTCTTCATGAAGAATACGATAGACAGACAGGCAAGTCCCATGGACAGGAACCACTTGGGATGGATTCCGTCGCCGGTCTTAGGCGTGCTGTCTGCGATGGTTCCCGCAGTCAGATTGTTCGTATCTACATAGATCACATACGGTGAGAAATGCTCCGCAGTGAAAGTTACGCAGGATACACCGGATATGGTGGAGAACTTCGGTGACAGCTTATCTAACTTACTGTTCACTACGCCTGCCACTTTGTTATTACCGGCATAGGTAATCAGTGAATCCGGCAGAGGCAATGTAATACTGATGGACAACCCCGTGGTATCTGTGATCTTCGTATTGCCGGTGGAATCATAGAGACTGATGTCCATGGGGAAATACTTGATGGCACTGATATCACTGCCGTATTCTGCCATAAGAGCTTTTACTACTTCCTCGGAAGCTGCTGCGCTCTCTGTGATCTTGATTACAAAATTATCGGAAGAACCGTTTACCGTTGCGGATACCACACCGGTATTGGACAGACCGTTCTTATCAATGACAACCGTGGTCCTGCCTCCCGAAACGCTACCTGTGGTAGTGCTGTTCGGTCTTCTGTTGGAATTGGAATTCGTAGAATTACCGCTTCCCGTAGAAGTACTGGTACTGCTGCTATTAGAACCGGACTTTGCCGTATAGTTCGCCGTTACGGTTACGTTTGCCTCCGGCATGGTAATTACTGTCGCAGACAGAGTCTTGCTGGCAATCGTCGTATTGGACGGATCAATGGACCAGCTGCTGAACTGCATGCCCTGAGCAGGATCGTTTGCCACGATGATCGGCTGGGAACCGGCAGCATAGCTTCCGGAACCGGAACCGTTCTTAACCGTCAGTGTATACAGCTTTGTGGTCGTATTGGTACTGGGAGTCGGTGTTGCTGTTGCACTGGGAGTCGGTGTTGCTGTTGCACTGGGAGTCGGTGTTGCTGTTGCGTTCGGATCATCCTGACTGCCGGTGATAGCATACTGGGCATAAGTATCCGTATCCTTGGTAATTCCGGTAATGGCTGGTCTCCATCCGGTAAAGGTATATCCGCTTCTGGTAGGACTCTGGGGTGCAATGGCATCTTCGCCGGAGGCTACTCTCTGCACATATAATACTGTGTCGTCATAATCAATAAAACGAACCGTAAACTTGGAAGCGTCCGGATCATCTGCTTCGTACTGAGCCGTTATCTGCAGATCTGTCTTCACCCCGTGATAATCCGGAACCCATCCGGTGTGGGTATAGCCCTCTCTTCCCTTGACTGCGGGAGGATTGGCATCTTCTCCGGCAGCCACCTTCTGAGTATCCAGAAGTGTCGCATCCCAATCCCAGAAGGTTACGGTATAATACAGCTCCAACGGCTTTGATGTGGTCATAATTCCATTCTTTACCGCATAGATATACGCACTACTGCCGTCCACGCAATAGAACTGCAGAGCACCCTTCACGGTGGATCCGTCAAAAGCTTCATTATCCAGATAACTTACGCTTTCCGGTACTTCCATATAGGCAATACTACTGTTCGTAAAGGAATCCTTACTAATGGATTTACAGGTATCCGGCAGATATACTGCGAACAGTTTCGGAGTATTCATAAAGGCACCCTCCGGAATATCCGTCACATAGGAGGTGCGTAGATCCACGGAACTTACATTTGTTCCTGCAAATGCTTCCTCTGCGATTCCGGTCACGCCCTCTAACTCCGTAGGCGCTACCACGCCGCTGGCTCTTCCCTCCAGGAATTCGATGATTTCCTTCTTCTGGCCGTTTTCCAGACTGTAAATAATGGAATTATCGCAGGTAAAGTAAGGACTTCCCTGGAAATCAACGGTGGTCAGCTTTTTGCAACCAGTAAAAGGACGTTTGCCAAATGTCGTCGTAGTCGCAGGTACAGACACCGATGTCAGATTGGTACAACCCTCAAATGCATAATCATCGATCTTCGTCGTTCTGTCTTTCAAATAAACACCGCTCAGATTCGTACAATCCTTGAAGGTCTGCGGTGCAATCTCCTGCAGTCCGTAAGCGGTCAAAGTCTTTGTTGTGTCCGAAGGCAGAGATTCCTGTTCCTGTGCCTCTCTGGTGGTGAACAGTCCTTCCTTAATCGATTCAATACCATCCGGCAGTTCGACCTGCAATGCGGCATTGACGATCTCGCGTTCATAGTCTGTTATAGAAGGATCGTTATTAAGATATTTATTCACCGCAGTCTCGGCTGCCTTCTGGTAATCCAATGTCATATATTCATAATTGGCGGTAGTGTATTTTTTGCCGGACTGAATGTCCTTAAAAGTAGGATAATCTACCAGTTCGTTCTTGTCCGTATCCGGGTTGTACTTTACTTCCAAATTCTGGGGCCAGCCGCTGTAGTAGGTAATATAGGTTCTCTCCTGGCTGCCTCTGTTGATGTAGCTGTTCGGATCCATAGCATAGTTAAATGGTACCGAATTATAGGAGATCGGACCTGTAAAATACAGTGGAACCACCGCAGTTGCATCCTTGTTCTCACAGTCCTCTTTGTGGTAAGCCACCTCCTGGGTCTTAAATGCATCCGTACCAATACTGGAAACATTTACCGGTTCCTTAAAAATCACATTCTGCAGATTATGACATCCCGCAAAAGCATAATCTTCGATTGTGACAATGGACGACGGAATCGTAATCTTCTTCAGATAACAGTTATTACGGAAAATACCGGAACCGATCACCGTGATCTGGTAAGGACCCACTGTATCCGGCATGCTGACCGTCTCCAATCCTTTGTCAAATTCGCAATATACCAGCTGATTGGAAGAATTCACACGATATACGGATTTCTTCCCGGAATTTTCATCCTTAACAGTCAGTTCATACAGGTTCTGTTTGGTTCCGTCGGAATTCAGATAACTGAATGCCACAAAATTATCCGTAGCACAGGTATGGAACTTGGAATCGTCTACACTTTCCAGATAGAACTCATCCGGTACATCAGCTTTGAAGGCATCAAAAGTATAGTTAGTATCTACTACGCCTCCTGTAATCTCCAAAGCCGGACTTGCTGCGGTCACATATTTCAGGTTCTCGCAGCCCCGGAACTCGGATACGTCAATGGTGCCCTGCTTCGGACCATTGGCATTGCTGAAAGTTCTGGGGAAGGTTACGGATCTTAAATTTGCACATCCTTTGAATACATTATTTCCAAGACTGTCTAAAGCCGTTGCATTATTCGTGGAAGCCATTTCCTCCTCCACGGAGAAACCGTTAGTTTCTTCTCCGTTGGCCAGATTGATGCTTACCATGGCATAACAGTCTTCAAATACATTATCTCCTATGGTGGTCACATTAATGGGAACCGTAAATTTCTCCATGGACTGACAGTTGGCAAACGCATAATCCGCAATCGTTGTCAGATTGCTGATTCTGTCCAAATTCACACCGGTCATGGTAATACAGTTGGCAAATGCATAGTCTCCGATGATCCGCAGACCGTTTCCAAGGTTAATGCTGTTCAGACCGGTACAACCGTAGAACGCATATACGCCCACGCCCTTTACGCTCTTTCCGATGGTCAGCGTATTAATATTACCGTTTCCGGAAAAAACACCTTTTTCACTGCTGGTGATGGGTCCCGCAATTTTCCAGGTACCTGTGTTCTCTCCGGTTCCCTCCTGCAGATACTGGTTGCCGATATACCATACTTCCGCACCCTTGATACGCTGTTTATTGGAATCTGTGGTTCTCTCATAAACAGGTACAGAATTACCGCCGGATACTGTAGTTGACTTCTGGTAATACAGTTCTTCGGAAGAGAGTCCCTCCCACTGGGCACGGTCCTCATAACGGCAGGGCTGATAGGTTACACCTACCACAATCTCTTCATTGGTATCCGGATCGACAGCCTTCTGCTCTATGGCATAAAACAGGAAGTCATTTTCCTTACCTACGGCTACATAACCACCGTTGGTTCCGTCACTGTAGGAGTATTTCTTATACGCATCCAGACCATCCGGGATCACCAGGCTGTTTCCTTCCAGATAACCGCCGTTGTATCCGAGGATCACGGCACCCTTATCACTGCCGCCGTCCGTTACATAAGCGAACTGATACTTACCGTCACCGGTAGTATAGATTTCCTCACTGCTGTCCAAATAGGGAATCGGCATCTGTTCCAGATATTTTGCATCCACTGTCTTCTCTGTGCCATCCGCCGCGCGCAGTCCTTCCGTAGGGATTGCCGCTACTACGATTGCCGAGATCAGGAACAATGTTCCCAGGGTCTTCCTTACTGTCTTTTTTAATCTTCTGTTGGTCTTCTTTTTACCCTTAGTCATCCTTTACTCCTTTGTCGTCACCTTTTTTGCAACCACCACAAATCTGCCGTTTTTTTCCTGATAATCACAGGTCGACAGTGTTAAAAGCCGGTCACCGAACGAAGCCGTAACTCCCGTGTCATATAATGACATCCCTTCCATGTCATTCATATAAGAGTCAAATTCCTGCTCGCTCTGGGCGTCTATAAACTGATAGTATTTGAATACGATCTCATCTTCACTGTATACCCTGGAACGGAATACATACATGATCTCATACAGACCCTTTTCATAGATGGTATCAAACTGTATGTAAGGATGCTTCTCATAGTAGCTCTGGTCGCTGTACAATGACAGGTTCCCGAACATCTGCCCACTCTTCATGTGATGCCCGTACAAAATGAGGTTTGTGCTGGGCTTGAGTACATCACAGTCCTTGTCCATAAAAATGGATCCGTTCTTATCATACTCCTGATTCAGATTGTGGTCCAGATAATATTCATTATCCGTTGTCTGCATTACAGGGTAATCTATATTAGTATCGTCAATTTTTACCCATCCGATTAGTCTTTTGTTCTTATTTAATAAATTTTTATATTCATCCAGTACCGGAGGCGGGGTACTTTGTCCCTCTTCAGCCGTATAATGAATCACCGGAGCCGGCGCATCACCGGCTGCAGGTTCCTTGTCCTTCAGTTCACTCAACTGCTTATAATTATCTGCTGTCCGGTAGTTGTACAAGTTATAAATTCCGAAATAACCAAGGCAGACGATAGCCGCCATACTGCAGCAGACGACCAAAAGCTTCCTTCGCTTTTCCTGTTTTTTCAATTCCTCTTTTACGATTCTGTCCAGTTCCGCCTCGTCGAACTGCGGCTCTGCTTTTTTCTTCGAAGCCTTCTTTTTTACCGTTGGTTTCTTTCGAATAGTCTCTTTTTTAATCGGTTCTTTTTTTATTGTATCTTTTTTCCCGGGTGTCTCTTTTTTCTTCTGAGGAGCTTTGGAGGTCTTGGGAGCTTCCTGCCTCTTAATCTCTTCCGCAAGTTCTTCCATATAATCCTGTCCCAGGATGCTATGAAATCTGCACTTTCCGCTGCGGATCACTTCCAGGAGTTTCTTCTGATCCGCCAGGCTCATCTTCTTCGTCTGTACCCGAAGATTCTCGATCACCTGCTGATCCTTCAGGGCGTTTTGGTAATCCGCTTCCGTGCGGAACTTCCGTCCTTCTACCACATATATCTTCTGTGCCATCTATTTTTCCTTAAATTAATATCTGCCTATGCCTGTTTACATAGATATTTATATTTTACTATATCCGAAAATTATTGCAAGTCTTTTCCGGAAACATTGACAGGCTCCCCCGCATACAATAGAGCATAAATAAAATGTGGAGGCACTAAAAATGAGTGACTTAACTGCTACAAATTGCGGCTGCAACAATTCCTGCGGCAATAACAACTGTGGTAACGGTATCTTCGGTAACAGCTGCATCTGGATCATCCTGTTACTGTTCTGCGGCGGTGGCTGCGGTAACAACAACGGCTGTGGACTGCTGGGCAATAACGGCTGCGGCGGAAACGATTGCTGCGAATGGCTGATCTGGATTCTGCTTCTGTCCTGCTTCTGCGGTGGCAATAACAGCTGCGGTAACGGTTGTGGCTGCTAATCTCTGACGCTGCCCGGTCCGGGGACTTCCCGGACTAAAGTGTGCGGTCATCCCGGGGTACGGACTCACCCGTACCCCGAAGGACTGATCGTCATAAGCCTGTTGCCACTCTCATAAAATACTAGTAACTATTTGCAGGAAGGTAACGGATACATGGATGATAACAGAATCGACAAGGCGGCTGCCTTTGACACCTTATTTACCAACAACCGCATTCAGATTCTGAAAACACTGGCCTACTATATGGATCCACATCTCCTGAAGGGACTTGCTATCTACATAAAATTTCAGGAACTGCAATATACACTGGCTCTTTTCCGAAGGCATCCGGAGACCGCACTGCACAGTTTTCCTCTGCCGAACGAAGGAAACAGTCTTGCCGGTGAGCTATGCAGTGATCTCATGCCCTTGTGTGATGAGACGCAGAAAGCATCCCTGCGGCAGGTCAGCCAGATGCTTGACAACATCACAAGCATTCAGGAAATGATGGAAATGGCAAAATCCATGCAGGAACTGTTCCCGGAAGGTTTTTCCGATCTGTCGGGGATGGATCCTTCTATGTTGTCCGGACTTTTTGCAACAAATCAAAACGAATCAGGAGGTCAGCAAAATGGATTGTTCCCAGACACCCCTCTGGATGCAGGATGATCTCGTAAAGGACATCCCCAGAGAAAAACTGGAATTTCTCTCCGCACTTTTTGTAAAAGGACATGGCAAAACCCAAAAAGAAATGATGGCGCTTCTCATGCCTGCTATGCGTAAGGCGAAGCAGGAACATCTTACTTTTACCCCACAGGAAATGCAGGCAGCCATCGCTGCCATCAAAAAATACAGTACCGAATCGGAGCTTCGCCAGATTGAAAACATTCTGGAAAAAAGCAAAGCACAAAGAAATAACTCCCGGCAGGCTTAAGGTCTGTCAGGAGTTATTTTATTTCATGGAATTTCGGCTGAACTATTTAACTACGATATTGACGATTCTTCCGGGAACATAGATCTCTTTTACGATGTTACCGGTCAGCTTGTCGCCCAGAGCTTCTTTTGCCATGGCGATAACATTTTCCTTGGTCTCATCCTTGGAAACATTGATGGTCGTACGCATCTTGCCGTTGACCTGAACGCCGATCTCCACTACGCTCTCTACGGTCTTCTCTTCCTCGAATTCGGGCCATGTTGCCTGATACAGTCTGCCTTCGAATCCTGCAGCCTGCCACAGTTCCTCGGTGATATGAGGAGCTACCGGGTTCAACAGGGTCAGCAGTGTCTTATATTCGCCTCTGGTAATGGAGTTCTTCTTGTAGAACTCGTTGATCAGAGACATCATAGCCGCGATGGCAGTGTTGTACTTCAGGTTCTCAAAGTCGCTGCTGACTTTCTTGATGGTCTGATGCATCTTGGTCTCTAAGTCTGCACTGTAACCTTCCTCATCCGTCAGGATATCCTGTAATTTCCATACTCTCTCCAGGAATCTGCGGCAGCCCTTTACACCTTCCTCGCTCCAGGAAGCACTCAGTTCAAAGGCACCGATGAACATCTCGTAGGTACGAAGGGTGTCTGCGCCGTAATCCTGTACGATATCGTCCGGATTAACTACATTGCCACGGGACTTGGACATCTTCTCTCCGTTGGAACCCAGGATCATACCATGGCTGGTTCTCTTCTGGTAAGGTTCCGGAGTAGGTACTACGCCCTGATCATACAGGAACTTGTGCCAGAAACGGGAGTACAACAGATGCAGTGTGGTATGCTCCATACCGCCGTTGTACCAGTCAACCGGCAGCCAGTACTTCAATGCTTCTGGGCTTGCCAGTGCCTTGTCATTGTGAGGATCGGTATAACGCAGATAATACCAGGAAGAGCCTGCCCACTGAGGCATGGTATCGGTCTCTCTCTTGGCAGGACCACCACAGCAGGGACAAGTGGTATTTACCCAGTCGGTCATGGCAGCCAGAGGAGATTCACCGTTATCGGTAGGCATATAGCTCTCTACCTCAGGCAGTTCCAGCGGCAGTTCGCTCTCATCCAGAGGAACGTAACCGCACTTATCGCAATGTACGATGGGAATCGGCTCGCCCCAGTAACGCTGTCTGGAGAATACCCAGTCTCTTAATTTATAATTGGTCTTGCGGTTGCCGATACCCTTCTCTTCCAGGTAATTCATGATCTTCTCTTTTGCTTCCGCTACAGACAGACCATTGAGGAAATCGGAATTTACCAGAGTGCCGTCAGCCACATCGGTATATACAGCCTCTTCCACGCTGACAGGACTTCCCGCAACGACTTCGATAATAGGCATGTGGAACTTCTTCGCGAACTCCCAGTCTCTCTCATCATGCGCAGGTACTGCCATGATAGCACCGGTACCATAAGTCATCAGTACGTAATCGGATACCCATACAGGAATCTCTTTTCCGTTGACGGGATTGGTAGCGGTCAGACCCTGAATGCAGACACCGGTCTTATCCTTAGCCAGCTCGGTACGCTCAAAGTCGGACTTTTTCGCAGCCATCTCACGATATGACACGATTTCATCCCAGTTCTTAATCTCATCTTTATATTTGTCCAGTACGGGATGCTCCGGGGATACTACCATATAGGTAACACCGAACAGAGTATCCGGTCTTGTGGTATAAATACGCAGCTTCTCATCTTTACCGGTCAGTGTAAAGTCAACCTCAGCACCCTGAGATTTACCGATCCAGTTCTTCTGGGATACCTTAACACGCTCGATATAATCTACGGTATCCAGTCCTTCGATCAGCTTTTCGGCATATGCGGTGATCTTTAACATCCACTGACTCTTAACCTTACGGACAACCTCAGAACCGCAACGTTCGCAGACACCATTGACTACTTCTTCATTCGCCAGTCCGACTTTACAGGAAGTACACCAGTTAATAGGCATCTCGGTCTTGTAAGCCAGTCCTGCCTTGAACAGTTTTAAGAAAATCCACTGGGTCCAGCGATAATACTCGGGATCCGTAGTGTTGATCTCTCTGTCCCAGTCAAAAGAATAGCCTAAGGAATGCAGCTGCTTTTTGAATCTTGCCACATTGTTTTTGGTTACGATCTTCGGATGAATATGATTCTTAATAGCATAGTTCTCGGTAGGGAGACCGAACGCATCCCATCCCATGGGATACAACACGTTGTAGCCCTGCATTCTGCGCTTACGTGCTACGATATCCAGTGCGGTATAAGGTCTCGGATGACCTACATGTAATCCCTGTCCGGAAGGATAAGGGAACTCTACCAATGCGTAATATTTGGGCTTGGAGAAATCATCGGAAGTCTTGAATGCTTTTTCGTCATCCCAGACAGTCTGCCATTTCTTCTCTACCTCTCTGTGATTGTAAGGTACTGCCATAATTATTTCCTCCTAAACTATGAGAAGCTTTCTATTTAAAATTTACGTTCTCAAGTCGTTAAAAAACTACCGATTATTTTATCGTGTTTTACCGATACTGTCAAGGACTGTGGCTCTATCCGCATGGTTTTTTGCATATTTTGTGTTGCCAAAGCATATCCTGTATACGTGAGGTGATGAATCATGTTGGCATGGATCACATTACTGATCAATCTGATGCAGCGGTATCGTTGACTTTACGACAGAGTACCGAAAAGAGACCGGACACATTCGCCGGTCTCCTTTTATGTATCTATTTATATCTCTTTTAATCTTCTGCGTTATTCTCCGCAACCTTGGCTGCTCTGGCTGCCACTTCCTTCTCCTGTACGTCGGAAGGTGTCTGCTCGTAGCGGGCAAATTCATAGGAGTAATCACCTCTGCCTCCGGTCATGGAGCGAAGATCCGTGCAGTAGCCGAATAACCCGCTCATGGGAATATCCGCTTCAATAATCTGCTTGCCGCCACTCATAGGTGTCATGCCCAGCACACGACCTCTTCTCTTGTTCAGGTCTCCCATGATATCACCGGTGTAAGCATCAGGTACCGTAACTTTCAGTGACATGATGGGCTCTAGCAGAACCGGACCGGCTTCCATGACGCCCTTTTTGAACGCCTGAATGGCAGCGGTCTTAAATGCCATCTCCGAGGAGTCTACCGGATGATAAGATCCATCGTACAGTACCGCCTTGACACCGACTACCGGATATGCTGCCAGAGGTCCTCTGCTTACGGATTCCTGAATACCCTTTTCCACCGCCGGAAAGAAATTCTTGGGTACCGCACCGCCTACGACTTCTGTTGCGAACTCATAGGGCTTTGTCAGATCGCCGGAAGGTGAGAAACGCATTTTTACATGACCGTACTGACCGTGTCCGCCGGACTGTTTCTTGTACTTATACTCCACATCGGACTGTTTCTTGATGGTCTCCTTATATGCGATCTTCGGCTTGGACAGCTCGATTTCTACTTTGTATTCGTTTAACAGACGGCTGACCACGATATCCAGATGCTGGTCACCCATACCATAGAGCAGGGTCTGACGATTCTCCGCATCGTTGACTACCCGGATGGTCAGATCCTCATGGGTCATCTTCTGCAATGCCTGGGATATCTTATCTACGTCCGCCTTGTTCTTCGGCTTATACCGCATGTAGGTATAAGGAGTGGAAATATCGAACTTGCCGTATTTGATCGTCGTAGCCTTGGTAGAGAGACTGTTGCCGGTTCTCGCTGCCGTCAGCTTCGCCAGTGCACCGATATCTCCGGCATGCAGCTCGCTGACTTCAATAGGCTTGTTGCCCTGCAGTACATAGATCTTGCCAATCTTCTCCTCAATATCACGATCTACATTGTACAGCAGATCGTCGGTTTTCAATACACCGGAATTTACCTTGATAAGCGAGTATTTTCCAATGAAAGGATCCACGATGGTCTTCCATATGTAGGCGGATTTGGCTTTGGCGAAATCATAGTCTGCATGATAAATTTCGTTGGTCTTCAGATTGATACCCGCTACTTCTCTGTTCTCTGGACTGGGCATGTATTTGATAATATCATCTAACAATGTGTACATACCCTGGCACAGAATGTTGGAACCCATGGTCATGGGAACGATACTGCTGTCACAGACATTGGTACGGAGTGCTGCACGGATCTCAGCCTCGGAGAAGGTCTCTCCGCCGAAATACCGCTCCATGAATTCTTCGCTTGTCTCGGCTACGGCTTCCATTAAGGTATCACGACAGATCTGTAAGTTAGCCCGGCTGTAATCCGGTACGTCACAGGGAACGACTTCCTTGCCCTCCCAGCGGTTACCGCTCTCGGTAATGACGTTGATGTATCCTACGAATTTCTCGTTCTCACGGATCGGCAGATGGAATGGTGCCATCTTCTTGCCATACAGGTTGGTCATATCTTCCACTACCTGACGGAAGGAAGCGTTATCCACGTCCATGTTAGAGACATAGATGAAACGGGGCAGTTTGTATTTTTCGCAAAGTTCCCATGCCTTCTGGGTGCCGACTTCGATACCGGACTTGCCGTTGACTACGATGATGGCTGCGCCTGCGGCACTGACTGCCTCTTCCACTTCTCCCACGAAATCGAAATAACCCGGGGTATCAATAATATTGATCTTGTTTCCTTCCCACTCAATAGGGATCACGGAGGTACTGATAGAGAAATGACGTTTCTGTTCTTCTTTACTGTAAT